>Ga0209450_10000035_pt1 | contig 101895 bp, 106 predicted proteins | sample FrelakmetLWP11LW_FD_187149 | JGI IMG/M metagenome (GOLD analysis project Ga0209450, IMG submission 187149) | Freshwater lake sediment microbial communities from the University of Notre Dame, USA, for methane emissions studies - LWP11 LW (SPAdes)... | ecosystem: Environmental > Aquatic >... | reverse complement strand
GAAGATATACGCAAGGACACCTACTGCTCATCCGGTCCTGGCGGACAATCTGTTAATACAACATATTCGGCGATACGTCTCACTCATATTCCGACAGGCATTGTAGTAACGTGCCAGGATGAGAAGTCGCAGCTGAAAAACTATGACAAGGCTCTGGCAGAGCTCAGGACAAGGCTTTATAACCTTGAATACCAGAAGTACCTCGATGAAGTTTCGAGAAAGAGGAAAACAATGGTATCGACAGGTGACAGATCAGCCAAGATCAGAACCTACAATTACCCCCAGGGGAGAATGACAGACCATAGAATAAACTACACCGTATATAACCTGCCATCTATTCTCGATGGTAACATCCAGGAGGTGATCGACAGACTCCAGATGGCAGAGAATTCAGAAAGACTTAAGGAAAATATTGTTTAAAAAAATCTGACTATGGATCACTTGCAACTCTTTAACAACATAGTTCAGAAGAAGTCATTCCTCTGTGTCGGCCTCGATTCTGAGATCGAAAAGATACCTTCATTCCTGAAGAAGCTCAAGGATCCTTTATTCGAGTTCAATAAAAGGATCATTGATGCAACGCATGAATATACGGTCGCATACAAGCCAAATGTGGCATTCTATGAATCACTTGGCGCTGAAGGCTGGCTTTCTCTTGAGGCGACAGTAAAATATATCAGGAAGAAATATCCTGAAATGTTTATAATTGCCGATGCAAAACGCGGCGATATTGGCAATACATCCAGACTGTACGCTAAGGGGTTTTTAGAGAATATGCAATTCGATGCCGTGACGGTTGCCCCCTATATGGGCGAGGATTCGGTTACCCCTTTCATTTCTTACACTGACAAATGGGCGATCCTTCTGGCACTAACCTCCAACAGAGGTGCTGACGATTTTCAGTATCACGATGAAGATGGCATTAAGCTTTTTGAAAGAGTTCTCACTGTTTCACAGAAATGGGGATCTGTTGATAATCTGATGTATGTCGTTGGCGCAACGCGCGCTGAAATGCTTAAAGACATCAGAAAAATCGTACCTGATCATTTTCTGCTTATTCCCGGGATAGGGGCGCAGGGTGGCAGCCTGAAGGAGGTCGCAAAATACGGTATGACAAATAAATGCGGACTTCTGGTAAACTCATCGAGAGGAATCATCTTTGCCGACAATACCGAAAGCTTTGCCAAAGTCGCCGGCGAAAAAGCCAGAGAGATACAGCAGGAGATGGAGTGCTATCTTTCAGAAAGAAACCTTATTTAATTTATGGTAAGTTGCGAAGATTGCTTCGTCGTCCCGATAGAAATCGGGACTCCTCGCAATGACGGTAACTTTAATAAATTCACTTTTCACTTTATAACAAATTACATTAGTACTCAGTCATTGCGAGAAGCGAAGCGACGAAGCAATCTTTTCTATTTGTACTCAGGCATTGCGAGGACTCCCGCCGGCGGCGTGGCGACGAAGCAATCTTTTTAATCAGTTTCCCACTGAAAATCGAGTAGTTTTTACTATCTTTATTCTTTCGCTGTTTCTTAACTCGTGCTACCATGAAAGAGGAATTCCTGCATTACCTATGGAAGTATTCGCTATTTGACCCTGATAAGTTACTTGATAATGAGGGCAATAAAATTTATGTTCTCAATCCCGGTGAATACAACCGCGATGCCGGGCCGGATTTCTTCAATACCAGGCTCAGGATAGCGGGAATGGAATGGGCAGGGAACGTTGAGATACACATCAGGTCTTCTGATTTCGACAATCATAAGCATAACCTCGACCCGGCTTTTGACAATGTCATTCTCCATGTAGTGGCTGATAATGACAGGAAAGTGTTTAATTCAAAGGGTACAGAGGTGCTGACTGTTAAGCTGGCATTTGATTTCGAGGTTTACGATAAATATATCAGCCTGGTAAATAATCCATTCATAATTGCCTGTCAGACAGGCATAAGTGCACTGGATCCATTACAAATCCGTCACTGGCTAGGTTCACTGGTAATTGAAAGGCTGCAGGAAAAATCAGATCATATATTCAAGATATATTCCAACACCGGGAATGACTGGGAAGAAACATTTTACAGGCTGCTGTCGCGCTATTTCGGTTTCAGGGTGAACACAGAGCCTTTCGAAATACTGGCTGCCGCACTTCCGTTCAGGATAATCAGGAAGCATTCAGATAATCTTTTTCAGATCGAAGCGTTGCTCTTCGGAACGGCAGGTATGCTCGACGAAGGACTGTTCAGGGAAGCAGTGAATGATGAATACTATCTCGAACTGATCAAAGAATATAGAATCCTCTCAGTAAAATATTCATTGCATCCGTTACATGGATGGATATGGAAGTTCTCAAGGCTCAGACCTGCCAATTTCCCTACTGTCAGGATCTCGCAGCTGGCTGCCATGCTGACCATAACCGGTGGTCTCTTCTCCAGAACTCTGGAAGCCAGAGATATAACAAGTCTCAGAAGCCTTTTTGAAGCTGCCGCTTCATACTATTGGGACAATCATTTCGTTTTCGGAAAGAAGAGCCGGTCTTATCCGAAAGCAACAGGTCAGCAGGCTGCAGATATCCTGCTGGTCAATGCTGTGGTCCCGGTTTTATTTGTTTATGGCAGGAACAGGGATTCACAGGAAATATGCGATAGGGCAGTCTCTTTTCTGGAAGAACTTGGACCGGAGGAGAATTCTATAATTGATGAATGGAGAACAGCTGGCATCGAAGCTGATTCTGCCTTCATCTCCCAGGCACTGATCCAGCTGAGGAACTGTTATTGCAAAAAAAGAAGATGTCTGGAGTGCCGGATCGGGGCAAAGCTTATTGGTAAGGGTGCATCATTGAAGAGACCAGATGAGCTGATACTTGAACCTTAGAAGAAAGAGCGGGGGGTGAGAGTGGGTTTTGACCAATGTTAATAATCCTTTGATAAATAGATAAATAATTACATAAACCCACGCAACGTTTGGTGAAACTTTTACGTCTTTTTAATAGACAAATGCAATTTTCAGAAGGCAAAACCGTTTCCTGCAAAAGAGGACAGAAAGAATAATTATAAAAAAAATTCAAATTGTTTGATAATTTACATAAAAAAGCCTTATTTTTGCGTTCCAAAATTGGAGATTCAATTTATTTGTGGATTAACAACATTTTAATTAGAGACATGTATTTAACATCAGAAAAAAAGCAGGAGTTATTCAAATCATTCGGAACGTCTGAAACTGATACAGGTACTGCAGAAGGCCAGATAGCGCTCTTCTCATACAGGATCAATCATCTTACTGAACATCTGAAAAAGAATAAAAATGATTTCAGCACGCAGCAGGCGCTTATCAAGCTTGTTGGAAAAAGAAGAAGGCTTCTTGATTACCTCAGAGTAAAAGATATCGGTCGGTATCGTGAAATAATAAAAGCATTGAAATTACGCAAGTAGTAAGAAAAGGCAATTTTGAATTGCCTTTTTTCGTACTATTTTTATACCATGTAATTTCAAAAATCACCAAATTATATAAAATCAATGTTTAAAGTAAAAGAGAAAACTATTGATCTCGGCGACGGGAGACAGATAGTATTGGAAACAGGAAGACTTGCCAGACAGGCTGACGGGGCTGTCCTTTTAAAAATGGGAAAAACAATGCTGCTGGCAACAGTTGTTGCAGCAAAGGAGGCAAAGGAAGATACAGACTTCATGCCTCTTTCAGTTGAATACAAGGAAAAATACGCATCATCCGGCCGCTTTCCAGGCGGATTTCTGAAGAGGGAAGCAAGACCTTCCGATTATGAGATACTCATATCAAGGCTGGTCGACAGGGCTCTTCGCCCACTCTTCCCTGATGATTTTCATGCAGAGACTTTTGTAACTATAAACCTCATATCAGCCGACACGGATATAGTTCCGGATGCCCTGGCCGGCCTTGCAGCCTCTGCTGCTCTGGCGATTTCTGACATTCCATTCAACGGACCGATCTCTGAAGTAAGAGTTGCAAGGGTGAATGGGAAGTTCATTATAAATCCTTCAGCCACCCAGCTTAAGGAAGCCGACATGGATCTTATGGTTGGTGCTACATATGACAATATCCTTATGGTTGAAGGTGAAATGAAAGAGGTTTCTGAAGCAGAAATGCTCGAAGCCCTGAAGATGGCACATGAGGCGATTAAGATACATTGCAAGGCACAAATGGAATTTGCTGAAGAGCTAGGCACTACAGTTAAGCGAACATATTGTCACGAAGTAAATGATGAGGAGCTCAGAAAGAAAGTCTGGTCCGAGACTTATGATAAGTGTTACCAGGTTGCAAAGAATTCAGCAGACAAGCATAACAGACAGGATGCTTTTGATGCTGTGGTCACAGAATTCCTTACGCAATATACTGAAGAAGATGCTGTTAATGAGACTCTTGTTAAAAGATATTATCACGATGTTCTTAAGGAAGCAGCCAGAAGGCTTGTTCTCGACGAACAGATACGTCTCGATGGCAGGAAACCCAACCAGATTCGTCCTATTATATGCGAGATCGATCCTCTTCCTGCAACTCACGGATCGGCACTTTTTACCCGCGGCGAGACACAGTCGCTGACTACGGTAACGCTGGGGACCAAGCTTGATGAGAAGATCATTGATGAGGTGCTCAACCAGGGTACAGAGAAATTCACACTGCATTATAATTTCCCGCCATTTGCAACAGGTGAAGCCAAGTCTGCCCGGGGAATAAGCAGGAGAGAGATAGGCCATGGAAACCTTGCACACAGAGCATTGAAGAACATGATGCCGCCTGATACGGAAAATCCTTATGCAATCAGAGTTGTTTCGGATATACTCGAATCGAACGGTTCCTCCTCGATGGCAACAGTTTGTGCAGGAACGCTTGCTCTTATGGACGCAGGAATACAGCTCCGCAAACCGGTTTCCGGAATTGCAATGGGTCTGATAACAGACACGAAGACAAATAAATACGCCATCCTTTCCGACATTCTTGGTGATGAAGATCATCTTGGTGATATGGATTTCAAGGTAACAGGAACACGTGACGGTATTACCGCCACACAGATGGATATCAAGGTGGAAGGACTCTCATTCGAGATCCTTGCCAAAGCACTTGACCAGGCAAAAGCCGGAAGATTGCATATCCTCGATATCATGGCACAGACAATTGCCGAACCGCGTCCGGAGCTTAAGCCGCATGCCCCTAGGATTGAAATGCTTTCAATTCCAAAGGATATGATAGGAGCCCTGATCGGACCCGGCGGAAAAGTCATCCAGGAAATACAGCGTGTAACAGGTGCAACTATTGTTGTTGAGGAAATTGACGGCCGTGGCGATGTAAATGTTTTTGGCGAGAACAAGGAAGTGATCACTGCTGCTGTTGACTGGATAAAGAAAATCGTTGCTGTTCCGGAAGTCGGCCAGGTATATAGTGGTAAGGTGAAGACAATAGTTCAGTTTGGAGCCTTTGTCGAGATCCTTCCCAACAAGGATGGGCTTCTGCATATTTCGGAGATTGACTGGAAAAAAGTACAAAAGGTCGAAGATGTCCTCAAGGTAGGAGATGAAATAGAGGTCAAGCTGATCGAAGTAGATCCCAAATCAGGAAAGCTTAAGCTTTCAAGAAAAGCTCTGCTGCCGCGTCCTCCGAAGGAAGATCACGATCATAAGAAACCTGAGGATCATAGTAAATAAATTCATTAACCGCAAAGTACACAAAGCTCCGTCCCAAAAGAAGGGACGTAGATAAGAACACTAAGAGCGCAAAGATGAAATACTACATTTACAAATTATTCAACCCGCGATCTGGCTCCTTCGCTAAAATAGCCCACCGGGCTATTTTTTAACGCTTGGCCCTTTTGCGCCCTTTGCGTTTTTGCCTGCCGCAGCATTAGCGAAGGCGGACTTAGCGTCCTTTGCGGTTAGATTTTTATTTCTTATTTACTTTTTGCTAATCCCTTTTCAATTTTTAAATTTGATTGATTGAAAATGGATTAGCAGAAAGAATGAAGATCAAGTACAATTACGTTGTCATTGAGGGCAATATAGGTGCAGGCAAAACCACTCTTGCGACCAGGATTTCGGAACAATTCAATGCCCGTCTCATCCTGGAGCGTTTTGCTGATAATCCATTTCTTCCGAAATTCTATAACGATCCGGAGAAATATTCATTTCCGCTTGAGCTTTCCTTTCTTGCAAGCAGGTACAAACAGCTCAAAGAGGAGCTTATGCCGCAGGATCTCTTCAGGGCATTTACTGTAGCAGATTATTACTTCATGAAATCGCTTGTTTTTGCAGCTTCAACGCTCACAGGAGATGAATATAACCTGTACAGGCAGATTTTTTATATAATCTATGGATCTCTTCCGAAGCCGGATATCTTTGTATATCTGCATCTTAGTCCTGACCGACTTCTTCAGAACATTGAAAAGAGAGGCAGGAACTATGAAAAATCGATAACAAAAGAGTATCTTCATAAGATACAGGAGAGTTATTTCACTTTTTTCAGGCAGAATCCGGATAATAAATTCCTTGTTATAGATATTGAAAACGTAGATTTTGTGGCCAATGAAAGCCACTACAAGAAGATTGTGGATACGATCTTTTATGATGAATACCCTGCAGGAATGAATATGGTGATTCTGTAACTGGTTTCTGAATATTGGAATTGATGTATGGAATAGGAAATTAAATAATCTAACTAATAAGGCATTATGTGTGAATAGTGTAACATATTCACAAAATAATGTAACATTTTATATTTTTTTAATACTCAATTTTATACGGTAAAAATCTGTCATTTAATTTTGTTCAAATTGTTTAGTTTTGACTATTTTTTATAAATTTGCATATAATTCAGTAATTTGTACCAAATAAGTATCGTAAACAAATAATTCTTTTACTATGAAAAAAATCAGAAGCTATTTTATCCTTATCCTGGCCGCAGTTCTCATGACCGGCTGTAGTGGTCTGAATAAAATGAAGAAAAATGCAGGCCTGGTTAAGTATGAAGTCACTCCTCAGGTGCTTCAGACGGATGCAGGCATTGTTCCTGTCGCTATAAAAGGGATCTTCCCGGAGAAGTATTTCGACAAGAAGACAACTGTTACCGCTACTCCGGTTCTTACGTATGAAGGTGGTGAAACCCCTTATGCTGCAGTAAAACTCCAGGGAGAAAGTGTTCAGCAAAACAATACCAAGGTCAGTTACAGCGGCGATAATTTCTCGTATTCCGGTACTGTACCTTATAAGGATGCCATGAAGGTTTCAAAGCTTGTCCTGAAAGCAACTGCTGTCAGAGGCAAGAAAACCCTTGATTTCGACCCGGTTCCGCTTGCTGATGGCGTTATTGCCACATCTACACTGGTAATGAAACATGGAAAAACTATTTCAATGAAGGACAACTTTGTCAGAGTAGTTCCTGACAACAAGATGGCCGACATTAACTATATAATAAACAAATCAGATATCCGTCCTACAGAGCTTAAAGCTGAGGACATTATCGCTCTCAAGGATTATATCAAGGCTGTTTCTGCCGATCCCAACTTCCTGCTAAAATCTGCTACTGTCAGCTCATATGCATCACCTGATGGAAAATATGACATGAACGAAAAACTATCTGGTAACAGAGGTACTTCTGCTGATAAATTCATCAAAAAGGAATTTGCAAAGATCGAAGCTGCAAAAGCTGCCGGATTCTTCGATGAAAAAACAACTGCAGAAGACTGGGAAGGATTTAAGACAGAAGTAGAAAAATCCAACATACAGGATAAAGACCTCATTCTTCGCGTTCTCTCAATGTACTCCGATCCTGAAGTCCGTGAAAAAGAGATCAAGAATATGTCATCAGCCTTTGAATCGCTGAAAACAGATGTTCTTCCGAAGCTCAGGAGGTCGAAGATGATCATCAATGTCGATAAGATAGGCCGCTCCGACGAACAGATCCTGGCACAGGCAAAATCAGATCCTAAAGTTCTCAGCCTCGAGGAAATGCTTTATGCAGCTACTCTTACTACAGACAATAATGAAAAACTTGCATTCTACACAGCTGCGTTGGAAGCATATCCGAAATGTATCCGCGCAGCCAACAATATAGGCGTAACTCTCCTCTCTCTTGGCAAAACTGATGATGCAATTGCTGCATTCGAAAAAGCTAAGGCTATTGATAATTCTGATGTTGTTAAGAATAACATCGGAGTCGCATATATGGCAAAAGGCGACCTGGCAAAAGCAGGAGAATATTACAAGTCAATGGCAACAGCAACACCTGAATCAAAATTTGGTCTGGGCGTTATAGCCGTTACCGAAGGCAAATATGATGAGGCAGTCAACCTTTTTGGAACAGAGCCATGCTTCAACCTTGCTCTTGCACAGCTTCTCAAGAAAGATGTAAACAAGGCAAAAGCAACCCTCGACAGCATGAAGGAAATGTGCAAATGCGGAGCACCATCATATCTTAAGGCAGTTGTCGGTGCACGTCTTGATGACAGAACCTATATGCTTAACGGACTTCGTGAAGCTGTTGGTTTCGACGCCAAATGGAAAAATTATGCAAAAACCGACCTCGAATTAGCAAAATTCTGGAACGACGATACATTTAAATCGGCTGTTCAGTAAGAAATAAAATATTCATTAAAGTAGCGTCGTTGCATGCAGCGACGCTACTTTTTTTTATTCATCTCCCACAGTACTATACCTGCACTTACCGCTATATTGAACGAATGCTTGGTGCCGAACTGAGGTATCTCTACCACAAAATCGCATTCGTTTATAACAGCCTGATCCACACCATTAACCTCATGTCCGAAGACAAATGCATATTTAATCCCTGGTTCTGTTACGAAATCTCCAAGACAAATTGATCCTTCGGCCTGCTCTATACCGACTATTTTGTATCCTTTTGATTTGAGCTCTTTTACGGCTTCTGATGTGGTGCTGAAATATTTCCATTCGACTGATTCAGTTGCTCCCAGAGCGGTCTTCTGAATATCACGGTGAGGAGGTTTGGCAGTTATCCCGCACAGGTAAATGCACTCCGTGAGAAAGGCATCAGCAGTCCTGAAGACAGAACCTACATTGCTATGACTCCTGACGTTATCAAGAACGATGATAAAAGGCGATTTTCCCGACTCCCTGAATTGGCCGATGCTTTTCCTTCCAAGTTCATTGTTTTGAAGCTTGCGCATTCTTTTTATCACGAAAATAGATAAAAAATCTTTTTAATATTGTATTTTGTAATCAGTGAATTCCATGGCCAAAGGTCAGTCTTAAACTAAAACTTAAGAATATGAATATTCACGAGTACCAGGGGAAATCGATCCTGAAGGCATATAACGTTGATATCCAGGAAGGTTTTATCGCATTGACTCCCGAACAGGCCATGATGGTTGCCGAACAGCTCAGGGAAAAATTCAGCTCAGAGTACTTTGTCATCAAAGCTCAGATTCATGCAGGAGGAAGAGGTAAGGGCGGTGGAGTTAAAGTGGCTAAATCAATTGAGGAAGCCGGGGCGATTGCTTCAAAAATGCTCGGGATACAGCTGGTAACACCACAGACCGGACCTGCAGGCAAAAAGGTAAACAGGGTACTAGTCGCACAGGACGTATATTATAAGGGAGAATCGGATATCCGTGAATTCTATGTCAGCATTCTGCTTGACCGCACGAAAAGCAGATTTACAATTATGTATTCACCCGATGGAGGAATGTCGATTGAAGAGGTGGCTGAGAAGACACCGGAAAGAATCTTCACTGAAGAGATTGATCCGGGATTGGGACTTCAGCCATTTCAGTGCCGTAACATTGCATTTAACCTGGGACTAAAAGGCGATGCATTCAGGAATATGCTGAAGTTCATGACCGGCATCTGGGATGCATTCACAGGATGTGATGCACAGCTGCTGGAAATAAATCCTGTGCTTAAAACCAGCGACAACAGAATTCTTGCCGTCGATTCAAAAATGGTACTCGACGATAATGCCCTGTTCAGGCATCCTGACCTTGCCGGGATGCGCGATATAAGCGAGGAAGATCCGGTTGAAGTGGAAGCCGGTAAAAACAACCTCAATTTTGTAAAACTCGATGGGAATGTCGGATGCATGGTGAACGGAGCAGGACTTGCCATGGCCACGATGGATATAATAAAGCTTTCGGGAGGATCCCCGGCAAATTTCCTCGATGTGGGAGGAACTGCCAATGCCCATACTGTTGAAGCAGGTTTCCGGATCATATTGAAGGACCCTGCAGTGAAAGCCATTCTTGTGAATATTTTTGGAGGGATCGTCAGGTGCGACAGGGTTGCCAACGGTATTGTCGAAGGATACAAAGCCATTGGAAAAATAAATATACCCGTGATCATTAGGCTTCAGGGAACCAATGCTGTTGAGGCCCGGGCGATTATCGACAATTCGGGGCTGAAAGTTTTAACAGCTTCATCATTCCAGGAAGCGGCAACTAAAGTGAGGGAGGTACTTGGTGTCTAAGAGGATCAGGGTAAAACCACTTGGCAGGGTAGTCATTTCACTCGCAGGTTTAATCATTTCTTTTTTAGTTGTTTCCGGAATCAGTCCGAAAGACAGGAACAAAGGGTTCCGCTGGTATGTCAATAAGACACTGGGCAGTGGATGCATTTCGTACCGGCAATCCATTTACAGCAGGAAGCTTAAAGACATGTTGCCCGATTATATTTCCAGGTCCAGTGCCGCTGGCATCGACAAATGCAGGAATAAGAGGGAACTTTTAAAGAAGGCCTCACATGGAGAGGTTTTCAGGATCAGAGGTGGACGGGGATTCTCAATTGAAGATATGTCGCACAGCTATCCATACCTGACAAAAGAAGGTAAGGTGGTGATCAAAGAAATTGGCCGTCGTTTCAGAAAAAAAATATCACATACCAGCCTTCGGGGATCTGATTTCAAAGTGACCTCTATGACCAGGACGTCAGAGATAACCGGAAAACTAAGGAAGTCAAACTCAAATGCTTCCGAAAATTCGCCGCATTTTTATGGGAATGCATTTGATATTAGTTATGTAAGGTTCTCTGCCAGGAAGTGGTTCGTAACGGATTGCGACAAGTATTACCTTAAAGAGGCTTTAGCCGAAGTGATCTGGCAGATGAGGGAGGAAAAATTGTGCTGGGCTACTTATGAAATTAATCAGGGCTGCTTTCACATAGTTGCCAGGTAAGTGCAATCACCTGCTCTACCCTGAAAATCCTATCTTTCTATGTTTCCCGTCACAGAATGGCATATTTTCACTTGCTCCGCATCGGCAAATCGAGATCATACCATCTTTTATTCCTTTCCTGGTGGTTCCATATTCCAGAGAGAAATTCCCTGTGATCACTACTGGACCATCAGTCCTGACTTTTACTGAAGCAGAGCTTTCCTTAATTGTTATCGTGTCATTATTAATAAGCTCCGGTCTCCTGAAATTAATATGATTCAGATGATCTTTGCCAATATCCTTATTCTTCTCTTCATCATTCCATTTCCAGGCAAGAGCTTCCGTAGGGCATAAATTCACCACTTCAATTATCCGGTCGGTCGATCCTCCCTTCATATCTACCCATGGTCTGCGACTCGGGTCAAATACCTCAATGAGCTCCCTGTAGCAATAAGAAGCATGTACACAAGCTGAAGGCTTCCAGTATACGGTTATCTCTCCGTTAGTGTATTTTCTCTCATCCGAAAGCGATTTATCCCTTTCCATCACATACTGATTTTATCAGTTAACTGTTTGCAATTTAACAAAAATTGTGATTAAAATCAGAAAATGTAAAGTATTGAATACATATATTTGCACCGTTTCATTTTTAGAAAGATCTGAGGGGAATATTTAATTATCAACGTTTTATGTTAATTGCAGGTTTGGCTCCGTCAACTTCCATGTATGTGCTTTCTGCCGGTTATTTGCACCTTTTGCTGACAATCATCGGAGCTATGGTAATATTGTGCAGCATAGTAATTTTCTTCACATATAAGCTCAGGGCTATTAACAGGGAATTAAAGGAGAGGAACAAGCAGGTTGAGGAAATGAACATCAGTCTGCAGAAGAAGAACAATGAACTTGCTGTTCAGAAAGATATACTTGCCAGGGAACATTACGAGTCGGACAAATTTTTTAAGATACTGCTTCAATCTGCAAATGACGGTATATCTTTTTACGATAAGGACTGGAACCTGAAATTCTCCAATTCCGCATTTTACTCTGTTATTGGGTATAATAAAGAGTCTTACCTTACTGAAGATCCTTCAATATTCATTCATCCTGATGACATGGATTATCAGGTAAAACGAATTGAAGCCCTGAAAAGCAAAGGATTTCATGAAAGTGAGCTCAGGCTCCGTCATAAGGATGGTCATTATCTGATTCTTTCAGCAAAGTCCGTAACAATCAGAGACGAGAATGGCGAAATATTCGGAGCACTTACGATTTCAAGGGATATTACCAGAATGAAGCAGGTTCATGAGGAACTGATAAAGGCCAATTTTGAAGCTGAGACCAGCAACAGGCTGAAAACCAGTTTTCTGGCGAATATTTCACACGAAATAAGGACACCGCTGAACAGTGTTGTGGGATTCTCCAATCTTCTGCTTTCAAATGACCTTACCCCGGAAATGAAGGCAGAATATATCGAACATATAAACTATAACAGCGAGAAGCTGCTTCAGATAATTGGCGACATAATTGACCTTTCAAGGCTTGAAAGTTCACAGATAGAAATCACGTATGAAGAGACTTCCGTAAGCGGAATAGTCAATGAGGTTGTCGATGAGGCACGAAAGGTGATAAAGCGCACTGAGAAGCCTATAATCCTGAATTTGAAGAATCAGTATGGTGATGACAGTGACCTCATTTTCACAGATAAAATATGGCTTAAGAGAGTATTGACCCATCTGATGGATAATGCGGTGAAATTCACCCTCGACGGTTCGATCGAACTTTCCTACCTCCGGGAGGAAAATGATCTTGTCTTCAGGATTAAGGATACAGGCATCGGCATAAACAAGGAAAATCTGGGACGCATATTCGAGGAATTCCGTCAGGAAATCGATGGACATCACCGGCCATTTGAAGGCCTTGGAATTGGACTTACACTTGCCAAGGAAGTTATTGAAAGAATGGGCGGAAAGATAAGAGTACAATCGGAAAAAGGTATGGGATCTGAATTCAGCTTCTCAATACCCTTCCGTCCTGCCGGAAGCGCCAGGGGAAAGCTCAAATCGATGATAGATCAGACCGATAAGTCTAAAGACTGGAGTTCCCGGAAATGCCTCCTTGTAGACGACAACAGGGATGTGCTTATCTACCTTAAAAGGATATTGCTGGATTCAGGGATTAATGTATTAATGGCGCGATCGGGCGATGAAGCGATTAATACTATAAAAAACACAACAGACATAGATGTCGTTCTGCTCGATATGCAGATGCCTGGTATTAACGGTATCGAAGCGACAAAAGAAATCAGGAAAATTAGAAAGGATCTTCCAATTATTGCCCAGACAGCATTCATATTCGAGGATGACAAAGATATCATTCTCCAGGCCGGATGCGATGCATGCCTTATAAAGCCTATCCGCAAGGAGCATCTGCTGACGGTAATGAGCTCATTCCTACATTAATTTTCTTCTCTCCTTATTTCTTATTACTTTGCATGTACCTATCATTACATGCAAAATAAGCTTGCCGATATAATCCTGCCGGTTGCCGTCAAGGGCAGATTCACCTACAGCATTCCCGATCACCTCGCTGCAATTGTCAGACCTGGTGTGAAAGCTGTAGTCCAGTTCGGTAATAAAAGACTTTATTCAGGTATTGTGTGCAGGATCCATGAGGAGACACCTGATCTGAAGAAGATAAGGCCGTTGAGAGAAGTACCAGATCCGGTTCCGGTAGTGAATGAAATTCAGCTGAAATTCTGGAACTGGCTGTCGGAGTATTACATGTGCACAGAAGGAGAAGTGATGAATGCGGCTGTTCCTTCGGCAATGTTCCCTGAAGGCATTGTTACTGCCCCGGTTGTTGAAAAATACAAGCCGAGGGAGGAAACGTTCATCGTTCTTGCCAGGCAGTTTTATGATGATGAGCTTAACAGTTTTCTTGATAAGCTTAAAAGCGCCCCAAAACAGACAGCCCTGCTCAATACATATCTTTATCTGACAGGATACTCCTCAGGCTCTGATATAATACCGGTCAGGAAATCTTTATTGCTGAAGGAGTCAGGTTCTGCACCCGCCATTATCGATCCTCTCCTCAAAAAAGGGATTCTTGCTTCAGTTTCGCTGCAGGTAGGGAGACTGAAGAATCTTGGCGATCACGCTGAACCTCTCAGGAAACTAAGTGATAATCAATTAGTAGCATTTAATTCAATAAAGAAGCATTTCCTGGAAAAGGATATTGTCCTGCTTCACGGGATAACATCCAGCGGAAAGACGGAGATTTACATCCATCTCATTGAAGAACAGCTCAGGCAGGGGAAACAGGTCCTTTACATGCTTCCTGAGATAGCCCTTACAACACAAATAATATTAAGGCTGCAGAATCATTTTGGCGCTGTAACCGGAGTGTATCATTCGCGCTTCAACGACCAGGAAAAGGTCGAAATATGGAAAAAAGTTGCGGGGAAAGATCCTGAAACAGGTTATCGGCTGATACTTGGAGTACGATCATCGGTTTTCCTTCCATTCAGCAATCTGGGGCTTGTGATAGTTGATGAGGAACATGACGGTTCATATAAACAGCACGATCCCGCACCGAGGTATCATGCCCGTGATTCTGCAGCCATCCTGGCGGGATTGCATAAGGCAAAAACCCTCCTTGGCTCTGCTTCGCCTTCCCTTGAAAGCTATAGCAATACTATTAACGGAAAATATGGCCTGACGGAACTGAAAGAGAGGTACGGACTTATAAAACTACCGGAGATAATTGTGGCCAACACGCGCGAAGCCTACAGGAAAAAACTGATGGTTTCACATTTCACACCCGAGCTTCTTAATGCCATAGATAATGCCCTTGCCAGGAATGAACAGGTTATTCTGTTCCAGAACAGGAGAGGATTCTCACCCTACATCGAGTGTCCGGAATGCGGTTGGATACCGGTCTGCACTCAGTGTGCAGTTAATCTTACTTATCATAAAGGCATAAGCAGGATGGTGTGCCATTACTGCGGGTATACAACAGGAATCCCATCCAGTTGCGGAAGTTGCGGTTCTCCGGGTCTGGCTACCAGGGGCTTTGGAACCGAAAAGATTGAAGATGAAATAAAGATTGTATTTCCTTCAGCTGCTGTTGGAAGAATGGATCAGGATACGACCAGGAGTAAAAATTCTTTCAACAGGATCATCAAAGCTTTTGAAGACCATCAGATCGACATACTTATCGGTACGCAGATGATCTCAAAGGGCCTTGATTTTGAGAATCTCACTGTTGTCGGCATTCTGAATGCCGATAACCTGCTGAACTATCCGGATTTCAGGGCTCATGAGAGGAGTTTCCAGCTTATGGAGCAGGTGAGCGGAAGGGCAGGACGGAGAAAGAAGCAGGGCAGGGTGATAATCCAGACATCTGATCCTGCCAATAAAATTATAAGGCTCGTACTGAGGCATGATTATGAAGGGATGTACAGGATGCAGGCCCTGGAACGTATGGCATTCAGTTATCCTCCTTTCTGCAGGCTGGTGAGGATAAACCTGAAGCACAGGGAGCGTGCGACCCTGAATTCCTTTGCAGATATTCTGGGAAATGATCTGAGAAGTGTTTTCGGTAAAAGGATGCTTGGCCCCGAATTCCCGGTGATCTCTCAGATACAGCTATGGTATATTAAAACCATCCTTATCAAAATCGAGAAAGAAAAGCCGCTTGCAAAGGCCAAGGAGATGATAGCAGAGGCGATCGGAAGGCTGGAGAAGGAAAAGGGTGCCAGTGGCTTGAGAATTGCTGTAGACGTGGATCCTTATTAAATTTTATTACTTTTGAATAAAGACTTCAGGAATGAAAATCGAAGTTTCCAATGGCGAAATAATTGACAAACTGACAATCATCCAAATCAAGCTTGAAAGGATCACGGATAAAATCAAGCGGAAAAACCTGAAAAAGGAATTTGATGAACTTACCACTGTAACATCTTCAATACTAAGCACATCCGATCCTCTTTATAAGGCTTTATATGAGGTGAACTGCGAATTGTGGGACATTGAGGATCGTATCCGCGATTTTGAGCGTAATAAGGATTTCGGGAAAGAATTCATTGAAACTGCCCGCTCCGTCTATTTCAGGAATGACAGGCGTGCTGAAATTAAGCGTGAGATCAATATCAGGACATCCTCAGGTCTTTTTGAGGAAAAATCATACAAAAAATATTAAAATGAGATTACTAGTAATCAGGACATCTGCTATGGGCGACGTTGCCCTTGTAGCACCTGTAATCAAGAGTATGACGATACAACACAGAGATACTGAGATCGTTATCCTGACCCGTCCGCCTTTTGAGTCATTTTTTTACTCATTTTCGGGAGTAAAGGTTTTTTCAACCGATTTCAGGGAAAAATATACCGGTCTGGTAGGGATTCTGAAAGTCTATACCGATCTGAAAAGGGAATATAAGTTCGACCATGTAGTTGATCTTCATGATGTAATAAGATCAAAAATACTCAGGTGGCTCTTCAGGTTATCCGGTATACCTGTCACAGTTATCGATAAAGGAAGGTCAGATAAAAGAAAAGTCCTGAATGGGATAAAAAAAGTCAATCTTATTCACTCCACTGAAAGATATTATAACACATTTGCAGCAGCCGGATTCCCACTGGAAAAATCTGAAGGACCATGGATAGTACCTACATCAGAAGGCCGGAAGAGAGCAGAAAATTTATTGAGGGAAAAGGACCTTATACATATCGGAGTTGCACCGCTGGCAAAACATGAACTTAAAATGTGGCCCGAAAAATATATGTTAACGCTCATAGAGATGATCGCAAAACGTATAAATGTGCGATTCTGGCTCTTTAGCGGAAGGGAAGAGACACCTCAGTTGATAGCAATGCAAAACCGGATACCGGAGTCGGTCCTCGTCGCAGGCACGCTTAATCTTGATGAAGAGCTGGCACTCATAAGCCGTCTGAATTTCATGATAAGTATGGACTCATCAAACATGCATATGGCTGCGCTGGCAGGCACCAAGGTGGTCTCAATCTGGGGAGGTACCGATCCGCTGACCGGCTTCGGTGCATGGCAGCAGCCTGACGGATTTGCCATAAGAATCCCTGTCGGAGAGCTGACCTGCCGGCCCTGTACGGTTTACGGAAAGGGGAAATGCAAAAGGAGTGACTTTGCCTGTATGAACTGGCTAACACCTGAGAAGGTGTTTGAAAAAATGATCAATTTGAGAATTATCTAATTTGAAAATGAGATATATTAAATATTTAATAGTAAGCATATTATTAATTACAGCTGATTGCACTCAAATCAAAGAAATGCGAGCTGATTTTAACCCTGTTGACCTTGTAAACCCGTTGATGGGGACAGACTCGGAGTACCGGCTGTCGAACGGTAACACCTATCCTGCAATTGCACTCCCCTGGGGCATGAACTTCTGGACGCCTCAGACCCGTCCTATGGGGAATGGCTGGGCATATACCTACGACGATAACAAGATCATGGGCATTAAGCAAACCCACCAGCCCAGTCCCTGGATAAACGATTATGCCGCTTTCTCGCTGATGGCTGAAACAGGAAAGCTTAAGATCAGGGAGGAAGATAGGGCGTCATGGTTCTCACACAAATCGGAAATAGTAAAACCATATTATTATAGTGTTTATCTTGCTGATTATGACGTTACTGCTGAGGTAACACCGACAGAGAGATGTGCGATTTTCAGGTTCACATTCCCTGAAAATGACTCTTCATTCATACTTATTGACGCTTATAACAGGGGTTCAATGGTCAAGATCATTCCGGCTGAGCGTAAGGTTATAGGTTATTGCAGAAACAACCGGGGAGGAGTTCCGGCTAATTTCCATAATTATTTTGTTGCCGTCTTCGACAAGGATTTCTCAACTACCTCGACCTGGCACGGCGATACGCTTGAACTTAATAATCTTGAGCAAAAGGGCTATCATGCAGGAGCTGTGCTTGGATTCAAAACAACAAAAGATGAGAAGATCAGTGTTCATGTGGCTTCTTCATTCATAAGTCCGGAGCAGGCTGAGATCAACCTGAAACGAGAAACCGGAGAAAAGGATTTTGAGAAGGTCGGAAAGGAAGGAAAGAAAGTATGGAACAAGGAGCTGGGACGCGTAAAGGTTGAAGGTGGCACCATCGACCAGCAGAGGACATTCTATTCATGCCTTTACAGGATGATACTTTTTCCGCGTGGTTTTTATGAGATTAACGGGAAGAACGATGTCGTTCATTACAGTCCATACAATGGCGAGGTTCTGCCGGGCTACATGTACACCGACAACGGATTCTGGGATACTTTCAGGGCTCTCTTTCCTTTTACCACGGTGATGTATCCGGAATTGAACTCAAGGGTAATGGAGGGATTAGTGAATACGTACAAGGAAAGCGGCTGGTTACCGGAATGGGCCAGTCCCGGCCACCGCGACTGCATGATAGGATCAAATTCAGCTTCGCTTATTACGGATTCATATCTAAAGGGTATAAGAGGCTATGATATCGAAACTTTGTATGACGCAATAATTAAGAATACCAATGGTGCGGGACCTGTTTCATCTGTTGGCAGACTTGGTGCAGAATATTATAATAAGCTTGGCTATGTTCCTTATAATGTGGGGATAAACGAAAATGCAGCCCGCACCCTCGAATATGCCTATGCTGATTTTTGCATTTCCAGGCTGGCTGATGAACTTAAGAAGCCCCTGGATGAAGTAAACCTTTATGCAAAACGTGCGATGAATTATAAAAATGTCTTCGATCCCGGCAGGAAACTTATGCGCGGGCGCAATGAAGACGGCACCTTCCAGTCGCCTTTCAGTCCTTACAAGTGGGGTGATGCCTTCACTGAAGGAAACAGCTGGCATTACACCTGGAGTGTCTTTCAGGATATTGCAGGGCTGATAGATCTCATGGGTGGAAAGGAGGCATTCGTTGCCAAACTCGACTCAGTATTTGATGTTCCGCCCATTTTCGACTATTCATATTACGGTTCCGTCATCCATGAGATCAGGGAAATGCAGATAATGAACATGGGGAACTATGCGCATGGCAACCAGCCGATCCAGCATATGATATACCTTTATAATTATGCAGGAGAGCCTTGGAAAACCCAATATCATGTACGCGAAGTGCTTGATAAGCTATACAATTATACTCCGGATGGTTATTGCGGTGATGAGGACAATGGCCAGACGTCAGCCTGGTATGTTTTTTCCGCTCTTGGTTTTTACCCTGTGACGCCGGGAACAGGAGAGTATGTTTTGGGCTCACCGCTGTTTGACAGGATCACTTTATCTTTGGAAAACGGTAAACGGTTTGTTGTGGAATCGAAAGATAACAGCCGGGTGAATGTCTATGTCGAAAAAGTGAAGCTTTTCGGCAAAGTGATGGAGAAGAACTATATAACACATGAGGAGATCATGAAAGGAGGGCAACTGCTTTTCAAGATGGGTTCGAGTCCAAACAAGAGGAGGGGAACAGAAACAGGAGCGTTTCCATATTCAATGAGCACTGCCCATTAGGGATTCAGATTAAATTTTCAAAGCCTGAGTTTAATATTCAACCTGACCAGAAGGGCTGTCATCCAGACCATCAGGAGAGACCATAAAAGTGAACCTGCAACAACAATTAACGGGCTTGATGACTCCTTATAAATAAGTATTGAGAAACCGGAACTCCATATCAGGTAGTAAATTATATCAGGAGCAAGATAAGTTGTAAGAGAGTTTTCACCTGCCGGCCTGACAAATGCTGCCCACGCAGTGAATTTCTTAATATCTGCAAGCCAGTAAATAAGAATAAAAATCAGAAAGCTGATACCACAGCAGATCATTGCCCAGCTTGGGGTACCGATGATCTTCGAAATTATGAACCATTTTCTCAGGATGAATCCTGATATAAGATAAAAAACACCCAAAGAAAGAAACAACGGAATAACTTTCCGGAACTCAGACAATGGCAGTTTCCTGATGATCAGTCCAGCGATAAGGCCGGAGAGCACAATAAATGGAACATTACCGTCAATAATAACCCCGAGAATTGGTTTTAACGGATCAAGGAATCCGAGCAGGTTCAATCCCGACAGCATATTCAGAGCAAGAAAAACCGTTGCTATGATAACACTCTTAAGTATTGAATCGCGGCATATCACGTAAGTAAGGGCTGAGACCAGATATCCCCATCCGATAAGACCAAGGATGCCCCACCAACCTGTTATCAGTGAGCCGTTATTTTCAGGTTCACCGGATCTGAATTTGAAAACAAGAAAAACCAGAAGAGCTATTCCTGCCAGCCGGAGACCGGTAACTATAAAAAATTTATTCTCTTTATCAAAATAATCATTCCAGATAAGAAATACGCCGAAATACATCAGCAATGCCCAAAGATTCCTGCTTAATCCTGTAAGTTCCGGATTGACTCTTCCGGTATTCATCATGAGTACCCCGATTATCAACAAGCTGATGGTCCTGATTATTATATGTTTTATCATCTCCGGGTAAGAACCACCTGCAGAAAGTCTCCTTGAAAATGAAAAAGGAATTGCCATTCCCACAATAAAAAGAAATCCCGGGAAGACCCAGTCGGCAAGGCCCATTCCGTCAAAATCGGCTGGTTGATGGCCAAGCCAGGATGGAGCTACATCCATATTCAGGTCATTAACGAATAGCATGAGAAAGAGAGTAAGTCCTCTCATAATATCAATGGATGAGATCCTGTTAAAATTTGTCACAGCAGAGGTTTTAAATCCAATAATTTAAAAATAAGCATAATATGCGGCTTTATTTATACTGTGGAGATTTTTAACAGGGGAAGATTTATAAAGAATCTGAAAATTTGCTATTTTTGTGGGCTTTAAATACTTCCGTCTTCGCCATCTTTCTACAAGTTCAGGATGTGCTATGGAGGTTGAATACCGCCTTCGCCAAGGCTTCGGCGGTCAGAGCGGGGTGTAGCACAGTTGGCTAGCGCGCCACGTTCGGGACGTGGAGGTCGGAAGTTCGAGTCTTCTCACCCCGACAAAAGAAAAAGCCTTTCTGCGAAAGCAGGAGGGCTTTGTTATTTATTACTCTTTTTTCTAATAGTATCTCCTGGTTATAAAAGGATTTAGATGATAACTTCAATATTTGAAGAACCTTGAAGCTTAAAGAATTTTATTCAGACTTGAACCATTTCTTTTTCTCGTATTTTATGCTTGCTTCCAGTCTACTTTTCATTTAAAGGCTTCTATTCTGTGTGAATTTCCTGCAAAGATTAAAACCATGCAATGTAAAATCACCATTTATAAATACATTATCAAGATTACGTTAAAAACAAATAATTTAATAAATTAATCTTCAGATCAAATCAATAGATAATCAGCCTTCTAGGTACAGAAAGAATAGGACTAAACCGATACGGGGCAGGTAATTTTATTTGTAATTTTGATAAGGATTAACTTTTTGAAGCGGATTACTTTCATTTAAATAGGAATAAGATCGGAATCTGAATGAAGATTAATAGTTGTGTTGTACCCTCTTTTTTTATTGATTCGTTGTCCGATATTTCAAATTCTGAATGTAGGGAACTGCTTCGGTGTGTTGAAATAAATGCATGTGCATCAGACATTTTTGTATGGTTAAAACAGTTGCGCATTGCACCTTACAGTTATGATCTATTTGATAATGGAAACAGGAAATCACCTGATTATATCATCGAAAACCTGCCCCCTTTACAAACTAATACACATTTCTTACTGGCGTTTCATGTATATGAATTTGAGGAAAATTCTTTTATAGCGTGTCGTTACTGTGAGCCTATTAATTCACCGGTCAACTTGTACATGAGGGATATGTATATTGAGTACAGAATTGAGGAGAAAGCCTCAAACACAATATTATGGTGTAAGATAAAAGGCTATTTTAATACTGATATATCTTCACGGGGATTCTTCCTTATTTTTTCTGTAGTTAATAAGATTATGATGGAAAGACAACTGTGTAATTTAAAAAGGTTATCGGAGTTGACAGCTGCAGGAAAAGTTGAAACTAAAATGTATGACCTGAAAAATTACTTTATCAGATCAGGAATACACTGGTGGGTATTTTGCCGTCGTAATAATTGTAAAGGGTTAATTTCATAAAATTGCCTGCTTATGAAATGCTCTGGTATAGTGGATTATCAGATAAACCAGACACTTTTCTGTATTTCTGCAATAAATTATCCTGTGAACTTAATCAGTTCCTGGATGTTATATTGTTTTGACCCAAAAAAAGGAAATAGCAAGATATTTCAACAAACATTGTAAATAATAATAAATACTTAGTTATGGATTTGGGTAATAAAAAATGCAAACCATGTGAAGGAGGAATTGCCCCTCTGAATAAGGAAGAAGTTGCAGAATACTGGAAGCAGATCATGGATGACTGGAAGGTAATTGAGAATAAGAAAATATCAAAGGAATACCTGTTTGTGAACTACAGGCATTCAATGGATTTTGTAAATAAGGTGGCTAATCTCGCTGAGGAAGAAGGTCACCACCCGGTGATGCATGTCTATTATGGAAGAGTTGTGATTGAACTCTGGACACATGCCATTGATGGATTATCGGAGAATGATTTTATTATGGCATTCAAAATTGATGAATTATAAGGTTTATTTGCTTAAATGGCTCAGGTTAAAACTGTGCAGGAATTCCCTGATGTCATAGCTCCAGAGTAATTGAATTCTTTCCGACACCAAGGTTATCCAGTTGTTTCAATACGGCATTCATCATCGGAGGCGGGCCGCATACATAGAATTTCCTGTTCAGGTTACCAAGATGGTTCTTCAGGAAATCCTCGTTGATCATTCCATGGAAATAATCATCATTCTTCTCATCAGATAAAATATTGATAAATGCATCACCCAGCATATCGCTCAACTCACTTTCAAGAATAATATCGGCTTTTGTTTTGTTAGCAAAAATCAGTGTATTACCATAGATCTTATTCTTAGTATGGAGATCCCTGAAAATAGATATAAAAGGAGTAATTCCTGCCCCACCTGCTATAAAAACACCATTGCCCTTATATGAAATAGCACCCCATACATCTCTTATTATCAGTTCAGCGCCGGGATTAAGTTTCCCAAGCTCATTTGTAATACCGTTATGAGAGGGATAGATCTTAATTGTGAATTCCAGGAAAGGATCCCTGTTCAAACACGTAAATGTGAAAGGTCTTTTTTCATTCTTTAATTCAGGAGTATTTACCGACACCTCTGTAGCCTGACCCGGAATAAAAGAATATCCCTCTGGTTTTTCGATCCGGAACCTTTTAACATCATGGGTTACCTGTTCCGTGCTGAGAATTCTGACAATATGCTCTTCCATTTTGTATAGTTTTGACTGTTAAACAATTTGTGGCGGCTAATGTTTAACTATCCGTTGTAACTCCCAATGGATGAGACAACCTCTATGGATATAATTTTTTTGTTTTATCAATCGACCATCCGGTCTCCAAGCCAATCACAAACAATGCCAGCGCATCACACCCATGGGAATTCCGGGGAGGAAAGCCATGCAGGCTGATTACGGAATTGCAAAGCTTTTTCGAATAAGAAAAAACCGTCCTTAAGATTCAAATACCAGGGTGAAGCTTTTAACTTTGTATTTCTAAAATAATTATGAGAAATGAATTCAGATGAAGAAGATGATATTACAAGGCCGGAAAAACTTCCTATTTACCGGAAAGGGGAAGAGATCCTTGATATGGTATGGAAAATTGCCGCTCTTATTCCAGAGAACGATGAATATCTTATGGAAATAAAAGGCTGCATGTTATCTGATGCTGCACAGCTGACTGTAAAAGTGGCTGGCGCTGAGGCAGCCGGATTATACGACCTCAAAATGGAAAATGCTGCCATAATACGTAAAGCAGCAAGAGATCTGATGGTCCAGCAGCATTCACTCGATATGTTTGGTTTTGAATATGTAGAGTACTATCAGATTGTAAGAGACCTGATTGAAGAATACAGACTCCTGTTCATAGACTGGGTGGCACAATTTGATAAATGGGATTATATAATTGACCGCTGGGGACTTTTTAATCCTCCTGGTATTGGACCATTCGATAAAGATCCCGACGATGACATCCCGTTTCATGGTTTTGAGGAAGATCCCGAAGAATAGATAGCTGTCAATAGTGCATGTCAAATATTTTAATCTTTCGGGACATGTAAACAAATCATGTTCATTTTTATCATGAAATAGGGTTTCACTGTCACCCTCTGCCAAAGGTTCCTGAATTTTGAGATAATTTAAATTTTCTTAATCTTTGATCCTGTTCTATATACTATCTCAGAATTTGTAATGGAATTTAAGTTAAAGATTATTCAAAAATCTGTCTTAAAGATCGTACAGCGCCTGGCCATATTAATAGCTGTATCATTCAGTTTTGCAATGCATTTAATTGCACAAACCGACTCCGGAGCTAAATTATCTCAATATTTGTTCCCTGATTTTACCAATGGCATAGTAAAAATGAAGACCGGGACAGGTCATAATCTGAAAATGAATTACAATACTGTTACTGAGAAAATGGTCTTCGAAAAGGACGGAAAGCTTCTGGATATGACTAACATAGAGTCTGTTGATACCATTTATCTTCAAAAAATGGTTTTTATACCTGTTAACCATGTATTTTATGAAGTTCTGGTAAATGACCATGTATCCTTGTTCGTTCAGCATAAAAGCAGTCTTATTGAACCAGGCAGTCCTTCCGGATATGGTGGTACCTCACAAACAAGTGCCATTAAAAACATTTCAAGTATAAGATTGGCCGGTGGAACCTATAACTTGGAATTACCTTCTGATTTCACGGTTAATCATTCACCATTATTCTGGATCCGGAAAAACAACTCCTTATCAGGTTTTTCAAATAAACGGCAATTTCTGAAAATATTTTCCGGGGAAAATGACAAAATTGAAATGTTTATGGAACAAAACCATATAAAGGTGGAAAACCAAAATGACCTGATCAAACTTGTAAATTACTGCAACGAGGTGATCAGATAGGTCGTGATATGGTTTTGACATTCAAATGTATTTAAACTGGTCATTTACAAAGTTCAGGCCCTCAGAGGGAGGTTATTGTTATGAAAAAGATCTTATTTGGCATTGTGGTTAAAAACAGAACAGAGAATTCTATAAATCTGGTTAAGTATGTATTGGTTAGGATAGGAATTATATTCCTTTTCATTATTTTATTACCGATTTTGTCTCAGGGTCAGACAGATCAGAAAAAGGTTAAAAAGCTGATCTGGAGCGACGAATTTGACTATCAGGGATTGCCGGATTCTGCAAAATGGAACTATATAGTAGGAAAATCACGTGTAAATAACGAGCCGCAATGGTACACCCGTGATCTTAAAAATATGATGGTTGCCAATGGCAAACTTACAATTACAGTAAGGCAGGAAGACATTAAAGGTGAAAAGAGATATACATCCGGAAGAATTGATACCCGGGGAAAATTTCAAACAACATATGGCCGGATTGAAGCCAGAGCAAAGCTTCCGAAGGGAAGGGGTGTATGGCCTGCATTCTGGATGCTCGGCATGTCGGGCAGATGGCCTGCATGCGGTGAGATTGATATTTTGGAATACTGGGGACATAATGCAAATACCATTGCCTCCAATGTACATACAGCAGACTATAATCATACAAAGGGAACCGGCCGTGGTGGTAAAATGACATATGAAAATCCGTTCAATGATTTTCATATTTATGCTGTAGAATGGTATTCAGACCATCTCGATTTCTTCATGGATGATAATCTGTTCTATACATGTAAAACCAAAGGTGAAGGGCCGGGAGAATGGCCTTTTAATGCGCCTGAAATTATCATAATTAACCTCGCACTATGGAACAACTGGGGTGGACAGCCTGGAATAGATGATTCCATTTTTCCTCAGGAATTTATAGTTGATTATGTGAGGGTTTATGAACTAAAATAGGCACTCTCAGGAAGTCCGCGAGTACCTGCTATAAGTCACAATTAATCAGACAAATATGATTTCTTATTGATATTCTTTATGTATCATCTAATCCTTTATGCATCGGACAGATAAACCACTTTTCTTGTCATCAGAGTTACTTTCAACTGCCGTGGAAGAATATCCCATTGTACTATACCATACACTGGTATTAACGAACTCAGTTGAACTCCACCAATAACCTCGCAGACCTTCGTCAAAAAAAGAACCCCGGCTGCCACGGCTTCCACCCGGTAGAGCTGAATAACCGGCTGCATTTGTAGCACCTTCATTGGGGCTCATCCAGTGTTCATTGCCAGTTTCTTTTAGCTTACCTCCAACTCCTTCTCCACCGCTATAGTTCATCAAGGTTTTCCACTCTTCAGAACTTGGAACATGCCAGCCTTTAGGGCACAATTTACCTGTACTTATAGTATAGCCATTATACAAAGCGCCATAATTAGTCCTATAGTTTTCTGCTTCGTTAAAATACCAGCAAAAACCAGGTGAAAAAAGGTTACTCCAGGTTTTATAATCAGATACCAATGGGATATTGGTGCCATCGCTAAATCTGGTGGTTTTAAGGTTTTCTGCCATCCATAATTGATTACCTATTTTTACTATATTATATGAGTTGCCGTCATAATCCGTTAATTTATTGGTAATATTTGATGCCGGGTTATCTTCTTTTACTTCCGGACCTTTTCCAGATTCAGATGTATAAGTTTTACCCTGGGCATCTGGGTTTAAGGCAAGTTGTGAATCTTGTGCTTTTGTAAATAAGCATACTAATAGTGTAATTATTATTGAAAGTGCAATTTTTTTCATATGATAATGTCTAATACTTAAATCAAAGACTAGTTGTTGATTCTTCCTTACATTTAGTCGTTCTGAAATGATTTCAGATTACCTCACGAAGATGCAGTGTTTCAACTTTTTCACCCTTACATAATTCTAAAAATAAGTTACATTATTCACACATTGGAAGATTTATCCTTTGAGGTAAGCAGGAGCATTCCCTGGCAGGCTGAGTCCCTTTCTGAAGATTTAAATGTTTCTCCGCAGGGATTCTTCTAGCTGATTTGCCGGAAACGCAAAAATCTGAAATAAGCCAACATTGTCTGTTTCCGGAAGCTTGTAACTATCGATTCCCGATTTAAAAAATTAAATTCTGAAAATCAATCAAAAAAAGGAGAGACAACTATAATTAACACATGAGAATGGATCGCTTATCACTTTATTATGTGTGAATTATATAATTCTTACCTGATATTATGTAATACTAATCGGAATTATAGAAGCGATCTTTGTTTCAGTGAAATTTATTTAAAATTTAAAATCATTTATTCACTTGAAAATAGTTGGATTTCAATTTCATCAAACTTGGTGTATAGTGATCACAAAATTAAAAATGAAAGCAATGAAAAAATTAGTCATCAAATTAAAGATATTTTATTCAGTGACTGCTTTGTTATTAGCTTCGGCAGGATATAGTCAGATAGCTCAGAAGGATTTTTACGATCGAAATGTAAAGGTAAGTTTTCTGGACTTAAGCGGAGCTGTTGCTGAGGATAATAATAAAGTAACTATACCGGATCCCATAAATTCTGCTGCTGACATTTCCACAGATGGAACAATGATCAACTTCGAAGCATATACCAACTATAGAGAAGCAATCTCTGACTACACTGAAGCAATTAAGCTTTTCCCCAATTTTGAATTGGCATATTATTATAGAGGATTGGCGAGAGATAGTCTCAATGACTACAGGAGAGCGATAAGTGACTATAGCAAGACTATTATGATTAATCCCAAAAACACAAAGGCATATGGTAACAGAGGAATAGCAAAAGCGAACCTTCAAAATTACAGTGGAGCAATTGCAGATTTTAATAAGGTCATTGAGATTGATCCAAATGATGCAAAAGCATATCTAAACAGAGGAGTTGTAAGGGCAGATTGTTTTCGAGACTACAGGGGAGCAATATCAGATTATAGTAAGTCTATTGAACTTGATTCAGAGTATGCCGCGACTTATTATAACAGAGGCTTGGCAAACTCCCATATTCAGGAATATTCCAGTGCAATCGCTGACTTTACTAAGGCAATTGAATTTAATGCCAGGGACGGAGAGGCATATTATAACAGAGGGATGGCAGAATTTAAACTAAACCTTACAGACATTGCATATGAGGATTTTAGCAGAGCTGGAGAAGCAGGATATATAATGGCTTTTGAGGCAATCAGGAAATACTGCAAATTTGAAGGGGATGGGGAAAAATGAGTAAATCAATAAAACCACCTTTTCTGCTGTTGCCACATAGCGTAGTACAATCCTTTTTTATCAACCTGGGCTTTGTATGTTCCCTCCTCGATGATCTTCGTGATCAGGTAATATTTTGATTTCAACTGGAATGATCAGATCATTCTGATCGCAGTGTTATTCCTTAAACAGTTTAACTTTCAAGGCAGTAGGACCTTTAGGACCTTTCCCCAGTTCAAAAATGACGAGATTATTTTCTTTAACCTCATCGAGAAGGTTATTGGCATGAAAGAAAATACTCTGTTTTGATTCAAGGTCACGGATAAAGCCAAATCCTTTTGATTCATTGAAAAAGGAGACAACACCCTTGCGTATAAAATCAGGGACATCTTCAGAATTATTCCTGGTTATATTGAGCTCAATGCTTTCTGCAACTACAACGGTTTTCTTTGCAGGGTCGGGAGGAGTTGAGGTGATCTTCCCGAATTCATCGACATAGGCAATCATGTCTTCGAAGCTTTTCTTTGTCCCATCACCTTTTCTCATTGCCCGCTTCTGAGCTTTTTCTTTTCTTTTTTTCTCTTTCTTGTTCCTTACTTCTTTCTTGCCCGATGTTTCCTGCGATCTGCCCATATATCCGTTTTGTCTGCAAAGGTACAATAAAATCCCGGAGGTTTTTTATTTTCATTTTTATAGCTATTTTTCAGTCTCTAAAGGATCATTCGATGCAACACAGGCTATTAGGAAAGACAGGCATACGCATCCCGCCTGTAATATTCGGCACCAGCGCATTGGGCAATCTTTATTCAGCGCTTAGCGATGAAATAAAAACAAAGATTGTAGCTGAATGTCTTAAGCATGTTCCCAGACCTGTTGTTTTTGACTCAGCCGGCAAATATGGGGCAGGACTGGCACTCGAAAAGCTTGGTGAAATTCTGAAAAAACTTGAGGTTGACCCGGATGATGTTATTATCAGCAACAAGCTGGGCTGGATCCGGACTCCAATGACAACCCCGGAACCGACATTTGAAAAGGGTGTCTGGATAAATATTAAAAACGATGCCCGCCAGAACATTAGCTATGAGGGAATACTTGAATGCCGGGAACAGGGAAATATATTGCTCGGGGGGATATATAAGCCTCAGCTTGCTTCTGTCCATGATCCGGATGAATATCTTGATACTGCCCATAATAAAGATGAGTTCAGTAAGCTTTTAAACAATATTGCTGAGGCTTATAAGGCCCTTGCGGATTTAAAATCACAGGGAAAGGTAAAAGCGATCGGTGTGGGGGCCAAGAACTGGAAAACAATCCGGCTGATCTCAGATAAAGTTGAACTCGACTGGGTGATGTTTGCCAACAGCATGACAATTTACCGTCATCCGAAGGACTTGTTGGATTTCATGGATCAACTTCATGCAAAAGGTATCGGAATAATAAATTCTGCTGTTTTTCATGCCGGATTTCTGACAGGTGGCAGTTTCTTTGATTATGTTCCCATAAAACCCGACACAGTTGAAAACAGGGCAAAATTCCAATGGAGGGAAGATTTCTTAGCGATTTGCAAAAAACACGATGTTGTCCCGGCAAATGCCTGTGTAAAGTTTGCATTGACACCACCGGGAGTTATAAGCATTTCTCTTAATACCTCCAATCCTGCCAGAGTCGAAGAAAATGTTGCCAGCGTGGAGTCTGAAATTCCTCCGGATTTCTGGAAAGAGATGCGTGAGAAGAATTTGATTGATAAGGATTATCCTCATATTTGATTAAAATTACAGTCTGAAAATAAATGACCAGAATATGAAAAAAATGAACGCTGCAGTCTTGACTGAATACAAAAAAGTAGAATGGAAAAGTGCTGATATTCCTGAGATCTCAGGCAACGAAGTACTGATAAAGGTTGGCTACGCCTGTATCTGCGGGAGCGATCAGCACGTTTTCCTGGGTGAATTCCATCCGCGCACCAGCGTGCCTCTGATACAGGGACATGAATTTGCAGGGACAATAGCTGAGACCGGCCCGGAGGTCAGGAACTTCAAAACAGGCGACAGGGTGGCGGTTGATCCGATTATCTGGTGCGGACACTGTCCTGCATGTAAAATTCATCATTATCCGGCCTGTTCTACTCTGAAACTAGTTGGCATTGACCTCAATGGAGGCTTCAGCGAATATATGAAGGTGCCGGAAACAATGCTTTACAGGGTGACAGATAAAATATCGGATAAGCATGCCGCCCTGGTGGAAGTACTATCGATTGGATTCCATGCCTGTAACAGGGCTAAGGTATGTGCAGGTGACAGAATTGCAATATGGGGGGCAGGTAAAGTGGGACAAAGTATACTGCAGGCTGTGAGGACAAAGACTCAGAATAGTGTCATCCTGGTCGACATCCTTGACGAAAGGCTTGCCATCGCGAAAAAAGCTTTCAATGATGTGCACATAATAAATGCGACCAAAACTGATGCAGTCAATAAGATAAAAGAACTTACAGGGGGCGAAGGTGTGGATATTGCATTCGAAGCAGTTGGTCATACGAAAGATATTCCTGGAGTTGTCAATCCGGTGAGAGGCTGCATACAGGCTATCCGTGGCGCCGGTACAGTCTGTGTACTGGGTCTGTCATCAGAGCCTTCGCCCATTGTGATGAAGGAACTGATCTGGAAAGAAGGCATTATTATGACTTCACGCGTTTCTCACGGCGAATTTGCAGAAACAATCGATAACATGAACAGGGGAAATCTGAAGCCTGATGCGATTGTAACGGATATCCTGCACCCTTCACAGACACAGCAGGCATTCGAGATGCTCGAGGCAGAACCTCAGAAGCATCTGAAAATCATGTTAAAATTCAGTGAATGAAGATAGACGCTCATCAGCATTTCTGGATATATGAGCAGGCAGAGTATGGCTGGATAGATGACCGGATGAAGGTGCTGAAGCGCAATTACATGCCGGAAGACCTTCATCCTGAATTGTCGGAGGCTGGTTTTTCGGGATCAGTGGCCGTGCAGGCCCGACAGAGCTTGGAGGAAACCAGATGGCTGCTTGAACTGTCAGGTCAGTATGATTTCATCAAAGGAGTTGTCGGATGGGTGGATCTTTGCAATAAAGATGAATTAAGAAGGCAGCTCGATAAATTCTGCAAATCAAAAAAGTTTGCCGGTGTACGCCACGTAGTGCATGATGAGCCGCGGGATGATTTCATGCTGCGTGATGATTTTCTGAAAGGCCTCAGCCTTTTAAAAGAATATAACCTCACCTACGATCTTCTATTGTTTCCGAAACACCTTCCATTAGCTGAGAAAGTTGTATCCATGTTTCCAGAACAGCGGTTCGTACTCGACCATATATCCAAACCACAGATAAAGGATCATATTTTCAGTCCATGGAAAGAAGATATCAAAAAACTTGCCGGGCACAAAAATGTATGGTGTAAACTCTCAGGCATGGTCACCGAAGCTGACTGGAAGAACCTTGAACAGGAGATTTTCAGACCTTATCTTGATATAGTTTTTGAAGCTTTTGGTACTGACAGGCTGATGACAGGCAGCGATTGGCCGGTTTGCAAGCTGGCAGGAGACTACGGAGAAGTAACGGGTATTGTTGAAGACTATATTGAAGATATGCCAATTGTTATCCGTCAAAAGATCACAGGGGAGAATTGTATCAGTTTTTACGGCCTGAAAGTATAATGTTTCAATAATCCCGGATTTTGATCAAGAACCTTCGAACCTTTTCATTTGGAGTTTTCCGGGATATTAGTGAAATTTGATATCTGCAATACAATTACTAAATATTCAAAGTCATGGCAAGAGAAGTAAACGACACACAGCCCTATTCCGATAAGCTTGTCAAACTGATCCCATCGGAGATCATTGGCGCTTATATGGTTTTGTCCAATATCCTTGGATATAATGCAGGAAACATTCAGGCTTCAGTCTTACCGAAACCTGTCACGGAGAATGATCTTAAACCAATCCTTCTGCAGATCGTGTTTTTTGTACTCCTGGTCTTAACACCGGTTTACCTGAAAAAGATCAGCAAGGTAAATAATGTCACACAGCTGGGTGTCACCACCATTTCCTTCATAATATGGGTATATACTCTTGGGGGGCCATTCGTGGTATGGGGATTATATTATTCTCTCATAGGATCGGTTGTTCTGGTGCTCTGGTCGCTGATCGTACCGCTATTTGTCTTCCCGGTAGCCGGTTCCCGATAGCTATCGGGACGGCAGCCGGTAACCGGGCAATGATTACCTGTCGGAGCTCATTTTCCTTTCAAGCATTTTGATAAAATAGCCACCAACCACTGAGCGGGCCTGGAAGCCCACTTTGCGTGCATTGGTAGTTTCGTACCAGTCGCTCATTGGAACGCGATCGGGAGTTTCCGTCACGAACCTGTACAGCGGATCAATGAACTTAATGAATGTCTCATCATCATTGGCCAGGGCAGCAGTCCAGGTTATCCAGTCGGTTTTCGTGTATGTTTTGCGGTTATCGAGGGGAAGCCCGAAATCATTCTGCCGGGTAAGATAATATGATACTTCCTTTACGGTTACTTCAGAAGGGAATATATTCAGATCAAGCACCTTATCCCATACAAGGTTATACTTCTGACTCCATGTACCGGGCTGGTCAAACGTAAGGCGGTAATGATCTCCGTCATCAGCCATTTCAACCCATCTCGCAGCCATTTCTTTTGCCTTGTCAGTGTACTTTTTAGCTATATCCGCCTTGCCAAGCATGGAAGCAAGCTTCCCATAACCTGCTATCCCCATAATTGCTTTAACAGAAAGATTTGCATTATGTGCGAAATGTCCTGCAAAATCGTCGGTGCATAGCTGATTTTCAGGATCGAGGCCGTTCTGAAGCAGATAATCGGCCCATATTGTCAGCTGATCCCAGTGTTTTCCGGCGTATCCTGCATTGCCTTCAACCTGGGCAATGGCTGCTGACAGGATAAGCATGTTCCCGCACTCCTCCACAGGCATATCAGCTCCATAAGTCTGCCCGTTAGCCAGCGGATAGGTGCCTACATCATGTGCAGCGAATGGTTTGTTCCACTTCCCGCTTTCCGAAAAGTAAAAAATGGGATTCATCATTCCCTTCAGGAAGTCAGGATTATAATAGAGAAATAAAGGTGCAGACGGATATGTAACATCCACTGTACCAATAGATCCGTTACTGAAGTTCTCTTTTGAAAAGAAAAGTGTATTCCCTTCCCTGTCTTTCAACAGCTTGTGCGCAGCTATAGACTGCCTGAAGGCAAGGGCACAGAGGCCGGCATATTTTTCTCCTCCTGAGGCGACTGCATCATCCCATAAATCCTTGTCAAATGCAGAGCATTTTTTAACGAGGCTTTCATATTCGTCAGAAGCTGATACAAGTGCATTATCCATGGTTATCGTTCCGTCTTTTTTCCACCATGCCATCAGGTTATCGCCAAAATACTGGATGGAAAAGAGGTCATCGTATCCGATCATAATATATCCTGAAGCAGGTTTTCTTCCAACCTGTCCCAATTGATCGGCAAATGCCATCACCGGCATATCTTTATGCATCCGGTAGAGCTGCCGGGCTACTCCCTCTGAAATAAGTTTACCTGTTGATGCAAACTGGTTCTTGATCTCCTGGTAATTTCCGTATGCTGAGGTTATTTCAGGACTTTTTCGCGCACACAGATAAAAATAGCCCCAGTCGATCCTACGGTCATCACCCTTTTTGCCAAGGATTGATTGCTCGGTAGTGCCGGCTTTAAAATATTCAAGATCGTCTGTTTCTCCTCTTTCAACAGACACTTCCTGCATGATCTGGTCTACTGCCCATTCGGGTGTTGCTTCAAAGTAGATCTGCAGATCATGCTTCTGTCCGTCATTTGAGTATGCTTCATAAGAAATATAATTGACAGGACGTGATAGAATGTCCGGTTCGCCGGGAAGGAGAGGGGAGAGGAAGGTCAGTTTAAGGTCGACTGGTCCGCAGGCAAATTCATAATGAGTCTGTGTAGCTGACAGTGAAACCGATTTCTGCACGGCTGTCCGGACAAATGCATTCCCGGTTTCCTTATCCCTGAAAATTCCGAAGTCTACAAGACCTCCGCCGGTGCGGTTATGGCAATGGACGGCAATGACATTTTCGCCATTATTTGCCAGCAGGTTTTTATCAAGAGGAAGGACAACGTTTCTGTGCCATTCATAGCCTGTTGCAACCAGTTGTTTGCCATTAAGGTACAGCTCGAAAATATCGTCATGTGAATAAATGAGAAAGAGTTTTTCACCGGTTTCATCCTTCTGCAGGTTAAAATTACGCCTTATCCAGATATCCTCTGTCTCCCAGGGTGTCGAAAGAGCAGGCATCCCGGCAGTGCCGAAAGCACCTTTCCCCGAATCCCATCCCGAATCGTCAAATCCGGGTTTCTCCCAGCCCTTTGCAGGCTTTTTCAGACGGTACTTTCCTTCCCATGGTTCATACTGAGCCGATGGCAGGAGGGCCTCACGTGGAAGCGCTTCCTTACCGAGGAAACGGTAAACCTGTCCGTCGATTCTCGCAGCCCCTATTAGGGAATGAACCTTGCCGGTCCAGTGCCTTACGGCATCGTTGTACAAAGTATCGGTGCACGACCATACGCTTGTATATGGATCTATCGTTACAAGAGGATATGCAGGTGCCCTGAGGCCTGTTGTGCCTGACATCTTCCCCTGGTTATTAACAGAATTACATGATATTGACAGCAGGATTGTCAGTATTGATGTATAAAAAATGATTCCCGGATTTTTAAAAAATAAAACCGGTTGCCGGTTGCAGCCAGATAGTGAGAGTATTTCTTTATTCATTTTTCAGCAATTATGAGCATTTCAAAATCTTCTGTGGTCAAGGGGTTCCCGCGTGAAAAAGCTCCCAGTTTTGCGCCAAAGATATCTGTTTTTTTAAATCCCAATGATTTCAGCATCCAGGTCATTTCACTGGGCACATAATATCTTTCATTGCAATGAAGGATTCTCTTCTGTCCGTAGTCATCAGTAATCTCAGTAATATTAATATCCCTGAATGTCATAAGGTCGAAGGTGTTGCTTCTGTATGTTGCATTATCCTCCTGGGAGTTGTCTTCCATGAATTTTTCTACTGAATGATATAACGGGAACAGTCCGTTCAGTGTTGTGAAAATAAATTTGCCTTTATCTTTAAGTGATCTGGCTGCACTTCTGAGTATCTCGTAATTCATCTCATCTGTTTCCATCAGCGGGAATCCTCCCTCACACAGCATTATTGCAATATCAAATTCTTTGTCAAAAGGAAGATCTCTTGCGTCATGTTGTAAGAATTCTACATCCAGATTATCTGCTCTGGCTTTTTCTTTTGCTTTCCGGAGCATTGATTCTGACAAATCAATCCCGGTAACATTGTAACCTCTCCTGGTCAGTTCTATTGAGTGTCTGCCCGTTCCACAGCCAATATCGAGTATTCTGAATGATTTATTATGATCCAGCTCAAATTCAATGAAATCACATTCGCCATGGGTGCCTTTAGTGAAGCTTTCCGAGTCATATGTATTTCCATAATCCTCAAAAAGACTTTCGTACCATTGTTTATTTTTCATCTTATTAATCTACTGAGTTACCTGCGTTTTATTTTAGTTCTATATCCAGTAGCTACGAGCCATGAGCTTACTTTTTATCGTGTCTGATCCATATCAGCTCTGAAGTGTCAAAACCAGTTTTTTGAGCTATTTCCAGATAATTGGTTTTTACATCATCCGGGATTGTGGTTTCACGTGACAGGATCCAGAGATATTTCAGGCTTTCACCAGCTATAAGTGCATATTTATATTCTTCATCGAGGGCAATTACATTGTATCCAGAATAGAAAGGTCCGAAGAATGACACTTTAAGCATCGCTAAGTTTTTGTCGCCAGCTAATTTAGCTTTCCCTGAGGCTTGCTTCCATTCATTTTTCACAGTATCGAATCCTCGGTTAACGACTTTTATTGTCCCGTCGTCATTTAATGAGTATTCTGCCGTGGTGTTGTCCAGGTTCCGTTCAAATCTGAAATCGAGGCGGGCAATCTCATACCATTTACCGAGGTATCTGGAATTATCAAAAGGACTGACGGCAACTGCACCTTTAGGTATTGTGGAGCAGGAGCAGATAGCAAAAGTCATTACTGCAGCAATCATGGCTCTGTACTGGTTTTTGGTTTTCATATGAAGATGATTTTGGATCTTTAAAAATAGTGTTTTTCCGGATTCAATAGTTCAATTGAAAATCCACTTTCAGGTTGTGCTTTTTAATCGCTTAACCAGCTAAAATTTAAAAATATATAGATGTATTCTTTCTATTATCAGGTTTATTGACGCCTGTAGCTCGACACCCTCCAGGTAGCTATGGGAGCCGTTAACCGGTTGCCGGTATTTCAATATTCATTATCTTGTCAAACCTTACTAAACCAATTTGCCATGCAACAGGGAAACAGGATCATACTTGTGCTAGGAATCCTTGCAATAGCTGCAGGATTATATGTCTACTTCGAGGCATCATCTTTCCAGAAAAAAGCCAGGCTAACAGAGGGGAAGGTTGTTTATGTTTTAGGCTCTTCGTACAAAATCCAGTATGTTACAGAAGATGGTGCTGAAAAAATAAAGCAGGGTTCCGGCAAAAATCATGGCTTTCGTGAAGGAGCGAGCGCGAAAGTCTGGTACAGGATCGACAATCCCGGCAAGGCCAGGTTATCAGATGGGAAGAAAGGGGGGAAAAAGATAATTATTGCGGGTGCATTTTGTATCCTCATGGGGATCTACCCGTTGTTCCAGAGGAAAAAAGAAGCTCCCGGGACCCCCGTTTCTTGAATTTTAATGCTGAAAAGAAACCAGGCCTGCGCGACTCTTAACCATAATATGATAATTACCCGGAACTATGACCTACTGCGAATATATTGATACACTTCCTCCCGGACCAAAACGGGATCTGCACAAGAACTACCACGACAATCACTATGGTTTTCCATTACATGACGACAATGAGCTTTTCGGCCGGCTTATTCTTGAGATTAACCAGGCGGGACTCAACTGGGAGATTATCCTGAAGAAGGAGCCTGCGTTCCGCACAGCATTCAGCAATTATGATGTGGGGAAAGTTTCTGCATACATGGAGAAGGACAGGGAGCGGCTCCTGTGTGATGCCGGAATAATCCGCAACAGGCTAAAGATCAATGCAGCCATTGAAAATGCAAAGGTGATCCTGTCTCTGCAGAAGGAGTATGGATCGTTTGACAAATGGCTAGAGATGAATCACCCGAAAAAGCTACAGGAATGGATTAAGCTCTTTAAGAAGACTTTGAAATTCACCGGAGGAGAAATAGTGAATGAATTCCTGACGAGTATAGGGTACATGCCGGGGACACATGATGAAAGATGTCCGGCATATAAGAAAATCCTGAAACAAAATCCGATGTGGATGAAGGTATGAGAGGGGAGAAAAGATAAAAGATACAAGACTTGCATGACTGCAAGACTTCTTCAGCCGGTAGCACAAAATAAACTTGACTTTAGGCTTTTGTTGGTGTAACTTGCTTAACCTTAACCAATAAAATTTTAAAAATGAAAACAGTCCGTTATTTTGCTGCAGTGCTTATGCTCATCACCGGTGTACTGCATATACTCCCCATGTTTCAAACACCCAGGGTTGAAAATGCATTGCCGATGCTTTTTTTCGGAATGGCCTTTCTTTTGGTTGGTATTCTATTAATTATAAATCAGAAACTTGGACCAATCCTGGGGATATTGTTCCCGTTGCTCGGATTAGCTACCGGCTTTTTTATGGTTGGTGTGAAGGACTGGACAACTATGCTTACCATAATGTTTATAATCGATGCAGTTGTTTTAATATGCTCTATTTTACTGTTAATGTACAGGGAGAGACCCAAAGTCACTTCCTGACTCAGTGAACCGATATTCTTTAAATAACCCACTTCATACCCATTTCGGGGGAGGATACATGGATTTCCGGTCACCGGTTACCGGAAACCGGTAGCCGATTTTTTATTTCAATTCTTTAGCGAGCAGCCCTTCGCAACATGCTTCTCACACCAGTCAATGTGTGAATGATGTAATTTATTTGAAAGGTTATGTAACACTTTCTGTGATCAAAGGATTAACCTTTGTAACATGAAAATTCATGCAGGAACGGAAAAATTAAAAATTATCAGACAAATAAATACAAGGTCACTATGAAATCAAAAATTAAATTAGCAGGAATATTACTTGTATTGATTTTATTCCCTGTAATATTTCCAAAACAGGCATCAGCACAGACACCTTATGTCAGTTACCAGGTATTTTATGATCAATTAAGTCCTTACGGACAGTGGGTCGACTATCCCGGTTATGGCTATGTATGGCTTCCGGATGCGGGACGGGATTTTTATCCTTATTCGTCAGAAGGTCACTGGATAATGACTGAGTATGGCTGGACATGGTTATCAGATTACAATTGGGGATGGGCTCCTTTTCATTATGGTCGCTGGGATTATGATAATTATTATGGTTGGTTCTGGATTCCCGATAACGTATGGGGGCCTGCCTGGGTGGTCTGGAGAAGAGCTCCGGGATATTATGGCTGGGCACCAATGGGACCGGGTATGGATATCGGTATGAATTATGGCAGTTATTATAGTAATTACGGTAATCGCTGGATCTTTGTCAATGACAGGTATTTTGGAAGAAACAATTTCAATCATTATTATGCAAATCGAAATGATTATGACAGGCTACTCAGTAACTCAACAGTGATAAATAATACCTATGTTGATAACAGTCGTCACATAACGTACATGTCCGGGCCAACCCAATCAGATGTACGCGGAGTTACAGGCAGAAGGGTCAATTCTTATGAAATTCAGGAAAATAATGTTCCGGGACAATCTTTGAGCAATGGACAGCTCAGGATCTACAGACCTCAGGTAATGAAAAACAATGATAATGAACAGCGTTCTGCCCCATCCGTGATTACAATCCGGGAGGATGTAAAACGAGCTTCTGAAATAAATTCTCAATCTCAGCAAGGCAATAGAAATACATACAATAACACAAGACAGGAACAACAGCAGGATGCTGTAAGCCGGCAAAATCCTGCAGATCAACAGAATACTGTAAAAAGACAAAATGAAGCAGATCGACAGAATGCTGTAAACCGACAGAATGCTGTAAATCAACAGAATGCTATAAACAAGCAGAATGCTGTAGATCGGCAGAATGCTGTAAATCAACAGAATGCTGTAGATAAGCAGAATGCTGCAGATCAACAGAATGCAGTAAAAAGGCAGAATGAAGTAGATCAACAGAATGCAGTAAACCGGCAGAATGCAGTAAACCGGCAGAATGCAGTAAATAGTCAGAATGCAGTAGATCAACAGGATGCTGTAAATCAACAAAAAACCGTAAATCGGCAGAATGCTGAAGATCGGCAAAATGCCGTAAAAAGGCAGAATGATGTAAATCAGCAGAATATAAGGAATAATGAAAAGGTCTTGCAACAGCAGAATGTAAAGAAAACCAATAATGAACGCAGAGAGAAGTCATCAAGTACAGTTAATACTTCGAGAAATGTAAGGTCAGAAGAATCAAGGAAAAATTCCCAGCAAAGAAAATAGTTTAAAGCTTTATTTTGGCTTTGATTTTAATTCCGACTCAGCCATCTGATATTTAGTAATTTCTTTAACAAGTTTCTTATTAGCAATTTTTAGATTATTTATTTCTACTTCATCATCAATTTTCTTATCGATTAGTTGCATGCGCAAATGCTCTATCACATTTATTTTTTGTTCCAATAAACGATGTAATTCAAGAAGTTTTGCTTCTTCTTTCTTAATTTCTGTTATATCAGTTGCTACAAGGATGCAATAGTCACCTTTAAGATAAGCAGGTAAAAGCTGAAAGGATAATTTCAGATATATTGAGTTGATTAATGATACAATAAGAATTTTATTTTTATTATAAGTCTGTCGGGCAAACATTTTATCAAATCTTGATTTCTCATCGGGGACAATGAAACGCTTAAAATATGAACCAATCACACGTTCTATTGGCTCGTTCACAAGCTCAGCAAATCTCTGATTACAATAGATAATTATACCTTCTTTTGAAAGAGTTACGGCTCCTTCATTCATTTCTTCTACGAAAGTACGATATGGTGTTTCAGCAGAACTAATAGAATAGACTTGTTCTCCTTTCGTACCTGAAACCACAATCGCATCCACTTCTCCGCTTCGGATTGCTATAAGCGCTTCTTCAGCTTCAACCAGGCGAGAATTTAATTCTTCATTCTCAATAATGAGTTGTTCTTTTGTTTTGGTCATTGAAGTCAGTATAATAAATTAGATGTGCTAAAATTCCTGAATATATTACTGGTCTTTTTTCTTTTTCAGGTCTAATCCCATAAGTACTTTTTCTGCGTTTGACATATCACCAATAATACGACGGAATGGAAGCGGCAGTTTTTTAATCAATGTCGGGGCTGCAATTATCTGTTCATCTTTTGCTAAACTTGGCATTTGATACAGGTCAATCACTTCCAGTTCGTACCGCCCTTCAAGATACTCTTCACAAATCTTTTTCAGGTTCGTAAGGGCTAAGACCGATCGACTCGTTGAACCGGTTATGTATAAGCGCAAAATATATTTATCCTTATCCGATCCAGACATTGTCAGATCAAACTTTGCTGTTGATCCTTTTGCTTTTGTTTTTTTCTCTTTCATGATTTTGACTGATAAATCTTTTATTTATAAATCAGCTGACAGGCAATAAATCCAAACCAACAAGAACACGTTCCGTATCTGAGAGATCACCTATTATCTTACGAACAGGTACCGGCAGTTTTCTTACTAATGTTGGTAAGGCAAGAATCTGATCCTCGTTTCCCAACTGTGGATTTATCAAAAGGTCAATTACTTCAATGGAGTATTTCCCATCTAATTGTTCCTGACATATTTTTTTCAGATTTGCAAATGCGGTAAGAGCTTTGGGAGATTTTCCTGCAACGTATAAACGAAGCACCCATTTATCATCTGCCGTTTTAACCGGTTTTTCTTTTTTAATTCTTTTATCTGAATTTTCCCTCTTTGGTTTCATCGGATACTCCTTTCAATTATTTTTTCGGGTTGCTAATGTTAATATTTTCATTATCAGTTTTTCTGCTTTCAGCCATATTTATATTGTCCTGCCCCAGTCTTTTAAGCACATTTTGTCTAGTTTCTATCGTTTTAAGGACTTCGGATTCTTCCGACTCAAAATCGGCCTGCAATGCTATAATCTTAGCTTCTAATACCTTTCGTTTTCGTTCTAAATCACGTTTCTTTAGTTCAATATCTTGCCTGCCTGATAATACTTCAGCCTTTTCAAGAGCTTCCTGTGCCATACGAGCTGAGCCGGTTAACACTCCACGGGCACCAATATATACTTCTCGTAATTCTACACCATGGTCAGTTAAAATGAATTCGCGAATTTCACTGGAGTTGGCCATCCCGCGCGATTTAAGAACATACATTCCCCTGTTTCGTTCACCGTATAATTCTATATCACGAAGTAATAACCAGGTATCTATCAGGGATGATATTCCGGCCTCAGAACTCTCTAATGAACCTTGGCTTGAAGTCAGGCTGGTAAACAATGCTGTTATTTGCTTCGCCTTAAGAAAATCAACAATACGCATTAACATCGTCTTTACTTCCAAATCTTTATCGCCAATGACAAAAGTATTTATTGGATCGAGAATAACTATATCAGGTTTGAAAACACTTACAATTTTATGTGTTACAGCCAGATGCATTTCCAGACCATAAAATGTCGGCCGGGTTGCCTGGAATTGTAATAATCCTTTCTTCACCCAGGTCTCTAATTTTATACCGATCGAATGCATATTACGCATTAGCTGGTTTGGAGATTCTTCGAAACAGAAAAAAAGAACACGTTCACCCCGTTTACACGCAGCTTCTGCAAAGTGAGCTGCTATACTTGTTTTTCCTACTCCGGCAGTACCGGAAACAAGTACAGTGCTTCCGCGGTAATAACCTTTTCCTTCAAGCATTGCATCAAGTTCAGTTATGCCACTTGAGATTCTTTCGCTTGATACAATATGCTCTAATCCTAAAGAAGTTACTGGTAATACTGAAAAGCCATCTTCATCAATCAGAAATGGATACTCATTGGTGCCGTGCATCGAACCACGGTACTTTACGACCCGTAAACGACGTGTAGAAGTTTGTTCTGTGACCCGATGGTCGAGCATAATAACACAATCTGAAACATATTCTTCCAAACCTTGCCTGGTAAGAGTCTCTTCTCCACGCTCGCCCGTAATGATCGCAGTAACACCTTTCTCTTTTAACCAGCGAAATAAGCGTCGCAGTTCGGCGCGTAAGATAAGTTGGTTAGGCAATCCGGCAAACAGTGATTCAATAGTGTCTAAAACAACACGCTTTGCGCCAATAGAATCAATTGCATAATTAAGGCGTATGAATAAACCTTCCAGATCGTATTCCCCGGTTTCTTCTATTTCACTGCGCTCAATATGAACATGGTCAAGTACAATTTTTTTATGTTTAATAAGGTCATCCAGATCAAAACCGAGTGAAGCGACATTTTTGATTAATTCTTCATTGGTTTCTTCGAATGACATAAATACACCCGGTTCGTTAAACTGAGTTGTGCCACGTACCAGGAACTCCATTCCAAAAAGTGTCTTTCCGCATCCTGCGCCACCACATACGAGAGTGGGTCTGCCTGCTGGTAATCCGCCGCCGGTTATTTCGTCAAACCCCTGAATTCCCGTCGGAGATTTGAGGAGATTCTTATTTAAAATTTTTTGTTCTTTTCTTTTCACTGATTTTAATATATAGTTATAATATCATTGTACAACGAGTTGATATGTTACTTAAAATCTATTCTAAAAAAGTTAATGTTTAAAGCTTTAAAGAATTTTTGAGGAACGAGTTACATAATTATTGAAAAATGTTACATAATTCACATGTGCTCTCCCAAAGACAAAAGATAAAAGACCAAGGACCAAAGACAAAAGAAGGAAGAGGAGAGGGCGGGAGGGGGAGAAGGGGAGAAAGGAAAAAGAAACAAGACCTGCAAGTTGACGAACGCAGTGAGGAACCGAACCGAAGGTGAGCTCGGCGAAGCCAAATCCCGCGGAGCGGGAACCTGCAAGACTGCAAAACCGCAAGACCGTTCAGCTTTCTATTTCTATGTCATATTTCTCCAGCAGCCCCGCCAATCCGGCCAGTGAAAACTTAGCCTTTTTAATGCGGTTCTGCTCAGGGTCGATTGAATAGTTGAATGATGTCGTGAAATCGGCACCCTCGAGATTGGTGCTGTGGAAGATGGTAAGTCGCAGGTCGCAATTGTCGAAAAGGGAATAGTTCAGATCTGTTTCAGTGAAATCGACTTCATTGATCTTTGAATTTGTGAATCTGGTCTTTTTCAGCTTCAGCCTGAAAAATGAGCAGACCGACATCGTACAACCGGTAAATTCAAACGAGATCATGAGGTTATTGCATTCCTCGAAATGAAGTCCCAGTATCTTGCAGGTTATGAACTTAACATCGTGTAAAGTTGTATTTATCAGCTTTACAAGACTCAGATTACAATCGATAAATTCGCATTCGGAGAAGTTTATATATGACAGATCGGAATTCGAGAAGTCACAGCGTTTAAAGGTGCAGGTTTCATAATCGCCAACAGCAAGAGGGCTGCTGTGGAAAATTTTATTTTCATAGATTTCATTTTCAATAAAGACTCTTTCCATATGGATAAGATAAGTTTTTCAAATGTAGCAGAAGGAAGATAAAAGACCAAAGATAAAAGACCAAAGAAGGAAGGGGAGAGCGGGGAAAAAGGAAAAAGGAGAAAGGAGAAAGGAGAAAGTTGAGGAGAGCCGCTTCAAGACTGCAAGACTCCCAGCCTTCGCTAAAGCTTCAGCTGACAAAGCAAGACCTGCAAGACAATCCTCTTATTCTGCCTTTACAACAAAATACTTATTGATAATTTCCCTGGTGATCCAGGTTGGATCATCCATATGCCTTCTGGCAATTTGAAAAGAAGTATATGCAGTCGATATATCATTGTCAAACAACATGCAGATGCCCTGGAGCAAATAAAGATTTCCTCTGTCGCGATCTATCCTGAACATTGTATTGAGCTTGTCTCCGGCACTCCTGGTATCCCTGCCAATTATGTCTAACACGGCCAGACCAAGATATGCATTGAACAGATCAGGATCGATTCTTACGGCTTCTTCACAATATTTTCTTGCTTTTGAATAATTATTGTGGAATACCGATAATTTTGCCATGCTTACAAAATCTTCAGATAATGGGATTATGGCAGGCTTTATTCTGAATTTTCTTTTAACCACTTTTTCATAGGAAGCAGTATCCTTAAGTATAAAGTATACAAAGGCTAAATCGTCATATTCTCCTTCTGCATTATTTCTAAATTGGCTTTTTTCCAACGGCTTGAATTCAATTGCTTTTTCCAGATATTGTATTGCTGATTCTGTTTCTCCTTTCAGAAGACAGATGTTTCCAAGAGCTTTGTTCAAAAGAAATCTGAGTGGAATAGTTTGATCATCCAGACAATCTTTATAAAATGTCTCAAGTTTATTTAATTCAATCAGATCGTCTTCTTCAACCAGGAATTTAAAATTCGCGTAAGTTATTGATGTGTCAGCAGAAGTTCTAAAAAATGATTTAAGTGTCAATGCCGAATGCCTGCTGAATTGATATAATATTTGAAATTGTTTATGCTTCTTGTTTCTTTCGCATACTGTCTCTAACCCTGAAAAATCAATTATCTCCTCAGCAGACTTGCCTTTTAATGAGGATTCAAGACTGTCGCGCGGAAGCTTTCCCAATTCAGTAAATTTCCTGAAGTAAAGCATAAGAAACTGGAAAGCGTAGTTCTCTAAATCACAGGGCTTCCTGCTTATCATTTCATTTATAAGGGATAATGCCGAATCAAAATTTCCGGAGTACAGAAAGCAGGTCATTAACATCGTTTTTGCGATACTGTCATTTTCATTCATTTCATAGGATCTTTGAAATGCCATGCCGGCTTCGATAAGGTTTCCGAGATTCATATGTGATATTCCTAAAGCCATAAATGCACTCGAACTGTCAGGATTGTTGCCGGCAAATACTGTTGCAAGGTCCAGTGCTTTTTTGAAATTCTCATGAGCTTCATTCGTCATGAACAGTCCCTGATATGCCATCCCAATTTTGTTGTAAACAGCAACATCCTTGTAATTACCCCTGACATCTTTCTCCATTTCCCTGATCTGCTTCAAACTGCTGATTTTATCAGGTACCAGGTCTTTAAAGTCAAAGAAGTCATCGAGCTGAAAGGTAAAGCCAAAAGTGGGTTCATATGAAAAACACTCCTTTACAACCTTGTCTAAAGAAGCGTAGTCAGCTTTGGATAACGGATGCTTTAACGATACCTGCTGAGCTAAAATAATTTCAGGGCAGAGGACAAGACAGAAAATTAAAGAGATGATAGCTTTCATCGTATAAAGTTACACAAGGTAGAATCCAAAGTCAATTTTATTTTGGCGGGACACCGGAACATTTTTCTAACTTGCCCGCCTTAATCTGTGTGTTATGTACCGTTACTCCTTCCGCTTTGTCGTGATGTCAATCACTATCCTGACGGCCAATCTGCTGACAACCGCCATCAGCAGTTACCTTGTAACATTTAAAAACCATGTCAGACCTCTGACATTCACCCTTATAGGAATGGCTGTTATTGTTCTGATATTCTACCCTCTCTTTGCAAAACTGGAAGAGTGGGTGAAGCGTATTTCAATGAAAATAATAAAAAAAGGAAAATCACTGGCAGGAAAATACCTGGGACTTGCACTGGCATTCTTTGCATGTATTGCCGTGCTTTGCTATCTCTATGCCAGAATGTGGTACCATATAGACTTGTGGCACATATTGTTACACGGGGACATTGGTAAATATATTTGAATTTGTTAACGCGGCTTTACGAGGGGGGGAACTGGAGAGGGGTAGAGGGGGAGAAGGGGAGAAGGGAGAAGGAATAAAGACCAAAGAGTAAAGACCAAAGATCAAAGAAGGAAGGGGAGAGCGGGGAAAAAGGAGAAAGGAGAAAGGAGAAAGTTGTGGAGAGCAGCGTCAAGACCGCAGGCCTGCACGACCTGCACGTCTACACGACTGCACGACTTTTAAGTGGTGAACTGGAGTTGCGTAAGTGACTTGTACAATCCGTTATTATTTGAAATGAGTTCGTTATGAGTACCCTGCTCAACTATCTTCCCGTCATTCAGAACAATAATCCTGTCGGCATTGCGGACTGTAGCAAGCCTATGGGCAATCACGAGTGAAGTACGGCCATGCATAAGCTTTTCAAGGGCTTCCTGTACAAGTCTTTCAGATTCAGAATCAAGGGAAGAGGTGGCTTCGTCGAGGATCAGTATCCTGGGATCTCTGAGTACAGCACGGGCAATGGCTATGCGCTGGCGTTGTCCGCCTGAGAGCTGAACTCCGCGTTCGCCCACTACTGTATCGAGCTTACCGGGAAATGACCGGATAAAATCCCAGGCATTTGCCTGTGTTGCAGCATCGATAATTTCCTCCTCGCTTGCATCAGGTTTTCCATAGGCGATATTTTCCCTGATGGTGCCTCCGAACAGGAAAACATCCTGCATCACTATGGCCATCTGTGCCCTCAGGGCTGTAACCGGAAATTCTCGGCTGTCGCGGCCGTCGAAAAGTATTTTTCCGTTTTTTACATCATAGAACTTGAGAAGCAGTGATGCGATTGTTGTTTTCCCTGATCCGCTCGGACCGACCAGGGCTATCTCCTGACCAGGTTCGATGCCGAAGCTGACATCTTTAAGAACAAGGACATCCTCCCTCGAAGGATACCTGAATTCAACATGGTCGAATGTGATCTTCCCGTGAAGGTCATATGCCGCGTCGGGTACATATTTATCGTCTATCTCCTCAACCGGCTCGTCAAACAGGAGAAGAAGGTTTTCGGCGGCACCGATTGTCTTTTGCAGACGCGTGTATACGCTGGCCATACCAGCAACGTTGCCGGCAATGAAGCCCGAATAGATAACGAAGGAGAAGAGCTGTCCGGCCTCCATAAGTCCGTTTGAGATCATCACTGCTCCGCGCCATATCACAAGTGCCATCGACATGAAAATACCCATGGCAATAAAACTCATCGATGCCTGGTATTTCCCTCCCTTGATCCCAGTTCTTGCCACCAGTTCGGTTTTTTCACGATACCGTTTGCTCTCAAATGTCTCATTTGTAAAAGCTTTGACGTTCTGGATACCCTGCAGAGTCTCCTCGACGATGGTATTCGACTCTGCCACAAACGACTGCGCCTTCTTCGAATAACGTCGTATGGCTCTTCCGGCAAAAAATGCCAGGAGTGCCATAGCCGGCACGATTGCAAGAGTGAAGAGAGTAAGCCTGAAAGAGGTTATCATCATCAGCGTTATGCCTCCGATTATCACCAGAAGCTGGGAGAGGAAATCAGCAAGAGTGCCTGTTATTGAATCATGGAGAAGTGAGATATCTGATGAAATACGGCTATTTAGCTCGCCTACCCTGCGCTCTGAGAAGAACGTCATTGGCAATCTTATCAGGTGGTTATAAAGGCTCTGGCGTATGGAGGCAAGAGTCCTCTCAGTAACCTGTACGAACAGCCTCGTGCGGAAGAACGAAAAGAGAGCCTGAACGACAAGAATAATGAGCAATAGCAACCCTGTCCGGGTTATTTCCTCCAGCATTTTTCCCTTGTTCCCCATATCGACCATTTCCCCGAGGAGCTTCGGGAACATCAGACTTGCACCGGTTGAAATGAGAAGGAATAAAAGGCCGAGAACAAATTTCCCAAGATAAGGCTTCAGGAATTTGTACAGCTTGGCAAGTTGCCGTAAACCGCTACCAGGATTTTTCTTTGATGTGTCAGACATGATCTTGCTATCCCAGCAGCTGCCTGACTTTGGCGGATATCTCTTTACCGTCGGCTTTTCCGGCAAGTTCCTTTGTAGCAACACCCATAACCTTTCCCATGTCGGCCTGTGATTTGGCTCCTACTCTAGTAATGATATCCTTAAGGACTTTCTCAAGCTCAGCTTCATCCATCTTTGCGGGCAGATACTTCTCGAGGACATCAGCTTCGGCTACCTCCTTTTCAGCAAGCTCAGGTCTGTTGTTTTGCTTATAAATGTCGGCAGACTCTCTTCTCTGTTTTACGAGCTTCTGAATGATCTTAAGCTCCTCATCGGAGGTTAAAGCTTCCTGCCCCTTTTCTGATTTAGCAAGAAGGAAGGCAGTTTTTACTGCCCTGATGGCTTCAAGAGCAACTTTGTCGCCTCCTTTCATGGCGGCAATAAGATCGCTCGAAACTCTTTCGGTAAGTGACATAATCAAAGTTTTAAATTGTTCTGCAACATTTAAGATTAACAGCGTAAAGATACAAGAAACGATTTAAAATTAAATAATGAGAAGGGATCATGCTCCTTTGGTGGTACAAAATTGATTTTTATATGATTAATAAGATAATTTTTTTTGGGGGGGGTGAATTTTTTTATATTTACATTAAATTTAACAGATGGTACCTGAGAGAAAAGCTGAATGAAGATCTACATCCAGAATATGGTTTGTTTGAGGTGCAAGATGGCAGTAAAATCAGAGCTTGAAAAGCTGGGATTGCATTATGGTGCAATAGAGCTGGGTGAAGTTGAGGTCGAGGAAGATATTCAATCCGGACAGCTCACCGAGCTGAACATTGCTCTTAAGAAATCAGGGCTCGAACTGATGGATGATAAGAGAAGCATTCTCGTTGAAAAAATAAAGACACTGATCATTGAAATGGTTCATTATACTGATGAACAGATCAAAATTAACCTGTCTGATTACCTCAGCCAAAAGCTAAATTACAACTACACATACCTGGCAAATATTTTCTCTGAAGTTAAAGGTACCACCATTGAACAATTTTACCTGGCCCATAAAATAGAAAAGGTAAAAGAGCTGTTGGTTTATGGTGAGCTCAACCTGACTGAAATTGCCTGGAAGCTCCATTATAGCAGTGTGGCTCATTTGTCAAATCATTTTAAGAAAAAAACAGGGCTTACCCCGTCTCAATTCAAAAACCTTAAGAACAAAAATCGCAGTACCCTCGGAGATGTGTGAATAATGTAACATTTTCTATAACTGTTTAACACATTCCTCCTGAATTAGCCACAAAATCAGTAATGGTTGTTCATTTCCAAGAAGTTAAATGAATGACCTTCTCAACTCATTGCAACCTAATGTTATTGACTGATGGGGATTAATGATGTTTATAGCTGGAGGACAAAAAATTGCAAGTTGTTTGAGGTTGTATATTAAATATATGGTGAGCATACCTTGCAAAATAACATTGTGCTTGTATATGGAAAAGTTCTACAATGAAATGTGTGAATAATGTAACTAATTTAAAGAATTGTGTAATGGTTTTCAAGTCAAAGGGCTGCACCTTTGTTATGTAATTAAAAATTCTCATTAAGCCAGCTTTATATAATGCTGCATGAAAATATGAAAGGAAGGACATTCAAAAAAATTGGTATTAATAATTAATTAAAAACGAAAAATCATGGGAAATCTACTTTATGTAATTGCTGTAATCCTGATTATTGCCTGGGCAATCGGATTCGTGGGCTTCCATGCCGGAGGTATCATTCACATTCTTCTTGTTATTGCAATTATTGCTGTTATATTAAGGGTTATACAGGGAAGGAAAGTCATTTAAAATTATTGCTGAATAACAATAATCTCGTCCACTCTGGGAAGTCATTTTGAAGTGCGTTGAGGGGGGATCATAAATTAGAACTGGACCGGAATGATATGCTTCAAAATGAACTATTCAGAGTGGATTATTTTATTAAATAATTAAAATTATGAGCACAGGAAAAGTATTGCTGGGTTTGCTGGCTGGTATTGCAGCCGGTGCATTATTAGGGATTTTATTTGCACCTGATAAGGGTTCGGTAACCAGAAAGAAACTATCTAAAAAGGGAGATGATTTTGCAGATGAATTGAAAGAAAAATTCGATGAATTTCTTGACAACATGTCTGAAAAATTTGAAAAAGCAAAGGATGACATTTCTGACCTTACAGAACAGACAAAACCTAAAACTGAAAACGCTCCAAAAGAAGCAAAAACTGCCAAAGCCTAAGGTCGGTTTCTTATCAAAGTGAAAATTCAAGTTAATTGAGACTTAAGATATGGACAATAAGGTAAAACAGATTGAATCGCTGCTGGAAAGTGTTGCTGAATACGGTAAGGCAAGCTACGAACTGGGAAAGCTTAAATTGCTTGATAAAACATCGGATGCTGTTTCCTCATTCATACCTCATGCTGTCGTACTGGTCCTGGTAGGGATATTCATGCTTTTCCTCAACCTGGGATTAGCTTTCTGGCTCGGAAAGATCCTTGGTAATATCTATTTGGGATTCTTTGCTTTAGCTGCTTTTTATGGAATCATTGGGATTGTCATGCATTTTTTCATGCACAAATGGCTTAAAAAGGTTATCTGCAATTATATCATTAAGAAGGTGGCAAATTAAAATCCTATGCAAAACATCTCTTCCATAGCTGATCTGAAAAATGCTATTAAGTTATCTGAAGCTGAACAAACTATCAGGATGAATATGTTGAAAGAACAGTTTTACCTTACCTGGGATGTTTTTAAACCTGTCAACTTGATTGCCGGCACATTGAGTGATATTGTAAAATCGCCGCATCTGGTCGAAAACCTGGCTGGTACTGCCCTGGGTCTGGTAACCGGCTATCTGTCGAAATTCCTGATTATTGGCAAAGCAGGTTATGGAATCAGACGGCTTATCGGCACATTAATGCAGGTTGGCGTTACAAGCCTTGTCGCCCGGAACTCTGGTTCTATTAAATCATTTGGCAAGTCGGTACTTCAGCATTTTTTCCACAAAAAAGAAGTGAATACTGAAACGTTATGACGGATGATAAGTTAAAACTGCCATTATTCACAAAGGCTTCCATTTATATCATTGGCTTAATAGCTTTGTTTGCGATACTGTATATCGCCAGAAGCATTATCATTCCGATCATTTTTGCCGTTATTATTGCCATTGTACTACACCCGGTAGTCAATTTTTTTCTAAAGATTAAAATAAACAGGGTAGTAGCAATTTTAATTACCATACTCCTTACTTTTCTTATCATTTGTGCTTTAGGACTCCTTATTATCTCACAGGTAAGCAAATTTACCGAATCATTGCCTGCGCTGATGGATAAATTCAGGACGATACTCGACCAGGCAATCATCTGGGCCTCCGGCTATTTCGACATAAACCCGCTAAAGATCAATGATTGGATCTCAAAAACCCAGGGAGATCTTATTAATAGCAGCAGTGCAGCAATCGGACAAACTCTGGTTATCCTGGGGAATGCTCTGGTAATATTCTTTTTACTTCCCGTATATATTTTTTTAATATTATTCTATCACCCGATATTAATTGAATTTATTCACAGGGTCTTCGGATCAAGCGATCAGGGAAAGGTGAGCGAAATAGTCACTCAGATCAAAACCGTTATTCAGAAGTATCTTATAGGATTGATTATTGAAGCAGGTATAATGGCCACACTGAATACCACTACCCTGCTGGTACTTGGAATTGATTATGCCTTACTGCTCGGAATTATCAGTGCATTGGTCAACGTCATTCCGTATATAGGGGGACTTGTAGCTGTAGCATTGCCTGTAATAATTGCACTTACCACTGAACCGTCATACATGCCGGCAGTCTACGTTCTGATTTTCTTTTATATCATTCAGCTGATAGACAATAATTTCATCGTTCCCAAAATAGTTGCCTCCAAAGTAAAGATCAATGCTCTTTTCTCCATAATAGTTGTATTAGCCGGAAATGCATTATGGGGTATTCCGGGTATGTTTCTCTCTTTACCGCTGCTTGCAATTGCAAAACTGATTTTCGATCATATCGAACCCTTGAAGCCCTGGGGATTTCTATTAGGAGACACCATGCCACCGATATTGAAGATTAAAGCGATTTTTAAAAAGAAGATAAATAAATCTTAATGATAGATGTAAAAAAAGAAGGTATTCTATTTACGAAGACAGATCTTGAATTTGAAAATGAAGGCGTACTTAATCCTGCTGTAATCCGGGAAGGTGACAGCGTACATCTGTTTTACCGGGCCGTTCGGAAAGGAAATCATTCAAGCATCGGGTATTGCCGGCTGGATGGCCCGTTGACCGTTACTGAACGTTGGGGAGAGCCTTTCATGGTTCCTGAATTCGAATACGAATCACAGGGTGTTGAAGATGCACGTATTGTCAAGATTGATGATCTTTTTTATATGACCTATACCGGGTACGATGGTACAAATGCCCGCGGAGCACTAGCTGTTTCCACTGATCTAAAACATTTCAATAAGCAGGGAATCATCGTACCTCCAATAACATATGCAGAATTTGTATTCCTTGCAGAATCGGCCGGAAAGGTAAACGAATTATATTACCGTAATCATAAGTTTTATTATCAGGAAGCAGATCCTGATAAAAAGATAATGCTGTGGGATAAAAATGTGATTTTCTTTCCCAGGAAAATAAAAGGAGAACTGGTTTTTCTTCACAGGATCAGACCGGGAATTCAAATTGTTTCGACAGACAGCTTAAAGAAGCTTACCAAAGAATTCTGGAATAAGTATTTTCTAAACCTGGAAGAACATATTGTCCTTGACCCTCTGTATCCTCATGAGTCAGAATACATAGGAGGCGGCTGTCCTCCGATTGAAACAGAAATCGGATGGCTGTTTATCTATCATGGTGTTAAAAGGACCAAAAATGGTCTGGTTTATTCCGCCTGTGCTGCCTTACTGGAGCTGAATGATCCTTCAAGAGAACTGTCCCGGCTTCCTTATCCGTTGTTTTCGCCTGAATATGAATGGGAATTGCATGGAGAGGTGAACAATGTAGTTTTTCCAACTGGGACTGCTTTATTTGGCAATACATTATTTATTTATTATGGCGCAGCTGATTCAGTTATTGCATGTGCTTCAGTAAAATTATCGGAATTGTTGGCGGAATTGTTGACTTATGTGCCTAAAGATGAAGAATAAACTTAATGAGCGGCCTGAGATCCTGTTTATCACTTCATATCCGCCAAGGGTATGCGGTATAGCAACCTATTCCCAGGATCTGATAAAGGCGCTTAATAATAAATTCAGCAATTCTTTATCCGTAAAGGTATGTGCTCTGGAATCTGGAGATGTAAATTATTCATATCCCTCGGAAGTTAAATATATTCTTAAGACTTCATTGGCTGCAGATTATAAAAGACTGGCACAGGATATTAATAAAGACAACCTTGTTAAAATAGTTCTGATCCAGCATGAGTTTGGGTTTTTTAAAGAGCAGGAACAGTCATTTCTGCAATTTTTATATGAATTATCAAAACCAGTTGTAACAGAGTTTCATACTGTTCTGCCTAATCCGGGGGAACAGTTAAAATTGAAAATATCGAGTATTGCAGATGTTTGCGAGTCAATCATTGTGATGACTCATAAATCAGCGGAGATACTTATTAATGAATATGGCATTCCTGATCAAAAAATAACCATAATTGCGCATGGCACACACCTGGTGCCTCACCTCAGCAAGGCAATTCTGAAAAGAAAATATGGATTGACCGGCAGGAGGGTCCTTACCACCTTTGGCCTGTTAAGCTCGGGGAAGAGTATTGAAACCACCCTGGAAGCGCTGCCCAACATAATCAAAACCAATCCTGAAGTAGTATTTCTGATTATCGGCAAGACCCATCCTGAAGTTGTAAAAAGCGAAGGGGAAGTATACCGGGAAAGCCTTGAATCCCTCGTAATACTCAATAAGCTTGCTGATCATGTAATATTTATAAACAGGTATTTGCCATTATCCGATCTGCTCGAATATCTTCAGCTTACAGATATTTATCTGTTTACTTCGAATGACCCTAACCAGGCTGTAAGCGGCACTTTTGTATATGCCATGAGCTGTGCATGTCCCATCATTTCCACCCCCATTCCTCATGCAAAAGAAGTTCTGACCAGTGATCTTGGAATTATTTTTGATTTTGGAGATTCTCAGCAGTTGGCCGAAAGTGCAATAAGGTTGCTCAACGATGAGCCACTGAGAAAGAATATCAGCTCGAATACCTTGCAGAAAATAGTATCCACAGTATGGGAAAACTCTGCTGTTGCACATGCAATGTTGTTCGAAAGTATCACCGGCAATAAAATTTCTATAGGATATAATCTTCCGTTAATTAACCTCAGTCACCTGAGACAGATGACAACAAATACCGGTATCATCCAATTTTCAAAGATTAATCAGCCGGATGCAAGCTCCGGGTATACCCTTGATGATAATGCCAGGGCTCTGGTTGCCATGTGTATGTATTTTAAACTTACCGGTGATGAAACTAGCCTGGTTTATATACGAAAATATCTCGGTTTCATAAAACTTTGTCAGCAGCCTGCCGGTGACTTTTTAAACTACGTGGATTCCTGCATCAAATTTACTGATCAGAACAAAGTAGTTAACCTCGATGATTCAAATGGAAGGGCTTTGTGGGCTCTTGGGTACTTAGTCTCAACAGGAGGATTGCTTCCTGAAGATATAATAACCAAAGCCAATACAATCATTCAAATGGCATTGCCTCATGTTGAAACCATGAATTCTACAAGAGCAATGGCCTTCTCCATAAAAGGTTTGTATTACTGTAATAGAACAATAAAGTCGCCAGAATATTCTGACCTGATAAGGATACTGGCAAACAGACTGGTTCAGATGTACAGGCACGAAAAAAGTGAGAATTGGGAATGGTTTGAAGGTTATCTTACATATGCCAACAGCATTTTGCCTGAAGCTATGCTATTCACCTGGTTGTTAACCGGCGAATCAGTATATGAAAACATCGCCAGATCATCATTCAATTTTCTTTTGTCGCAAACTTTTAATGAGAATGGATTAGAAGTAATCTCGAATAAAAGCTGGCTGAAAAGAGGACAGAAGGCAGGTCGTTATGGAGAACAACCCATCGATGTCGCTTATACTATAATGACATTAAATGAGTTTTATGAGGCATTTTCAGACGAAGACTACCTCCTAAAAATGGAAACAGCGTTTAACTGGTTTTTAGGCAACAACCGCCTGCACCAGATTATTTTTAATCCATGTACCGGCGGCTGTTACGACGGAATGGAAGAAACTCATGTGAACCTCAATCAGGGAGCAGAATCGACGTTAAGTTATCTGATGGCCCGATTGACAGTTGATAAATACAGAAATGTATGGGTATATCAAAAGGAAAGTGTTAGTATGTGGTCAGCCAAACCGTTAAAAAACCAAAATATTGAGCCCCGGTATATCTCCAAAAGTGTGTAGATCAAAAACGGCAAATGCAAATGCGGTTCAAATTTCTTTACATACTGATATTTATATTCTTTTCATACAGTGAATTTGCATCTGCACAGCAAGATAGTGTCAGGGCAGATTCGACCCAGTTATATAAGAAAATTGAAACCTTCTCCGGGAAAAGCAAGTTTACCAGATTCATGTACCGTATGGTTTTTAAACCGGTCACGGCAATCAAAAAAAAGAAAGCATATAAAAAACTAATACAAAAACCATACAAGACATTTGACGGGAAAATTATCAGGAATATCGACATTGTTACCCTGGATCCGTTTGGTTATTCAGCCACCGACACCACTGTGGCAAAACAGAATTTTCCCATTCGAGCGGGGAATAAGATCCATATTAAAACACAGAGTATTGCAATCAGAAACCTGTTGCTTTTCCGAAAAAATGAACCGTTCAATTCATTACTGGTAAAAGAGTCGGAGCGTCTGATCCGTGCACAAAATTATGTCCATGAGGTTTATTTTTATGTTGTGTCTCCAAAGGGTAGATCCGATTCGGTCGATATTTTCATCCGTGAGCTGGATAAATGGAGTATTATTCCGGAAGGGTCCTTTTCTGCAACAAAGGTCAGGACCGATATAACCGAAAATAATTTCCTGGGATTCGGTCATGAGTTTCGAAATGCCTATTCAAGAAATCTCACTTTTGGAATAGATTCTTTCAACACAAATTATTCCATACCAAACATACGTAACACCTATATAAACTCAAAACTGCACTTTGGAATTGACGGATACGGAAATTATTTAGGCAGCTTGGCTATTGACCGTCCGTTCTTTTCCCCTCTGGCAAAGTGGGCAGGAGGAGCGTCTTTTGCTATTCAGAATAAGAATGACTCACTGAAGGATATGAGTCTGACTTATGTTCCGGTCAAATTGAAGTTTACAACTCAGGATTATTGGGCCGGCAAAGCAATACCAATTTTCAAAGGCAATAAGGAGAATGATCTGATAACCAATTTAATATTGTCGGCACGTTATTTTCGTGTGCGGTACTCAGAAAAACCATCTGAACTTATTGACCCGTTGCACATTTATTCAAACGAGGATTTCTATTTAGCCGGCATTGGAATTTCGGCCAGGAAATATGTTCAGGATAAATATATCTTTAAATATGGAGTCATTGAAGATGTGCCTGAAGGCAAAGTTTATGGATTAACAGGTGGGTACCAGGTAAGAAATAACTCAGGGCGGATGTATTTAGGTATGCATTTTTCCTTTGGCAACTATTATAGTTGGGGTTACCTCAGTCCCAGCTTCGAGTACGGAACTTTCTTCCATTCATCTCATGCGGAACAGGGTGTATTCACGGCAGGTATAAATTATTTTACAGGATTATTTGAAATAGGGAGGTGGAAATTCAGGGAATTTTTAAAACCCCAGGTTACTATTGGCATAAACAGGTTTGCTTATGATAGTATAACTATTAATGATACTTATGGGAGCATTTCCGGTTACAGACTGGATGGATTTAACAGTCCTTCCTTGTCGGGCACCCAGCGTCTGTTATTTACGCTGCAGACTCAATCATACGCCCCGTGGAACTTAATCGGATTCCATTTTGGTCCATTTCTGATATGCTCTCTAGGCATGCTTGGTGATGCCTCAGACGGATTTAAAAACAGCAAAGTGTATTCTCAACTGGGTTTAGGTGTATTAATAAAGAATGAAAACCTCGTTTTTAATTCATTTCAGATATCCATTTCATTTTATCCGGTAATCCCCGGTATCGGGCAGAATATTTTTAAAATGAACTCATTTAAAACAACTGATTTCGGGTTCAGGGATTTTGAAATTGAAAGACCAGCCAGAGTTATCTATCAATAGATTGGAGGAAGATGATTGGTAATTATACTTGTGATCAAATATTTATTGGAGTCATTTGTTTTTTTCACCCGTGTTTTTAACAAGGCTTGATGTTATCCCTGACAGAATAGATCTGTAACAATAATGAAAAAGAAATCTTTCGGGATCTCTTTCGAAATCTATAATTCCCTCACGTACATCTTTATCCCGGATCGGATTTGAATCCAGAACTTTCATATTGGCTATGAATGAAATAAATCTCTCTCTGAAAGCGGTGGTGTCGTCAGTCTGTTTATTTTTAACTGCGATATCCAATCCATGATAAAGTACTGTCAATCTGCCTGTTGCCTTAGAATTATCTGCCGCAAAACTGAAATTCATAGAGTTTATTTTACCGGATGTGGCATAAATAAAAGCACTTTTCTCGAGGATAGGATTCAATTCACTGGCCTCCATGTCAGACAGTGTTCCTTCCAGAGAGAATCTGTTCTGGCTGTCGAATAATCTCGCTTTTAATAAAATAGTCATCTTCCCTTTTCCCATTAACAAGGCATTCCCATTAAGTTTTATTGAATCGTTCTTTGTTTTGTAAACAGAATCGTTAGTGATATTAAATATTTCTGCATTGATTGCATTAAAACTGATGTTTCCCGGTTCGTTTGCCTCCTCGGCATGTACGGTATAACTGACATTCCCTTTTTTAAGACTGATCAAATCAATCCGGATATTACTGGAATATTTATAAATCATATCCTGAAATGCAGGCATGTTAACATGCCGGAATTCTTTTCTCTTATCCCTGAAAACTTTCATATTCATTTCCCCGATTTCGATGGAAGAGCTTATCAGGTCTCCCGATCTGAGAAAACCTGCCATATTAAAATCGTTAACGTGAATGTTGCTGAAGCCCGCTTCAATCCTATTTGTCTGAAAATCGTACTTTGATGTGAAATCATAATCTGTATAATTCGGCAGGATATCAAAACTGTTTACATCCAGGGCATTTGAAGATGCAGAATAGCTAACGTCTCCGGCCTTAAAAGTATTCAAGCTGTCAGACGAAACCATAACTATTTCTTTAGCCTTGAAATCAAATAGCTTTATTATATCAGATGACAGGGTATCCTGTTTCCCGGAATGCAAATCGTATAATTTTAAAACACCATCGGTAAATAAAAAGGATGCTTCATTGGCACTGTTTTCAATCAACAGGTTTGTTTTATTAAAAATGACAGTACCTATCCGCATATTCAAAGGGAGCACAATTGGGGCAACACTTTCCCGGAAGGAAGAAATCTTACATATAAAGTTACTTTCAGAAATAACTATCTTCCTGATATTGATGTCTTTCCTGAAAATGGCTTTTATAAGGTTGATCCCTAAGAGTTTGATGGATCCTATTTCTCCTTTTAATTCAATTACGCCTACATAATCTTTCTTAGTGCGTATAATGATTCCTTCCAGTTCTATTCCTGAAGTGATCATTGATGTGCTGATCTTGTCTATTGTAACTAAATAATCGCTGTTCTCTTCATTAAGCGCTGTCACAATTTTTTTTCTGACCCATGGCTTAGCCAACAGGGTTGTCAGAAATGCAATCAGCAATACAGTTGTAACTATACCAAGTAATGTTTTCAGGCATTTATTGTTTTTCATCTAAGCCGACTAAAAACAGAATTGTCATAATAATATGACTATATAAAGATGACTCATATCTGGCTCAAAGCCTTTACACAATTCAGGAAAAGAGTTACAAGATTCACATATAAATCCCTCTCAAAAAGAGAGACACTTCACAGCGGAAATGTGAGAATAATGTAACTTAATTGAAAAGTTATGTAATACTTCCCGGAATTATGAAGATTATCTTTATCATGTCCTGATTGTTGTTTAAAAAATTAAAATTTAGAAATCATGAATCTCAAAAGAATTTTCGGTGCTATACTTACTATCCTCGGGATCGGCAGTCTTATTTATGCGGCAGTAATATTCGTAAATAATTCAGGCGGTACACGTGATATTAAATCGCTTGTCATCTTCGGAATTCTTGGTCTGATTTTCTTCATTGCCGGAATTGGCCTGATACGCACTACGAAGGATGAAGCATAAAATAAACCAATAATAATCATGAATAATCTATTTAGAGGACTGCTTTCAGGAATCGGAGCCTGGAAATTAGGTGGTGGATGTTTAGGCACTATTATAGTTTTTGTAGTTATCTGGCTTTTGCTTGGGACATGCAGCTAACAATATGTGAATTATATAAATAAGGGATTTAATTGTGTAATGATTCTGTCAGGTAACAGACTACCTTTATTTATTATATATTGTTTATTTAACTGATAATGTCAAAAGCGCTTTTAATAGATGGATTCGCCCTGCTTAAGGTTTGGGCAGTAGGATTTTTTGGATTCGGGATAAGCGGGGTGATCCATATTCTGCCTGCAGTTGCAATAATCGTTATTTTGATAAGTTTTCTATCAGCAAAAACATTTTTACGGCGATTCATGCCATTCAGCTCAAAGCCATTAGTAGTTAAGCATAAAGGGAAAATAGAGAAAAATAAGAGAGTACTTGTATCAATAAATACACCAATATCATGAGTGCAAGAAGAGTTTCATTATCAAACCAGACTGTTTATGTTATTATAGCAGTTGTTGTGGTTATTGTAGCCTTTTTTCTATTGGGCGGTGGGCCGTGGATCAAAGGACTGAGCCGTGGAAACGGTTCAACAGGATTGAATGATCTGAAATGGGTCCAGATACTTATAAGTCTTGGTATAGGATTCCTCCTAGGCTATTTAGTCTCCAGGCGGAGATAGATTCTTCAGAAAGGATTTTTGTTTCACGTATAAAATTATGATGTCGAAAGAGATTGTTTCAATTGTCAATAATCTTAATCTGGCTGTATTCAGATGCAAATTTGATGAGGAGATGACTATGGAATACCTCAGTGAGGGTTTTAAAAATCTTACGGGTTATCCATCGGATGATTTCCTGCAGAACAGGGTCAGATCATTCACTTCCATTATTTATATCGATGACAGAGATAGGATAATGAAGAGCATCGGGGATGAACTAAATAAAAAGAGCTCTTTTACCATAGAATACAGAATTATGTCGGCAAATGGGGAAATTAAATGGATATGGGGGAAAGGAAAAGGTGTTTCTAAAGGAAAAGGAATTATTACTCTTGAAGGTTTCTTCTCTGATATTACCGACAGAAAGAATGTCGAGGAGGATTTGAAAAGCTCACTTGAGCAATTACATCATGTGGCACAGCATATCGAGGAGGTAAGAGAGAATGAAAGGCTGGCCATTTCACGGGAACTTCATGATGATCTTGGACAGGCTCTCACAGCGGTTAAAATTGACCTGGCAACCATAAAGCAAAATGTAACTGATATGTCGACAGTCCTAAAGATTAACAAGACTTCTGCCCTTATCAGTGATACCATCAAGACAGTTCAGAGAATTACATCTCAGCTGAGACCTCAGATAATAGATGATCTGGGTCTTGAAACAGCGATTGAATGGTATACAAAAGAATTTGAACAAAGAAACAGGGTTAAGGTTTTTCTTGATATGGATTCTGACATTATTTTAGCTCCCGAAGTTTCCCTGAGCATTTTCAGGATCATGCAGGAAGCACTGACAAATATTGCCAGGTACTCAGAAGCTACAAGTGTTAAAATAAGGTTGAGTAAATTGGGGAAAAATATCGATTTTTCGATTTCTGATAACGGTATCGGAATATCTGATGACAAATTATTATCCAAAAATTCATTCGGAATTATCACTATGAGGGAGAGAGCTGCTTCTCTGGACGGAACTTTAAAAATTTATCGTGAGGATAACCGTTTTACTGTTATTAACCTGAATTTCCCGTTAACCAATAAAACGACCGATGAAAATTCTGATATGTGATGATCATAAAATAGTCCGTGAAGGGCTCAGACAGATACTTAAGCAAATTGAAGAGGTCACTTTTATAGGGGAGGCCAGAGATGGAAAAGAAGCTCTGGCACTTTTAAAAGGAGATGTATACGAGGTTGTATTACTGGATATTTCACTTCCGGACCAGAACGGGCTGGAGGTTCTTAAATCAGTAAAATCAAAATGCCCGTCATCAAATGTGTTGATGCTCAGTATGCATCCGCAGGAACAATATGCTATACGGGCTCTAAAATTGGGGGCATCAGGTTACCTTACGAAAGATACTGCTGCTGAAGAACTGATTTTAGCAGTAAAAAAAGTGTCGGAGGGCGGAAAATATATCTCACAATCACTTGCCGAGAATCTTGCACTTCATCTGGAAGACGATTCAAATCGTCAAAAGCATGAAATACTATCCAACCGTGAATTCGAAATTATGATCAAGATAGCAAACGGAAAGTCGCTTCAGGAAATCGGAAATGAGCTTTTTATCTCCGTTAAGACCGTTAGTACATACAGGTGCCGTATAATGGAGAAAATGGGATTAAAGAAGAATGCAGAAATCACCAGATACTGTCTGGAGAACAACTTAGTTTAGACATGTCAGAATTTTCCTACACAAAATCAATTCATTTTCTTACAATCTCATATCCTTAGCCTTACAGTCCTATCTGTGGTATGTTGGTACTTTTATCATACATAATAGTGACATTGAAATGAAAGTATTATTGGCAGATGATTCAGGTTTAATTCTTGACAGATTAAAGGAACTGCTCAGTATTTACGAGCAGGCAGAAATTGTTGCATCGTTAAAAAACGGAACTGAAACCCTTGAAGCAATACGAGTTCTGAAACCTGACCTGGCAATATTAGACATTAAAATGCCTGGTTTAAGCGGCCTGGAAGTTCTAAATGAGATCAGGAAAGAAGATAAAACTATCAAATTCATAATTCTTACTCTGTACGCATCAGATTATTACAGGCAGCTGGCAATTAAATCGGGTGCAGATTATTTTTTTAATAAAGCTGAGGATTTTGAAAAAGTTTCCCATGTGGTCGCCCGGATCATACAGGATGCTAAAAATGACACTATACTTAAATTGGAGATTTAAATATACTTACAAAGTCAATAAATCATGAGTGTAAAGCAACACCATTCACACACTCAGTGGCAGGAAATTTTCAAACAGCCCTGGTGTTACGCTACTTTAGAATCACCGGGCTTTTGTGCATGGAAATAAGAAAGCCCGTTAAGCTCCGTCATATCCAGGACTTGAAATCCATGCTTTTTAAGATTTAAAGAGACATTACTTCCAGTCAGATACCTGTTTGTCTTAGAATCCATTAAGTTGTATACTGTATTCAAGAATGGAATGCGGGATGTGATCCCATTTTTTAAAGGGTCTATTTTATTTTTTGCCTTGTATTGCGACGAAATGTTATTAATTGAAAACCCATATTGTGTCTTATTGTCGAGAAAACAACCAATAAAATTACTTTTTGAAGGAATAATTTTAAAAATTGAATGGAAAAAAACATCAATATTTTTTATACGATTAAGCTGCTTCAGAATAATTACTGTATTAATATCTTTCATATCATTATTATCGAAATAATAATGATGTACCGAAGAAAGCACTATTAAATTCGGATCTTGGATAAAACCTATCCAATCGACATAATTATAAAAACTTTCGCCCCCTTCATCAATCAGGTTTTTAATTGCCTCACCATTCCCCGATAAAAAAGTTGGACCAGTAAGCAACCTTAAATTTGCCCTTACCCTCTGATCTGCCATTATCTCCTCATTATTGCCCACCGCGTTGTTATCCGTAATAGATTTTTATGTCCCTTACAAAGATGCAACCGTTCATATCTGTCCACATTACATAATTAGTGTAATAAGTTACATTATTCACACCTTTCAAAATTTAATGTGTGAATTATATAATCTTTTATAAGAATTATGTAATTCATTTTTCATGGACTCAAATAATTTTATACCAATGGAATTTTCGTTTTAACAGAACTGTATATGAAGAAAAATGAATTTGGTTTCAGGGCTGAAAAAAAAGAAAAATTTAAACAAATATTTCCGGTCATTACTAATAAAGATTTGTTCTTCCGGGAAGGGAAAGAAAGGGAGATGATTGAAATACTGGGTTATAAACTCGGGAAAACAAGTCAGGAACTGCTTGGTATTATTATTGAACTGTAGTTAATCTGGATACTGCTATATATGTTTGGATAGAGTTAGCGATAACGATTCAGTTAAAATATTATGATGCTGCATATTAGAAATATGGAAAGCAATTGTTGTATTAAGGTAGTGGAGGATGAACTAAACAAACTCGGACTCGACTACAAAACAGTTGAATTGGGAAGTGTTGAGATAAATGGGCCAGTCTCTGAAGAAAATATGCATCTTTTCAATGTTGCACTGAAAGACGCCGGGCTAGAGATAATGTTTGACAATAAAGCACTTCTCATTGCAAAGATCAAAAAGGCTATTCATCAATTATTATATCTGTCTGACGACAAGCCAAAAAAGAATTTTTCAGAATATATAAGTAAGGAAGTCAACCATGATTACCCTTATCTGAGCTTTCTTTTTTCAAGCATGGTAGGTATTAATATTGAAAAGTACATCATCGGTCAGAAAGTAGAACGTGTTAAAGAGTTACTTGTATACGACCAACTCGATCTTAATGAAATTGCTTATAAACTTAATTATAGCAGTGTTGCCCATTTGTCAAACCAGTTTAAGAAAGTAACAGGCATGACGCCAACTTTTTACAGGCAACTTGGAAATTCAGGTATTCATAAACTCAGCATAACATAACTGTGAAAGGGACTTATTTTAAATGATGGAATTGACTTACAATTAAGCTGTTAGTAATTCTTTTTGATCTTAAAAACAGGTATTATGGACAAAAATGTAATCGGTTTCTGGGATGAAAGAAAGGAAAAACTCAAGCAAAAATACCCGGTAATTACAGACGAAGATCTAAATTTTAATGAGGGGAAGGAAAGAGAAATGATCGAGATGCTTGGCTATAAGCTGGGGAAAACCAAGGAAGAACTTGTTCACATTATAACACGCTTGGAATAAGCTGCATCTCTTTCAGGCTTAGCGCAAATAAGTTGAAAATGTGTGAATTATGCAACATTTTAAAAAAGTTTTGTAATGTATTTACGATGCCGGTCGCCTAAATTTGAGACTCTTATAAATTAAACGATATATGGGGGATGCGGTAAAAAATCAATCAATAATAGCAGACAGCAGATTTATGATTTTAAAAGCAGGATGCCTGAAGTGTGCGCTTATTCTCTGTTTTTTGATGCCTGCTCTAAAAGCATCTGCTCCAGTTTTTTCAATCACATATATTTTAGCCCCGGAACCTATTAATGTCTATGAAAAGCTTATTAGTGCAATTGTTATGGTAGAAAGCCTGGGAGATACGATGGCAGTCAATCTGCCTGAAGAGGCATACGGAGCATTCCAGATCAGGCCGATCAGGCTTCTGGATTATAATCAGAGAACGGGTAAGAATTATAAAACTGAAGATTGCTTCAATTTTGAGATTTCAAAGAAAATCTTTCTTTATTATGCAGAAAACATGGGTTATCGCGATTATCAATCAATTGCACGCAATTGGAATGGATCGGGAAAGATGACACTTGATTACTGGGAAAAAATCAAAAAGTATTTATAAATGAATTAAGAAAAAGGAAATGATGATTTCAATACTTACCAGGAAATTGATTCAGGAGCTCCTGTCGGTAAACCGGGCACCCTGTCTTTCACTTTACATGCCTACACATAGAAGTCATCCTGAAAAGATGCAGGATCCAATCAGATTTAAAAATCTGGTCAAACTTCTTGAGAAATCCTTAGTAAAACAATATTCAGCAGCCGAAGTGAATGAAGTTCTGACTCATTTCAAAACACTTGGCAATAACAGAGAATTCTGGAATCATACATCAGATGGCCTTGCAGTTATTGGTACGACTGAGCTATTCAAAGTTATAAGGTTACCCGTAGCCGTCGAAGAACAGGTAGTTGTAGCAGATAGTTTACATATAAAACCTCTTTTGCAATATATGCAATCAGTCGACCGCTACCACATTTTAGGTTTAAGCCTTCATGAAATAAGGCTCTTTGAAGGTACCCGTTATTCACTTTCTGAGGTAGAACTCCCATCTGATATTCCTAAAACGATAACTGAAGCACTTGGCGATGAATTGACCGAGAAGCATTCCCACATTGCATCTTATGGAGGGTTGGTTGGAGAAAAATCGGACATGCACCAGGGCCATGGTGGCAAAAAAGAGGAAGAAGGTAAGGATATTATAAAATTCTTTCGTGTAATTGCCAATACCATTTACAAAAACTATTCAAAACCCACAGAGCTGCCACTTATAATTGCTGCACTGCCTGAACACCATAGACTTTTTCATAAGGTAAGCAAAAATCCATTTTTGCTGTCCGAAGGGATTTCTGTAAACCCCGCATCTGTATCAATTGATAAACTGAAAACGCTGGCATGGGAGGTTTATGAACCAATATATTTACAAAAACTCGGTAGTCTGGTTGATAAGTTTAAACAGGCAAAAGCAAATAATTCAGGCAGTGATAATATAAAGGAAATAGCGGAAGCTGCAGCTGCCGGAAGAGTGGATACTATTCTTATTGAAACAGATCGGGTAATTTCGAAAAGACTTAGAAATAAGGATACCGGTATTTTTATAAAAGCAGATTTAACTCAACCAAAATCAGACGACCTTCTTGACGATATTGGAGAAATGGTAATAAAAATGGGTGGTGATGTTATATTTATTCCGCAAGTGGAAATGCCTTCAAAAACCGGCATTTCAGCATTATTCCGTTATTAAAAGATATACTCCTGAAAAATGAAAATACAATTCAATAATTCCAAAAACATGTCAGGAAGCGAAGAGCTCAGAGCTTCGTTAACTGCTCAGATCTCAGAAGAATTAAAAAGGTTCCGGCGTAAGATATCCAGGCTGGAAGTCCACCTTTCAGATGAGGACGGCCTTAAAAACGGACTGAAGGATAAACGTTGTATGATTGAAGCCCGGCTGGAAGGCCGACAGCCAATTGCTGTCACAAATGTGGCAAACAGCTTTGAACAGGCAACAAATGGAGCAATTGATAAGCTGAAGACTTCTCTTTCCACAATAACCGGGCGTTCAGAAAGGATTGGCAGGATGAAAGAATAACAAAAGAATACCCGGTCAGAAAGAATGGCACTATTGGATAACTGATAATGCCTGATTTCCTTCAGACCGGGATTGTTTCCACGTATCCTCTGTGAGATGTGGATTTGAATTTCTCTCTGTTATTAAAACCGGTACCCGACTGAAAGTCCGAAACCAGTATTTTTAGTTGTTATATTGTCATCAGGATTAATATTAATCATCCCCAATTGGGCATCCAACTGGAAAAAGATCCCGCTGGCTGTTTCATATCCGGCAAAAATATTTCCACCTGCATCAAATGCATCATAATCCACACCTCTTTCAAAAGTAAAAGAGTCTCCTGCAATTATCTGCTTACCACTGATACCATAAGCCAGATAAGGGCCGATTCCAATCATAACAAATCCGTTACCCAGCGAACCTTTGTAAACCATATTCAATGGCATTTCAATGTAATTGATCTTTGTTACATCTGTGAATTCGGCTCCAAAAATAGTGGTCGTATTTTTTGCCCCTTTTATAGCAAACATCAATCCGGGTTGAAAATAGAACTCAGGTGCAAGTGGTATCTGAACGTTCACTCCTACGTGGAAACCTAATAGCATGTCATTTGTAAGCTTGTCACCACTCGAAAGTTTCCCGTTCAGATTCTGGAAATTAACGCCTCCAAGAATAGCGAAGGATATTTTTGCTTTATCAGTACTCTGGGCAACTGCCAGGGTAGCAGATAGCATAAGGATCAATCCAATAGAAATTAGTCTTGTTTTCATAATATTATTTAATTTTAACATAAGATTTATTTAGCTGCTTCTTTTTTAGCTTCAGCTATCATTTTTTCATTTGCGGCAATCAGGAACTCGACTCTGCGGTTCTGAGTGCGCCCGTCGGCAGTTGCGTTGTCATACTTAGGAATAGTCTCACCAAATCCTTTAATTGTAAGCCGGCCGGCAGATATATTTTTGCCTGACAGATAACCTGATACTGTACCAGCACGCCTCTCAGATAAAGCCTGATTATAAGATTCGCTCCCTTTAGAGTCAGTATGTCCCTGCACTTCAATATTCGTATCAGGATAAGAGTTCAGGACTTTAACCAGTTTATCAAGGTTAATTTTAGCATCATCCGACAGATTCGATCTGTCAAATGCAAACAGAACATTACTGCTGAATTCCACAACGATTCCTTCACCTACCCGTTCAACCTTTGCATCTGGAACAGTCTTTGCTATTTCTTCAGCCTGTTTGTCCATCTGATGACCAATTATAGCTCCTGCTCCGCCACCAACGGCAGCACCGATGATTGCGCCCAGAGCAGTATTACCTGATGCCCTGCCAATAACTGCACCCATTGCGCCGCCGGCTGCTGTTCCAACAACAGCCCCCTTCTGGGTTTTGTTCCATGAAGCGCAACCTGTTAAAATAAAAGCTGCACTTAACAACATGATTAAGCCCGATCTAATTTTTTTCATAATAAACTTATTTTGTTATCAATATACATTCGTTCTGTTTACTAAATGCCTGTCGCAGACATGTAATTATCTGTTGATTAATTTTCAACGAAAGGTAGGATCAATCAAACTGAAAAGGATTACACAATTTCTTTAAAGAATTACATAATTCACATCTTTAACTAGGTATGAAATGAGTTCCTTTAAATCTTATAACCGGCTATTCGGTGCAGGATTATTAAAAGCAAACCGATACCTCTGAGGTATTGAGAATAAAGTGTGAATGATGTAATTCTTCCTAATAATTATGTAACAGATAAGCCGTTACATACATCTAATTTTAACATTTGAAAAAACCGCTTTATGGAGGAAATTGTACAGGAATTGAGGTTAAATATTTAGTAAAAATGAAAAAACTATTTGTTTTATTACTTAGCGCTTTACTTCTTGCGGGATGTGCGATAAATTTACTGACCGGTCGCAACCAGCTGAGTCTTGTCAAGGAATCAGATTTGCAGCTAATGGCTGTAAACCAATACAAAACATTTTTAGCAGAGAATAAGGTATTAAGCTCTGGCACCAGCAGAGATGCGGCAACCGTTGACCGTGTAGGTGCACGCATTGCAGATGCAATTACAAAGTATTATAACAGCAAGGGCCAGGGGTCAATGCTGGAAGGTTATTTGTGGGAATTCAACACAATTGACAGCAGGGAAATAAATGCGTGGTGCATGCCAGGAGGAAAAGTAGTCGTATACACTGGTTTATTGCCTGTTACTCAAAATGAAGCAGCTCTAGCAATTGTTTTGGGACACGAGATAGCCCACTCTGTTGCCAAACATGGCAACGAAAGAATGAGTCAGGCTATGGTTCAGCAATTGGGAGGTATGGCACTGGAGGTTGCTTTGTCGCAAAAGCCTCAGGAGACAACAAATCTGTTCATGACAGCATATGGTATTGGGAGCGAAGTTGGAGCTATGTTGCCCTGGTCGCGTCAACAGGAAACAGAAGCCGATCAATACGGACTTATATTTTCAGCTATGGCAGGTTACAACCCTCAGGAAGCAATTGCGTTCTGGCAAAGGATGTCAACAGCAGGGGGAGGAAGTCCCCCGGAATTTCTAAGCACTCACCCTTCCGATGAAACAAGATTAAGAAAACTGAAACAATTCATTCCGGAAGCAATGAAATATTATACTTCCCGCAATTAACAGTTAGTTTCCGGAATAAGAAGATAGATGTTAGAGTATAAACAGCTGTCTTTATAGTTTTGAATATGATATTTATTTATTTATTTTGTATTAACATATAATTGTATATGAACAGGTTCTGTCTTATCCACATAATAGATATGTTCATGCGATACATAACATGATATATTGAACAGGAAAGAAATATTACCGATGAATTACATGATTCTGATTCTTAATATATGCAAGCTAAAAGCAGTAAACCTAAGTCAACAGGTTCATCTAAAATAAAAACTTCTTCTAAAGATGCAGGTAAATTCCCGATAGTAGGTGTCGGTGCATCGGCCGGAGGACTTGAGGCGTTAGAGCAATTCCTGAGCAATGTACCTGAAAACAGCGGAATGGGGTATGTTGTTATCCAGCACCTTGATCCTACTCAAAAAGGGATGTTACCGGAATTGCTGCAGAGAATTTCCACAATGAAAGTGTACCAGGCAAAAGATAGAATGCCTGTAAAGATTAACTCTGTATATGTTATTCCTCCTAACACGAGTATGTCTATCTTAAATGGCGCACTTCACCTGTTTGATCCTATTGAAACTAGAGGGATGCGCCTCCCTATTGATTTTTTCTTCCGCTCTCTGGCAGAGGACAGAAAGGATCTTGGCATCGGGATCATTCTTTCGGGCATGGGATCTGATGGTAGTATCGGACTCCGTACCATAAAAGAAAAAAACGGAATAGTAATGGTGCAGGATCCCTCCGATGCTAAATTCGACAGCATGCCCCGCAATGCCATCGATTCTGTGTTGGTTGATATAGTGGCTCCCGCAAAAGAGTTGCCTTCAAAACTTATTGAATTTCTGAAGCATATCCCTGCTATCAGATCAGATCTGGAGGCAGAGATAAAAGATAAAAGTTCTCTGGAAAAGATTATTATTCTATTGCGAAATTCTACTGGCAATGACTTTTCATTATATAAGAAAAATACTCTTTACCGGCGTATAGAAAGGCGTATGAGTGTACATAAGATCGATAAAATAGTTTCTTATGTCCACTTCCTGCAGGGAAATCCTAAAGAAGTAGAGATCCTTTTTAAAGAATTATTGATCGGTGTAACCAATTTCTTTCGCGATCCTGCAGTATGGGAAAAATTGAAAGAATCGGTTTTACCAAATATTATTTCTAATCTTCAGCCAGATACAATATTACGGGCATGGATCCCGGGTTGTTCTACGGGTGAAGAAGCGTATTCATTGGCAATAGTATTTAAAGAGGTCGTTGAAAAGATTCATCGGCCTGGAGGCGCTTCATTGCAGATATTTGCTACCGATATCGACGCTGATGCTATTGAGAGCGCCAGAAGAGGCTTATTCCCGGCAAATATTATCGCCGATGTATCTGCGGATCGTCTCAGTCGCTACTTTGTTTTGTCAGAAGACGGTTATCGGGTTAAAACCGAAATAAGGGAGATGATTGTTTTTGCCCAGCACAATGTCATCCTGCATCCACCTTTTACAAAGTTGGATATCCTTTCATGCCGCAATCTGCTGATTTATATGGATGCTGAGTTGCAAAAGAAGCTTATCGGATTGTTTTTTTATAGTATTAAACCTGAAGGAATAATAATGCTGGGCAGTGCTGAGACACTTGGAAACCAAAGTCATCTTTTTGCATCCGTTGATGCTAAATTTAAAATTTATAAACGCCCCATTTCCGGAACTTTACCCGAATTATTTGATTTTCCTTCTTCATTTTCCAGATCTAAAACATCCATTCCTGAAAAACTGGCAGCAGACAGGACTATAATGAATATTGAGACACTTGCCGATAAGCTTTTATTAGAGCATTATGTACCTTCAGGCGTATTGGTGAATGAACAAGGCGATATCATTTATATACACGGACATACGGGAAAATATCTTGAGCCGGCAGTAGGTAAAGCAAACCTGAATATTTTTGCGATGCTAAGGGAGGGCCTGCGAAATGAATTTCACACTGCCTTCCACCGCGTCATTACGAAAAAAGAGACTGTCTCTTTGCACAATATTAAAATCGGTACAAACGGAGGTTCTCAAACCGTAAATGTTGATCTGAAATGGATTGATACCCCGGAGATCCTGTACGGTAATATAATGATAATTTTTACTGATGTGAAGAATGTCTCTGAAATCTATTTACCTCCAAAAACAGGTAAAAAAGCTTTACACACCATCAGGCAGAAGGAGCTGGAGGATGAATTACTGCACATGCGTGAAGTAATGCAGAATACTCTAGAAGAAGTACAGACTTCACAGGAAGAATTGAGATCTACAAATGAGGAATTACAATCCACAAATGAAGAACTGCAATCTACCAATGAAGAACTTACCACATCAAAGGAAGAAATGCAAAGCCTGAATGAAGAACTTCAGACTGTAAATGCTGAATTGCTGTCGAAAGTTGATGATTATTCGCGAGTCAACAATGATATGAAAAATCTGCTTAACAGCACCGAGATTGCCACACTGTTTCTCGACAAGGAATTAAATATCCGTCGCTTTACCCAGCAGGCAACGAAAATTTTCAAACTGATAAAAAGCGATATAGGAAGACCTTTTACTGACCAGGTATCAGATCTTATTTACCCGGAATTGGCTGACGATGCCCATGAAGTATTAAATACCCTGGTATTTATACAAAAAGAAATACCTTCCAATGACGGGCGGTGGTTTTTAGTTCGTATAATGCCATACCGGACTTTTGACGACAGAATAGACGGGCTTGTAATCACCTTTATCAATATCTCCGATCATAAGAAGATTGAAGAAAGATTAGTTAAAAGCGAGAAGATGAACAGTATTCTCTTAGGTGATTCCACAGATATAAAAGTAATTTTATCACATGACAATGAAATACTTGAGTTTAATCCTGAAGCTGAATTATTTTTCGGACATAAACGCGAAGATTGCATAAACAAGAGTTTTGTTAAGATGTTTATACCTGAAAAATCGCAGAGGGAAACTCAAAAAATTTTAAAAATGCTTCTTAGCGATGGTTTAAATGATAAATTGAAAATTAAGGTAACTGACGCCAATGGAAATATGCATGTTGTTGACTGTTTCGTAACCTTATCGCTCGATAAGCTTAATAAGGCAGAGGGGATGATATTATCAATTAAAAAACAATAAGATCATGAGTAAAAAAGATCAGAATCTGACAGAGAAGCAATTACTACGTTTGAAAGCGGAGGAAAAACTGAAGGAGAAACAAAAAAAAGCTAATATTCCGGTTTTGGAATCTGATACAAAAAAGCTACTTCATGAACTTCAGGTGCACCAGATAGAATTGGAAATGCAGAACGAAGAGTTGCAGGAAGCCAATGAAACTGCTGAAAAGGCTTTGAAGAAATACACCATGTTGTACGATTTTGCCCCTATGGGATACTTTACACTGAATAGTGATGGTGGTATCTGCGATCTGAATTTCACAGGTGCTGACTTGCTTGGTGAAAAACGATTTACTCTGGTAAACAGTAACTTTAAGCTATTCATTTCCAAAGAATCGCAAAAATCATTTAACGATTTTTTTAGTAAGATATATTCAGGTAATGCTAAAGAATCATGTGAAGTCATGCTTGAATATGACAATAGTCCTTTATGCCTGGTATATATGGAAGGAATTGTTACAGGTGATGACAGGCAATGTCTCCTGTCTGTAGTTGATATATCGGGATTAAAAAGCCGAAAAAATCCTGAACTCTCTTACTGAGCAATTCTGCCTTACCTGTGAAATTGAACGGGGGGATTAATTTCAATTGATAACCGATATCACGTCGTCTTTAATAATGAGGGAATTATGTAAGTAATACCCATAATTGTGTAACACCTTAACTATTATCTGTCCTTATCTTTCGCATTATTAATTTCTGAAATGCACGTATGATGAGATTCATACTCTTTGTATATGATAAGGACAACCTTAACAGCATTAATGCTGGCAGCAACATTCTCAACAGGTGCGGGCGAACTTCCCGGATCCATAAAGACATTTATTGATAATAAGGATGTAGGATCTTATTATAAAATTGACAATGAGTACCTTCTTTCAGGTAATGTGCTGCTGCTCTTCTATGCAAACAGAAATTACACTCCTGCCTGGTTTGATAAAAATACTTTATGCGATAATGGATATGATCTGCTGGATTATATCCGCCAGGTCGACCAGCAGGGATTACAACCAGAAGATTACCATTTGCACCTGATTGAAGCATATATCGGGAAAATTCTTTGGCTTTACAGACCGATGGATTCAACAGAAGTGATGAAAATGGATATTTTACTTACCGATGCTTTTTTGTTATTGGGCTCTAATTTGTATTATGGCAAAGTTGATCCTGAAAAAGAAGGTGCCAGCTGGAATATGCAACGCAAAGATCCGGCATTGCGATTAGACCTGAAATTAGAAGAGGCACTTGCCGGAAATGATGTGTATAAGAAGCTTGATATGCTTGCCCCTCGTTACCGGGCTTATTGGATGATGAAAGAGGAGCTCGCATTCTTTCTTAAATTGAACGAGCAATTGTGGCCGGCAATACTTACTAACATAGCTATTAAACCAGGGGAATCGAATCAATTACTTCCGAAGATCAGGGAAAGGCTGATAAAACTAAGATATCAATTATCCGATAGTATTTCCATAACATTTGATGAAGAACTGGAAAAGCAGCTAAAAATATTTCAGGGTGACTGGGGCTTAAACAGCGACGGCGTGATTGGTAAAGCAACGCTTGAGGATTTAAACAGCCTGCCTAACAAACTTATCAGCCAGTTGAAAGTAAATATGGAGAGGTACAGATGGCTGCCACTGCAGGTAACAGAAAAATACATAATTGTAAATATTGCCAATTTCAAGCTCGATCTGATAGAAGGTGCGGATACCCTTATTTCGATGAGAGTAATTGTGGGGAAGGAACCACGGACAACTCCAGTTTTTAATGAACAGCTATCGTATATTGTTTTCAGCCCTAATTGGACTGTCCCCCGTACAATATTGCTGGAAGATGTAATACCTGAATTAATTAAAGGACCTGAGTACCTTGAGAAGAGAAATATGATACTCCTGAGGCATGATGGTTCAGAATTAGCATACAATGACATTGACTGGTCAACGATTTCAATAAATAATTTTCCATATACGGTTCGACAAAAACCCGGACCGGGAAATGCACTGGGAAGGATTAAGTTTATGTTTCCGAACACCTACAATGTGTATATACACGATACCCCGTCAAAGGGATATTTTGCCCGTGACGAAAGAGATATCAGTTCTGGATGCGTAAGAGTGGAAAAACCGTTTGATCTTGCCGTGTTATTGTTGTCTGATTCACCAGAATGGTCACCAGCCAACATTCTTGTTGCAATGCAACAGGACAAGGAACAAACGGTACGTCTGAAAATACCGGTTGATGTGATCCTGATTTATCTTACAGCCTGGACCGACGGGAAAGACCGGATACAATTCCGAAAGGATGTCTACCAGAGAGATGAGATATTAATGGGAGCCTTAAATCAAAAACCAGAAACGGCCAGAGTCAACGCTAAACTTTTGTAGTAGTAGTGATTTTACTGATAATCGGTGAGTTGGATGTATAGCTGGTTTCTGGTACATAAATAAATAAACATGAACCGCCTTTAATGGTCTGGATAATTTCCTTACTCAGCTCTTCAGGAACAGCAGGGCAACCAAAACTGCGACCAAGTCTGCCATATTTCCTGATAAATTCAGCTGAGACATAATCAGCGCCATGCATTACAATGGCCCGTGCCCGTGCCTTGTCGTTAATTCCTGTTTCGAGGCCGTCAAGAGCAAGTGACAAACCATGTTTCCCTATATAAGTTTCCCCGGTTGTATAAAAACCGGGGCTGCTGGCATTGGAACCCGGAATGTTGGAAAACTTCTCAGCCATAAGCTCACCGGAATTACGACCATGAGAAACCAGGCAGTGAAAAAGCACTTTCCTCTGGATGAGGTCGAGTACCCAAAGTCTTTCCTTATCTGATGGCAGACTAAAATCAATGATAGTGATAACTTCAGGCCGACTTACACATTTCTCTTCAAGTAGCAATTCATAACCGGCCAAAGCTGTCTGAAGCAACTTTAATGGTGGAAATTCAGAACTGTCTGCCGCTGGAGGAAATACAAACCTGCCGGAAAGCGGGGGAAATATACTGTCAGGAACCTCACCTTCCGCCCATGAACATATTACAGAAGCCTGTAATAATAGTAAAAAAACCAGCAGCAGTTTTTTCAACATCTGGTCAAAATTACTGATTTTTAAGAATAACGTGTGAATAATGTAACTTATTTCAAAGGTTATGTAACATTTTCAGAAATTAAAGGATCAACCTTTGTATCATGAAAACCGGAATAAGTCCTGTATTACCATTATATCAAATTATGTACGGATGAAGTCTGGCGTTTTATCATGAAAAAATTTAATCCTGTTATTAAAGTAAAAAAAATTGCGAAGGAGCAATCAATCAGGCTCGTTGAAAAAACAATTGCAAAAACTGCCGAGGCAGGCAACTTTCTGACAAATATTGCCGATGTCTTCTTATTTATTACCAGAGTAATAAAAGAGACATTTTCACGCAACTTTGAATTTAAGGAGTTTTTACGTCAGTGTTTTCAGATCGGATATAAAACATTACCCCTTATTTCAGTAACAGGAATTATTATGGGTTTGGTGCTTACTATTCAGGCGCGGCCTGCTCTTTTGAGTTTCGGGGCAGTCAGCCTGCTTCCCGGAATGGTAGCTGTATCTCTGATCAGAGAAATGGGACCGGTTATAACAGCATTGATATGTGCCGGGAAAATAGGTTCAGGTATGGGTGCAGAGTTAGGTTCAATGAAAGTATCGGAACAGATTGATGCCATGGAAGTATCATCAACCAATCCCGTAAAATTTTTAATTGTTACAAGAGTTTTGGCGGCTACGCTGATGATACCCTTATTAGTAATATATGCCGATGCGCTCGGCATATTAGGATGCTGGGGCGGAGCAAATATTAAAGGAGATGTATCTTTTGTTTTGTTTTTCTCACAGGCATTCAGCCATATTGGGTTTATTGATTTTTTGCCAGCCCTTATTAAAACCTTCTTTTTCGGTGCTGTGATTGGTTTAGTCGGATGTTATAAAGGATATTCAGCAGGGCGAGGAACAGAGAGTGTGGGCATTGCTGCGAATTCAGCTGTGGTGCTATCCTCTTTGCTTGTGATAATTGTAGATTTGATTGCTGTACAAATTACCGATATGCTATGAATGAAACACAAACAGCAACTGTTATTTCGGCTAAAGCAGATAATCCCAGGCAGGTTATTGAAATAAATAACCTCAGGAAAGGGTTTGGCACCGAGGATGTATTGACAAATGTGTCGCTGAAACTTTATAATGGCGAAAACCTCGTGGTGCTTGGAAAATCCGGCTCAGGAAAGTCAGTTCTGATAAAATGTATTGTTCGTTTACTGGATCCTGACGGAGGAACAATTAATGTGCTTGGAGAAGATGTGTGTGCATGTAATCATGACAGGTTGGCCGAGTTGAGAAAAAAGATCGGTTTTCTTTTTCAGAGTGGCGCATTGTATGATTCCATGACTGTCAGGCAAAATTTAGAATTTCCGTTACGAAGAATAAAAAAAGATCTTAGTAAAAATGAAGTAGACGAAAAAATAAAAGAAGTTTTGGAACATGTCGGTTTGTCGGATACTTTAAATAAAATGCCATCCCAATTATCAGGCGGAATGCGCAAACGAATCAGCCTGGCAAGAACCCTTGTGGCTGACCCCCAAATAATGTTATATGATGAACCAACAACCGGGCTTGATCCGGTAACATCAGATGAGATAAGTTCACTCATAAATGAAGTCCAAAATAAATATAAGACTTCTTCTATCATCATCACACATGATATTGAATGCGCCCGGACAACCGCAAACCGCATTATTATGTTACTGGACGGTGAAGTTTATAAGGAAGGAGAATTGGAAAAATTTGAAAATTCAACTGACCCGTCAATCAAATCATTCTTTAAATAATAATAATATGGAAACGCACACACAAAAATTCAAAGTAAGGCTGGGACTGTTTATTATTGGGGGATTGGTGACCTTTATCATTGCTATTTTTATAATAGGCAAACAGGAAAATTTATTTGATCCTGTTTTTAAACTGACTACAACTTTTTATAACGTAAGCGGATTAGAGGTTGGGAGCAATATCCGTTTCTCAGGAATCAATGTGGGCACCGTTGATAACATTAATATAATTAATGATTCAACTGTGCGTGTTGACATGTTAATTAAAAAAAGTGTTCAGCAATTCATTAAAGAAGATTGTGAAGCAGGTATTGGTTCTTCAGGAATTATTGGCGACCGCATTTTAATTATAACTCAAGGCAGTTACGATGCTCCTTTGGCAAAAAGCGGGGCTCAAATTGAGTCAAAAGAACCAGTTGAAACAGATGCTATCATGCAAAGTATGCAAATAACAGTAAATAATCTGGCAGAAATTATGATTAAAATAAATGGTGGAAACGGAACTCTCGGAAGACTAATCCAGGATTCTACGATTGCAGAAAATATTAATATGACCATCTCGAATCTTAGAAAAAGCAGCAAAGGGTTGAATGAGAATATGAATGCAGCCAAGGAAAATTTTCTTTTGAAAGGTTATTTTAACAGGAAAGCAAAAGCAGCTGAAAAAGCAACGAAGGATTCTTTGGGGATTAAAGCAGAAGAACAAAAAGCAATTGATAAAATCAAAAAATAATTACCTGGATATCATAACATTGAGATTGCTAAATGGAGTTCAAGAAATAGAACGCGCAACATGTGAATACCTGCTTAAATAACCTGGAGTAGGTCAACAGGCAACAATGAATATGTTTAACAGGATTCATCACTATTTATCATCTGTAAAATGTGTGAATAATGTAACTATTAATAAAAATTATGTAACTCTTTTTTTTTCAACATAGCATACCTTTCACATAATATTAATAAAACATATTATGAAAAAAATTGGGTATGTCCTCATTCTGGTTGGTTTATTGTTAACCATTTTTACAACTGTTACCTTTTTCACAAGAGAAAGAGTAGCAAAAATCGGCGATATCAATATAACAGCGAACAAACGACACAACCTCAAATGGACTCCCGTACTGGGACTCGCTATTATGGCAGTTGGAGGAGTTATGGTATGGCAGGGTCCCAAAAATTAGTAGCAGCAAATTAAGCTTGCGGTTTAATTAAGATAGCTCATATACATGAAGCTGGTGACAGTTTTACTTAAAGTTTATTGAATGAAAAAAATTCTGATTGCGCTTGATTATGATCCGACTGCACAAAAGGTTGCAGAAACAGGTTTTTCAATGGCTAAAGACATGAATGCTGAAATTACATTACTTCATGTAATTGCCGACCCGGTATATTATTCCTCTGAAGAATATTCTCCGATAATGGGATTTAATGGTTTCATGGAAACAGGTCAGCTGCAATTGTACAGTATTGACGCATTGGAGAAAGCTTCCCTGCATTATCTGGATAAATCCAGGCATCATCTTGGTGATAAGAACATTAAAATGGTTGTAATGCAAGGTGATACTGCAGAGTCTATATTAAAGACTGCAAAAGACCTGCATTCAGATATCATTATTATGGGCTCTCACAGCAGGAGAAGGCTGGATGAAATATTGATGGGAAGTATAACTGAAAAAGTCTTGCATCATTCTGATATTCCTCTGTTTATCATCCCAACCAGACAAAAGAAATGAAAATCGAAAAATTCTGACCAATTAATACAATTATCAGATATTAAGTCTGTTAATCTTTAAAGTAAAAGAATATGTTTAATAAGAAAGTTGTAGAAAAAGCATTAAAGCTGACCTGGGAGTCAGATGACTATTCCGGATATTCTGCCAATAAACCTGCTGATTATCAGAGTAGTATGACATCGCGGTTGATTTATGATGTTTTTGGCGGTAAAATCCTAAAGATCAGCAACAAAAATAGCTGGCATTTTTATAACCGGATTGATGGTGAACCTGTTGATTTTACGATATCAGAAATGGATAATTACTTCCCTTATGATAATCTGGAAGGGCAACCTGCCACTCCTGAGGAAACCCGAAATTATTTTTCACAGGAAGATTATTTAGCCTTCTATATGAGATTTATCAACTCATTCGAAGAGATAGTCGGCTTGAAGAAATACCGGCATAGAGAAGTAGCTTGACAAATTCAACCAATACATGTCATCCTTGAAGTATAAAACAGGTGAAATTTTATGTTCTGGGAAAGTATCATTTTTTTGCAAATCCAAGGAGGAGAGCGTTAAAATGAAACTAATTGTCATTCCCAATCATTTAATACATTATTTGTAACCTAAATTTATAAGATTATACATGACAAGAATAGAATTTTCAGGTCGATTGCTGAGTCTTGAACATGTACTTGGGAAGTTTGCATATAGCCTTACCCGGGGGAAAGCCGACGCTGAAGATCTTGTACAGGAAACTTATCTGAAAGCTCTGTGGAACCAGGACAAATATGTAAATAATGAAAACTTTAAAGCCTGGGTACTCACAATAATGAAAAATACTTTTATTAATGACTACAGACGCAGTTCCCGGTTGTGCATGCGTAATGATCAATCCGAAGAATCATATTATATTAACCGGGTAATATCTTCCTGGTTTGATGATCCTGACTCAGCATATTCGGTTTTGGAAATGTCTCAGTTAATTAACCGGTTGAATGAAAAATTCCGGATCGTCTTTAAAATGCATTATAATGGTTACAAATACAGGGAAATTGCGTCTGTACTAAACCTGAATATCGGAACAGTAAAAAACAGGATTTTCTTATCACGGAAACAATTACGGGAACAATTAGACTTGTGAATGAAATGAATGTGTATGGTCCCGGATTGTGGATTTCACCTTGGTTCAATATGTATTGTAACATTGAGGTTCTCGAACGAAACCATCAGCTCATCCTCTATTTTATCGCAGTATTTATGGGCTCTGCCGACTGATTCATTTTCAGGAATCTCCACGTGGATATCAATGAACCTGTAGTTTCCTGCCTTTCTCGTCCGGAGGCTGTGGTAGTTAACACCCATGTCATTCAGTTTCTTTTCCAGGTCATTGACCTCATCAGGGTCCCATGCTGAATCAAGCAGCGGCCAGAAAGCCCTTTTAAGAAGGTCGTAGGATTCCTTTATTATGAAGAGGGCAACCAGGATAGCAACAACCGGATCGAGCCACTTTATGCCCGTGATCAGGATCAGGATCAGGCCCACAGCAACGCCTGCAGATGTGTAGACATCGGTCTTCAGGTGAAGCGCATCGGCCTCAAGGGCTACTGATTTGGTTTCACGGGCAACTTTATATAATTTCCTGGAAACCAAAATATTAATAACAGCAGAAACCGCCATCACTATTGAGCCGAGCCAGAGTTTTTCGAGCACAATCTCTGCTCCCAGGAGCTTTTTAACAGCCTCTATGATGATCAGGGCGGCAGCGACAAATATCAGGACAGCCTCTATTACCCCCGAGATGTTTTCAACCTTCCCGTGTCCGTATGGATGCTTTGAATCGGGAGGATTGTCGGACACCTTTACAGAAAAGAATGCAATAAGCGCAGCCACCAGGTCCATCGAGGAGTGGATAGCTTCAGAGATTATACTTACTGAACCGCTTAGTATACCGACAGTAACCTTCATTATTATCAAAAGGGTATTTGACAAAATGGAAAGGCGTGCGGTTTTTACTTTAGCATTCATAGGTCAGGGGGTAGAGCCTCAAAGATAAAGAGAAAAATGTAGATACTAAAATGTCTTAATCATACATTGATAAGCTCGTAGGCGAGATGACCCAGGCCTATTTTTTCACCATGATCCAATCCTGCCTGCCAGAAGGTGTCCGGATGGGCGGCTTTGAACTTGTCTACGCCATGCATGTCACCATGTACATGATCACTGCATATCTGGCTTCCGGGCAAGGCCGGTGCAGCCATAACCATATCTGCACATGCATTGTCGAGAGCGACCGGGTCGAAAGATGCAGCCATCCCTAAATCAGGAACCAGCGGGTAGTCATTCATATCCCAGCAGTCGCAGTTGGGACTTACGTTCATAATGAAGTTGATATGGAAAGCAGGTTTATCTTTCACGGCTGCATAAGCATATTCAGAGATCCTTTTACAAGCGGTCTCTGAAGTGCTCTGCCATACAACCCTCGAGGCATCGTACTGACAAACGGCAACACACTGGCCGCAGCCGACGCATTTTTCATAATTGATATGTGCAATTTTGTCATTGCCAACCTTTATTGCATCATGTGCGCAATATTTTTCACAGACCCTGCACCCGGTGCAGTTCTTCTCATATATTTTTGGTGATGAGCCTGAATGAAGAAACAGTTTTCCTCCCACTGAAGCACAGCCCATTCCCAGGTTTTTGAGTGCTCCTCCGAATCCTGTAAGCTCGTGTCCCTTGAAGTGATTAAGTGAAATAATCACATCAGTATCAGCGATTGCAGATCCAATTTTGGCACTTTTACAAAGTTCAAGATCAACTTCGATCTCACGGAAATCGGTTCCCTTGATGCCATCGGCGATTATAACCGGGCAGCCGGTAACAATTGGATTAAATCCATTTTCGAAAGCTGCGTCAATGTGTGAGGGCGCATTCGACCGCCTCCCGTAATAGAGTGTGTTGCAGTCGGTGAGGAAAGGAACGGCTCCCTTTGATTTCAGGAATTTGACAATAATTGCGGCATAATTGGGTCTGAGGTAGGCCAGATTGCCCGGCTCCCCGAAGTGGATCTTCAGGGCAACAAGCTTCCTGTCAAAATCGATCTTTTCAATACCTGCCTTAACTGCCAGGTTTATAAGCTTTTTCAGCAAGTTCTGGGGAGGCTTTACTCTCAGGTTCGTAAAATAGACTTTTGATGCCGGCATAGGTTATAATTTTGAACTGCGAATATAAGTTTCCCTCAGATTTCCCTGATCATGTCGCGAATCTTTTCGATCAGCCATTTGGGTGTGGAAGTGGCTCCGCATACGCCTGCGGTCTTCTTCCCATCAAACCATTTCCTGTCAATCTCATCAGTGGATGAAACAAAATATGTATGGGGATTGACGCTTTTACAAACTGCATAGAGCATTTTACCGTTGGAGCTCTCCCTGCCGCTGACAAATACTATCACATCGTGCTCTTTCGCAAATGCCTTCAGATGAGGCTCCCTGTTCGACACCTGTCCGCATATCGTTTTGAAGACTTTCAGAAGATGATCGGGATCAGCGACGCCTTTTTCCCTCATGCCTGCGCGTATCATGTCCGCAATCATGCTGTAATCCATAACGCTCATCGTCGTCTGCGAGAAGAGGCACACCTGTTTGGTCATGTCGATCTTTTTCAGGTCATCAGGGCCGGAGACAAGTATCCCTTCACCGCCGGTTTGTCCAAGCAAACCAACCACCTCAGCATGTCCGGGTTTCCCGAAGATGACTATCTGACCCTGGCATTTGTGGGATGTATTATATGTTTCCCGAATCCTCGACTGGAGCTTTTTAACGATAGGGCAGGTTGCCTCTATTATGGTAATATTATTCTCTTCTGCGGTTTTATACGTCTCAGGAGGCTCCCCATGTGCCCTGATCAGCACTTTACAATCTTTCAGTCTTGCAAATTCTTCGTGGGAGACAGATACAAGACCCAGCGCAGAGAGACGTTCTACTTCCATATCGTTATGGACAATGGGCCCGAGTGAATATACTTTTTCACCCCTGATGAGAGCCTCTTCAGCTATTTCCACAGCATTCTGTACTCCAAAGCAGAATCCCGACTGTTCATCGATTTCGACTACCATTTATCTTCTTTTCAATGATATCCAGCACCCATTCCATCTGTTCCTTAACAGTCATTCTGGAGTTATCCAGAATAAGGGCATCATCGGCCCGGCGCAGAGGACTTATGTCCCTGTTCTCATCGGTTATATCACGTGCCATGATGTTCCTTTCTATCTCTTCATAATTGACATCAATCCCTTTGCCCTTCATCTCATCATACCTCCTTTTTGCCCTTATTTCAACGGAGGCTTTCATGAAAATCTTGAGGTCGGCATCCGGGAAAACGACTGTTCCGATGTCTCTGCCATCCATTACTATTCCTTTGAATATGCCAATCTGCCTCTGAAGCTCGACCATCCTTGTTCGGACCTCGGAAATCATGCTTATACGGCTAACGTATCCGGAGACTTCAATGCCCCTTATCTCGTTTTCGACATTCTCCGAATTAAGGAATGTTTCATATTCCTCAATATCAGGATTATAGACAAATTCGACATGGATATCATTAAGCTCCTCTAGTATACTTTCCATGTCGAGACTTTCATTGCTTATGAATCTGCGCCTCATGCAATAGAGGGTGACAGCCCTGTACATCGCGCCACTGTCAATATAAAGGTAATTCAGCTCTTTGGCAATAGCCTTGGCAAAGGTGCTCTTACCGCATGACGAGTAGCCGTCGATGGCTATGATTAACTTCTTCTTCACGATGGAAAAATAATGAAAAATGCCATTATTTCAAAAACCTATTTTCTGAACCTGCTGTAGAACCTATCAGGTCTTGCCACAATCGAGATATGATTCGACGATCCTGCCATGTGGTATCTGGCTCTGCCGAATTCTATATTAATAAAAGAAGTATTGATCCCGAATCCCCAGGAAAATCCGGCAGTCGATACCTTCGAGTCGATCTTCATTTCTCTCCTCCTCTGGTAATTGTAGCCTGCGCTCAGATAAAAGTTCTTATGCGGTAGCAGTTCAACTCCGATGACTGCATGTCTCATCAGGTTCTCGAGTAGTTCGGAAGACTGGAAATAGTCATTGGCTGCAGTAGTGTCATTATACTGGTGGGTAAGATCGTACTTTTCAAGATGTCTCATTGTGAGGGAAAACCGGAATGGAGCATGGGCAATTCTTTGAGAAATACCTGCCTGGATCTCAAAAGGCAGCTTTTGCCTCTCTTCACCTGCATAGGTGGTTATTTCAAGACCAATATTTTTCAAGGCAAATCCTGCGGAAAAGAGACCAGATCTGCTGTGGTAGTACGCTCCAATATCGGTTGCTAACCCGAACGAAGTATATTTTTCAAGATGCGAGAGGACCGGCTTGATATTTATTCCGACGCTGAAGAGGGTGTCAATCACCCTGGAATAGATCATTGACAGTGCATATTCTGAAGCGCCGAATGTCCCGGTGATGGTACCTGAAGGATCTGCTTCAATGAAAGAACCATAATTGAGATAGGTAAGGCCGGCTGCAAAATTGCCAAGCTTCTCATATGATCTTGAATAGATGGCCTGTCCGTAATTCACCCCTGCAAAATAATTCACATAGCTGAATGCTATCGAGTTGTTCATACCTGAGTCCAGCAGGGCAGGATTATGATATGCAAGATTAAGATTACCAGTATTCAGCGAAACATTAGCACCACCGAGTGAAGAGACTAGCCCCGAATAAGTGAGGTTCAGGAATTCATATACATTATCGCCCCCGGTCTGTGCATGTGAAGCGGAAACCAGTAAGCTGAGAATAAGTATATGTATGCATTTTTTTCCCATGTGATCAATGGTCATCAAATATAGTACGTTTTAATTAAACGGCTCGCCACTGTAAAATAGTATGAGTGAACATGATATGTGAATGTTATTCAAGCAGTCTTCCCCGTAAGGGTCAGCGCATCGTCTATCTTTTCATGATGGCCGTTCATTTGTGACATGAAAAGCCCTGCAATTACAATAGCCATGCCTGTGAGGTTCTTGAATGTAAGCTTTTCATTGAGGAGGATGAATGAAAAAAGCGCAGTGAAAATAGGGATGCAGTTTGAAAAGATATTGGCTTTTGTAATTCCCATATTTTTCACCGAATATGCAAAAAGAATGAAAGCTCCGCAGGATGCAAATACTGCCAGTTCGGCAATTGGAACGAAATGCTTTAAATCGAACGGGGTACTGCCAAGGTGCTTAAGGTCGAAGATGAGGAAGAGCGGAAAGAAGAGAATGGCGCCGATCACATTCTGTACATTCACAATGTATACAGGTCCGTATGACCCTACAAGGCGACTGAGGGTGAGATTGTAGCCTACAGCTGAGAACACAGCCAATATCATCAGTATCAGGCCTCTGACATTGAATGAAAGGGATCCGTCCTTGTTGATAATGAAAACAAGAACGCCCAGGAACGACAGGATAATGCCGGCATAATTTATGAGCTTCAGCCTCTCTTTGAAAATGATCCATGCGCCCAGCGTGGCTATTACAGGAATAGTGGAGATAAGCACAGATCCGACAGTGGCTGATACATATGTAAGACCAAAGCTCTCGCCCAGGAAATAAAAGAACGGTTCGAACAAGGCCAGTAAAATAAAGAGCTTCCTGTCCTTCTTCCTTATCTTCACATAGTTTTTTGTAAAGAAAAGATATGCGGAAAGCAATGTAACTGATATTACCAGCCTGGTGAAAACGATGGTTATCGGGCGGTATGCCTCATTGGCCATCTTGAACCAGATGAATGATACTGACCAGAATATCATTGCCAGGATCACCGCGCCATATGTCCCTGCTATTTTCTTCACCCGCCTTAATTATTAAGGCGCGAATATACAGTTATTATTTCTAATAGAGATATCTGTGACACTCCGAGCAATTGGCTTCTTTCCAGGAGGTTCCAATATCTATTGGATGTTGAAACTCCAGCGTACCCCTGATATTTGTGAATTGCATCTGATCTCTTTTACCCTGCCCGATTATTGTATGACAAAGATTGCAGTCTCTCCTTATTTTACGTCCGTTTTCTGATGTGAATGCATCATTATGGCACCTGAAACAACCCTCTACTTCCAGATGTCCGATATGTTCGGGGAAAACATCATAGGACACTTTCATACCTGGAAAAGTATTCTGGCTGTAAGCTTTCTGCAGAGCGGTCACCGATTCATCAATTTTGGCATAATTATTTTTGAAATAATCGCTGAAATCAGACTTATAAAAATTAATGATCCCTTCTCTGATCTGCATAAATGCTGTTTCCTTGTCAGTGAAAGTATTTCTGAGAATACCCATTGAAGTTCTTTTTATAAAGGGAATTTCCTGTGAAACCTTGTTAGTAAGCATGGCTTTATCGAAATAGACCGGTGGTGAGCTGTAGTTATGTGAAGGTCTGTTATGACAATCTATGCAATCCATAGTCCTGGCTGTGGAAGCAGCTATCATGCTGTCAGATACATCGATGTCGGGATTTCTGTAAATCGTAACCTCTCCTGATGCCTTATTTGTGTACTTGACGTAGGTTATTAATTCACGTTTGTCATTTTCAGATATATATTCAATATCTATATCAGGATTAATATGCCAGTGTATTCCCTCCTTAAAACCAAGCTCACTGTATTCAGGTCCGATCTTCATCTGCAGAATAATATCCCATTCTGAGTTAAGGGAATCTGCCAGATAATATTTATTTGTCTGGAGTTTTCTTGTATAAAATTTCTGAGGCCAGTGGCACTTTTCGCATGTTTCCCTGGCCGGACGCAAGTCATGCAAGGGAGTTTCAATTGGAGAAGGATATGTTTTTGTAATCACTGCATAAACCTGGTGCAATCCGGAAAGCTTGGATTTGACATACCATGAGGCACCGCTACCTACGTGACAATCAACACAGGCTACATTTGCATGAGGAGAATTCTGGTATGCTGTATATTCGGGTTCCATGACTTTATGACAAAGAGTCCCGCAGAATTCTACCGACTCAGTAAGATGAAATGCCTCGATACTTCCATAGGTAGAGAGGAAAAGAATAATTATTGTTACCATGGTGAAAATAACAAATGCTTTTCTGTGTTTTGGATTATTCAAATCAACGACTGGCAATAGCTGTATTCCATTTTTGACTGAAGCGATTGTTTTTTTTCTCGAGATTATAATTCCCACCGGTATCATTATCAGTCCAAGTAATAGAAACCCGGGTAAAATGATGTAAATGAATAATCCCAGGTTTGTGTTGTTTTTATTGAAAATGGTTGAAATTACAAACAATACAATAATCATTAGCAGATTAACTGATGCGATCAAGGCACCAATTATTGTAATCCAGTTCCTGCTTGCAGATTTAAGTTTCATAACACAAAGGTTTTAACTGTTAAGCAGAATAAATATAAGAAAATATGGGAATCAATGTCATCTTTCTGATAATTGTTATCTGAATTTTCAAGATCCGGGTAAGGAAGGGGGAGAGCATGTGAGATCACAAAAGAGAATGCAGTCTTTCGAACACAACTTTCATGCATCTGAATTAAAAAATGTAAAATTCAGAAAAACAAGTCTTTAATCGGATTCTATGTTTCGAACCTTATTATAAATTGATTAAAAACCGATTTGAAAGTGACTCATAAATTATTATATTTGCCGCCTCAAAGAATGGGTAACTGAAACTGAAGCTAGGGTAATTAATTAACTGATAATAACATAACTAATTAAAATTTGAATGAAAATCCTGGTATGCATAAGCAATGTCCCTGACACAACGACAAAGATAAAAATCGCTGAAGGGAATGCTTCAATCGACACTGCAGGCATCCAGTGGGTCATTAATCCATGGGATGAGCTCTCCCTTACGCGTGCACTCGAACTCAAAGACGATCAGTTGACCGGTGTGAAATCAGTCACCGTGGCACATGTGGGACCTGCATCTTCCGAGCCTACGATCCGTAAGGCACTGGCAATCGGGGCTGACGATGCAATTCGCGTAAATGCCGACTCACCGGATGCTTATTTTGTTGCCGCACAACTTGCCGAAGTAATAAGAAAAGAACAGTTTGACATGGTTATGTGCGGCATCGAATCGAGCGATTTCAATGGTTCAAATGTAGGAGGCATGATCTCTGAGTTTCTCAGTTTACCTTCAGTGTCGGCAGTCTCAGCAATAAATTTCGAAGGAGGGAATCCTGTACTAACCCGCGATATTGATGGCGGAAAAGAGATCGTAGCTATATCTGCTCCCTTTGTCGCAATCGTTCAAAAAGGGATCGCAAAGGAACCACGCATTGCAGCAATGAGGGGTATTATGCTTGCAAGAACAAAGCCGGTGAAGGTACTTGAACCTATAGACATAGAGCCTCTGACACAGATCGTATCAATTGAAAAACCGTCTTCGCGCCCGGGATGCAAATTCATTGATGCTGCAAACCCTGCACAGCTTATCGAACTTCTGAAAAATGAAGCAAAAGTTATCTGAACTGGAAAATTAACTTATTAGAATATGTCAGTATTAGTTTACACCGAAAACTGGGACGGAAAATTCAAGAAGCTTTCATATGAGCTAGTATCATATGCTTCAGCTGTGGCAAATATGATGAATAACACAGTCACTGCCCTCTCTATCGGGAAAGTCGGTGATGATGAACTTAAGAAGCTTGGCGGCTATGGCGCACAGAAGATACTAAACGTCGACATCGATCTGCTTACAGCGCTTGATAACCAGGCATATACAAGTGTAATTGCAGAGATCGCCCGAAAGGAAAATGCTCAGGTGATAATCATTTCAAACAACAACACAGGGAAAGCTCTGGCGCCGAGATTATCAGTCAGACTTAAAGCCGGAGTGGGATCAGGAGTCAGCAAGCTGCCTCTGAGCACTAATCCCTTCACGGTTTACAAGAGAGCCTATTCCGGAAACGCATTCGCTCATATGGTAATCAAATCCGATATTAAGATCCTGACTCTTGCACAGAACTCATTCGAGCTGACTGAGACACCAAATAACTCAACAGTCGAAAAAGCAGCAATATCGGTAGATGCTTCACTTGTAAAGACTAAAGTTAAGGATGTGAAGAAACAGACAGGAAAGATTTTGCTTACGGATGCAGACATAGTTGTTTCGGGAGGAAGAGGAATGAAATCACCAGACAACTGGGGTCCGCTTGTTGAGCTCGCCGATGCACTGGGGGGTGCGACTGCCTGTTCTCGCCCGGTTTCAGATGAAGGGTGGAGACCTCATGAAGAGCATACCGGACAGACGGGCAAGATCATCGCACCGAACCTTTATCTGGCAGTCGGCATTTCAGGTGCCACACAGCATCTGGCAGGTATTAGCTCTTCAAAGTACATCGTGGCAATAAATTCCGACAAGGATGCTCCGATATTCGAAGCCGCACAGTATGGTATAGTAGGCGATGCAATGAAGATATTACCACAACTGATAACAGCTGTTAAGGAACTAAAAAAATAAATCCTTTGTGCCCCTTCGTGACGACCTTGGTGCGCCTTTGTGGTGAAAAAAATTAAACCATAAAGGAACACAAAGGATTACACGAAGTATCACAAAGGAGATAAGCAAAATATTGAATTTCTGTAAATTATGACCAAACAGATCGTTTTTGCAGCTGCGCTTCTGATAACATTCGGAATCTTTTTCTATACAGTTAACCGTCTTGTCAGTTTCTTCAGGCTTACCAGGCCTGCTTTCCCTTTAAGGAATTTCGGGAAACGCTTCGGGATAATGATGGAAGTGGCATTCGGCCAGACAAAGATTTTCAGGAGACCTGTCATTGGATTCTTCCATGCAATGGTATTCTGGGGCTTCTGTGTTATCCTCCTTGGAAGCATCGAGATGGTCATCGACGGCCTTTCCGGAACGGAAAAAGCCCTTAAATTCCTGGGCCCTGTCCATGATATAATTATGGCATCGGGAGACATATTTGCTGTGATCGTGGCCATCGCTATAATAATCTTCCTTTCACGCCGCCTCTTTTTCCATATAAAGAGGTTTGAAGGAATTGAAATGAAGAAGAGATCTCACCGTGATGCAAACATATCACTGTCACTAATTCTTCTTCTCATGCTCTCGCTTATATCGATGAACCTTGGATACCTTGGTTATAAAGAGGTTACAGGAAGAGAGACAGAAGGTGTATATCCTTTTGCAAAAGTACTTTTATCCGTTTTGCCGGGACTTTCCGCAGAAAGCGGTAAGATCATTTTTGAAGCATCGTGGTGGACTCACATCCTGACAATTTTCTTCTTTGCAAATTATCTTCCCTATTCGAAACATTTTCATGTCTTCATGTCAGTTCCGAATGTTTTTCTCTCAAGGCTGGAGCCGCTTGGCAAGCTTGACAGCATGGACAGCATAACAAAGGAAGTTAAGCTCATGATGAATCCTGAAACGGCTTTTGCTCCTGCACTATCCGAAGCAGCTCCTTCAAGGTTTGGTGTGAAGGATGCTGAAGACGCTACATGGAAGAATTATTTCGATTCACTCTCATGTACCGAGTGTGGAAGATGCACCTCGGTATGCCCTGCCAACCTTACGGGAAAGAAACTTTCACCAAGGAAAGTGATGATGGACCTACGGGCAAGGATGAAGGAAAAGGGTCCTCTGATGGTCAGGAAAGGAAGGGATTTCAGCGATAACCACTCATTATTAAGGGATTATATATCAGAGGAGGAGCTATGGGCATGCACCACATGCAATGCTTGTGCACGTGAATGTCCGATCAACATAAATCATCCTTCACTGATTATCGACATGAGAAGGTATCTTGTCCTTGAGGAAGCTTCAGCCCCCGGCGAGCTCAAGTCAATGTTCAATAATATAGAGAATAACGGTGCACCATGGCAGTATTCTGCAGAAGACAGGATGAACTGGGCCAGAGAAATTGAAGTTCCGGTTATGTCGGATCTGTCTGCAAAGGGTGAAAAGCCGGAGTATCTTTTTTGGGTAGGCTGTGCCGGCGCATTCGATGACAGATATAAAAAGGTGGTCAGAGCTTTTGCAAAAATCCTCAATCACCTGAAGGTGAGCTATGCCGTACTTGGCAGGGAGGAGACATGTACAGGTGATCCTGCGCGGCGCGCCGGAAATGAGATGCTCTTCCAGATGCAAGCTATGCAGGTGATATCCACATTAAAAGGCTATGATGTAAAAAAGATCATAACAACATGTCCGCACTGCCTGAATACATTCAAAAATGAATATCCGGATCTTGACGGAAATTTCGAGGTAATCGGCTATCTTCAGCTTCTTTCCGGTTTCATCAGCGAGGGGAAGCTGAATATATCATCTTCGGCAATGAAAGAAACAACAATTACATACCATGATCCCTGTTATCTTGGAAGGGCCAATGAGATCTATGATGAACCTCGCCATGTGCTGGACAGTTTGTCCGGAAGACTTACAGAGATGGAGAGGAGTAAAAGCTTTGCACTATGTTGCGGAGCCGGAGGTGCTCAGATGTTCAAGGAGGCTGAGAAGGGTGAAAAGGAAATTTTTATTGAAAGAACCGAAGATGCCCTGAAAACTGGTGCCTCAGTTATCGCCACTGCCTGCCCGTTCTGCATGACTATGCTGACAGATGGACTGAAGTATAAGAATAAGGAAGAAGAGATTAAAAATTACGATATTGCGGAGCTGGTGATCCAAGCGATGGGATTGTGAAAAGGCGACGGGCAACCTGCAACCTGCAACCTGCAACATTTATAACGATACACTTATTTAAAATTTATTGAGCAATGCCAAACGACAAGATCCTTAAGAGCGGTGAATTCCTGGTAACCGAAACTGATCCGAAAGATGTTTTCATTCCTGAGGAGTTAAATGAGGAGCAGAAGATGATAGCCCAGACATGCCATGATTTTCTTGAGGCAGAAGTCTATCCCAATATGGAAAACCTTGAAAAGGGCGACCGTGAGTTGATGAAGAGCATCCTGAAAAAATCGGGAGAGCTTGGACTTATGGGCATATCGATCCCCGAGGAATTAGGAGGGTTCGGACAGTCATTTGTGACACAGATGCTTGTCGCAGAGACCACCGGCGCAGGATATTCATTTTCCGTTGCCTACATGGCCCACTGCGGAATAGGCACACTCCCGATAATGTATTACGGGAACAAGTACCAGCGGGAGCATTATGTAACTAAACTGGCAACAGGCGAGCTTATCGGCTCATACTGTCTTACGGAGCCCGGAGCAGGAAGCGATGCAAACTCCGGAAAGACAAATGCAAAACTGTCGGAAGATAGAAAGCACTACATTCTGAATGGCCAGAAAATGTGGATCACCAATGCCGGCTTTGCCGACACACAGGTTGTCTTTGCAAAGATAGACAACGACAGGGTGCTGAGTGCATTCATTGTTGAACGTGATTTTCCAGGCGTGGTGGTTGGTCCCGATGAACACAAAATGGGAATAAAAGGATCCTCAACGGCACAGATATATTACACCGATGTAAAAGTGCCTGTGGAGAACCTCCTGGGCAAGAGAGGAGAAGGTTTCAGGATTGCATTAAGCATTCTTCATATGGGCAGGCTTAAGCTTGGCGCCAACGTACTGGGCGCAGCAAAAAAGGCTGTTACCGATTCGGTGAAATATGCAAATGAAAGAAAGCAGTTTGGTGTTTTAATATCCACCTTCGGAGCAATAAAACACAAACTGGCGAGTCAGGTTATCAGGCTTTTTGCCTCTGAATCAGCCGTTTATAGGGTAAGTCATGATGTCGACAGGATGATGGATAAGATTAAAGGTGATTGCGGCGACTATGGAAGGACGGCAATTGAATCGATCAGCCACTATGCAGTTGAGGCGGCTATATTGAAGGTGTTTGGTTCAGAGATGCTGGATTTCATATCCGACGAGGCTGTCCAGATACATGGTGGGATGGGCTATTCAGCTGAGCTCGATGTCGAAAGGGGCTACCGCGATTCAAGGATTAACAGGATCTTCGAGGGAACGAACGAGATAAACCGGCTGCTGGTGGTCGATACTGCAATGAAACGTGCAATGAAAGGCGAATTCGACCTCTTCGGCAAAGCAGAGGCACTGTTCGGGAATCTGGACAAAATCACTGTCGAAGCCGCTCCTGATGAAAATTATTTCACCGAAAAAGCAAGGTATCTGGATAATTTTAAAAAGGCAATACTAATATGCATTCATGGAGCCGTAAAGCAGTTCGAAAAGAATCTGATAAATGAGCAGGAAGTGCTTAACAACATTGCAGACATGATAATGGAGACTTATGTATCGGAATCGCTGATGCTGAGAGTCGGGAAGATGGAAACAATGAAAGGAAATGCTCCTGTTTACAGGGATATTCTCGATGTCAATGTTTATGATACTGCAGATATTGTCAGAAAGTCGGCATATGATGCGGTTAACTCCTTTACTTCACCTGATAAGGCATCTGCAATTCTCAAAGCAATTGATGCTCTGACAAAAGTGAAAGGCTTAAATGTAAAGGATGCAAGACGCAGGATTGCCGGCAAACTTATTGAAGACAATTCCTATAAATTCTGAACCACCCCGCCAGACCTCCGGCGTGACACCTCCCGCCAAGGCGTGACAGGCTCTCCTTTGAAAAGGAGGGGAAACGAAAGATCTGTTTTGTTTACTTTCTCTTTCTTTTTAAAGGAGGAGTACCCCGCTGAGAGCGGGGGGAAGTGGTTTATTTTCTATCCCATGTCACATTTTACATATATGTCACCCGCATTAGTGATAAAAATCAACTTTCTACATGATAAACAGCATCATGCAGAGGTTGTTTTTTAGTAGCGCTGCCTGGCCATAAGTCGTTTATTGAGATATCTTTGTGAAATAATTAACAGTAAAAGCATGAATGAGAAGATTAAGAAAATCGGGGCCATTTTGACAATTGTGATAATAGTGGCAGCAGTTGCAGGTTTAGCTTCATGTGAGAGTTATAAAATTGATACACCTGAGGTTGATTCACTTGCAACATGGAGTTTGCAATCTGATATCCAACCCATATTCACAAATAACTGTGCAACGGTCTCATGCCATGGCGGTCCTCAGAAACCTGACCTCAGAGAGGGTAAATCATATCAGGCGTTGTCTAACGGATTATATGTGACATTGCCTGCCGATCAAAGCCGCCTTTACAAAAAGATAAGTACCGATTCGGAGCATTTATCAAGAGCTACTGATACAGAAAGACTTAAAGTTCTTTATTGGATCATGCAAGGCGCCAAGAATAATTGACAAACCTAAACTACTAAAATTCAATACTATGAAAAAGGCATTTTTGTTACTGTTGTTATCGCTTTTCCTGGCATCAGCATATTCACAGGATGAGGTACCTGCAGAAAAGAGCTCGAAACCTGTACGGTTTACATTTGGGACTTCAATTCTTATTGATAATCATACTGTTTCTACGCCATATAAAGGAGGGATTGAGCTTGAGATACACCACCGGTTCAGCACTATCGAAAACTATCATAATCTGTTTGGCATATTCGGTTCGGCAAATACAAGGATTGGCCTTAATTACGGAATAACTGACAGAATAATGGTAGGTCTGGGAACAACAAAGGATTATAAGCTTCAGGATTTACAGTGGAAATACCTTATTCTTCGGCAGACTGAAGACAACAGCATGCCTGTTTCTCTTTCGTATTATGGAAATATTGTTGCTGATCTCAGGAAGGAGGATGCTTTCGGAGCAGAAGAAACATATAGGACAATTCACAGATTATCATACTTTACACAACTCATCGTTGCCCGCAAGATTAATGATATTTTCTCTGTTCAGGTTGCCCCGTCACTTGCTTATTTCAATTCTGTTCCCCAGTATATCCCCGCAACAGATACTTCCATGTATAAAGGCTATAAAAACCTGAATCTGGGTCTTTCTGTCGGCGCCCGTGCCAATATTTTCGGTAACCATTCAATAATTCTTGAATATGACCAGCTGTTAACGAAGCAGGACATTGATGCTAAGCCTAAACCAAACCTGGCACTCGGTTGGGAAATCGGAACGGCAACACATACTTTCCAGCTGTTTGTCGCCAATTATTCACAGATAATCAATCAGAGAAATCTGGTTTTCAATACGAATGATTTTAGAAAAGGTGATTATCTTGTTGGATTCAATGTAACAGTGAGATTCTAAACAGTACTGAAAACTGATGAGATCTGTTAAATCCTGGTTGCTTATTCTGGCACTTCTGATTTCTGTCAGGCCGGTTGCTGTTGGATTTAACAGAGAAGGATCTTCCCTCCAGGATACCTCAGCGTTTGTATCTCCTTTCCTTGGACAGAACGAACGTTGTTTTAAATGCCATGGACAAGGCATTTTTGAGTACACAAATGCAAATCTTGGTCGTCAGGTTAAAGCCCTGATGTTTTCGGAAAAAATCATTGACAGAATAGATTTTTACGACTCCAACCATAAAAGTTTCAGTTGTACTGACTGTCATTCTGAAGATTATACTGCATTCCCTCATGACGGTAAACTCCGGATGGAACAACAGTATAACTGTATTGATTGCCACGGAGGAGATGAAAAATTTGCAAAATACAGTTTCGAAGCAATTGAAGCAGAATATCAGGCAAGCGTGCATTTTAAGCTCGAAGAGGGTGGATTTACCTGCTGGAAATGTCACGACCCGCACGTTTACAAAATAAGTGTAAGGAACAGCAATAACCTTAAGGAGACAATTCTTTATGATAATAATATTTGCCTGAACTGCCACGCTGATTTTAGTCATTTTCAACTTCTGACAGATCGTGATGAAATAAATATTCTGGCAAAGCATGATTGGCTGCCTAACCAGAGTTCTCATTTTAAGAGCGTAAGATGTATTGAATGCCATTCAGAAGTCAACAATGATATACCTGTTTCACATCTTATAAATCCTAAAGAAAAAGCAGTAAGAAAATGTAATGAGTGTCATTCTCAGAATTCATTGCTGATGTCTTCATTATACAAATTCGAGTCAAAAGAGCAGCGTAAGGATGGTTTTTTTAATGGGATAATCATGAATGAATCATATGTAATTGGTGCAAACAGAAACGAATATCTGAATATTTTCAGCCTGATTATTTTTGGGTTTGTTATCTTAATAATAAGCGGGCATATATTTTTCAGATTGACAAGGAAGAAGAATAAATAGAAATTGCAATGTATTTATATCCGGTCTGGGTCAGGTTGTGGCATGTTTTTAACGCGGTTTTGATCTTAATACTGATCATTACAGGTATCAGTATGCAATATACAGGCAAAGCAGAATCTGCGCTGCTCGTTGGATTTGCCAGAGCTGTAAAATGGCATAATATTACGGCTATTATCCTTATCTTCAATTATGTTTTTTTTGTTGTCGGGAATATTCTTACAGCGAATGGGAAATATTACATGATTGAAAAAAGGAATTTCTTTTCTGATCTCCTGAAACAACTGAAGTATTATTCCTGGGGAATGTTCAGAGGTGAGAAACATCCATTTCCTGTTTCCATTGAACGTAAATTCAATCCTCTGCAAAGAATAAGCTATGTGCTGGCAATGTATGTGGCTTTACCTCTGCTCATTATTTCTGGCTTGGGTTTACTTTTTCCTGAAACAGTAATTAACAGGTTTTTTGGGATAAGCGGCCTTATTATTACGGATATACTTCATATTACGATGGGATTCTGTTTATCAGTTTTCCTGATAGTGCATATATATACCTGCACACTTGGAGCAAGACCCTTTTCACTGTTCAGGGGGATAATCACAGGTTATCATGAATCAGATGAACATTGAAAACATTTGAGAAATAATTTGCACGATAATTGTATTAAGATCTAATTTAAAAACAAAGTTATTATGAAAACTATGAAACTTTTTATGGCCTCTTCGGTACTTTTTGCACTGAGTGTGGCTGTGGTAGCACAACCAAAACCGTGGGTAGCACCGGCAGAATATAAGACAATGAAGAATCCAATCGCACAAGGTGATGCAAGCAATAAGGCCGGATTGGCGCTTTATACAAAAAACTGTGCATCATGTCATGGTAAAACAGGGCTTGGCGATGGTGTCAAAGCAAGAATGTTAAAGGACTTCCCGGGCGATTTCTCAAAAGCAGAATTCCAGAATCAGACCGATGGTGAACATTTTTACAAAACTAAATTCGGAAAAGGGGAGATGCCAAAATACGAGGGCAAGCTTGCAGATGATGATATCTGGAACGTTGTGAATTATATGAGATCTTTCAAAAAGTAAAGGGAGAAGATTTAAAGAACTTGGTTAAAAAATCAGAGACGCTCAAGTTTGGGCGTCTCTGATTTTTTATGTAAGATGAAGCATCTGCTTTATGGCAGGATCGCCAGTGTGTTGGTAAGAAGAGCTTTCACATACTTATAATTGTGAATACCAAGGCTATATTCCCTGAGGCACATCTGGAAGTTGATAAGCGCACCCATCTGTGCCTTGGTCAGTGTAATCTTTGGTAAGGTGGCATTGTAATCTTTTTGAGCTTGCGACCATGTGCTGCCAGGCGTTCCGATATACTGGAAACTGCTCGCGTTATAGGTCTGCATTGATGGATTCGTAACAGGATCGTAGATGTTAAGATAACCGTCATAGTGATTTGTTGTAATGGCATACCATAGATTCGATTCAGAATCCCCGTCCCTATTCAGTATATCAACGCCATTTATCTGAAGTTTGGCAGCAAGCTGGTCAAGCAATGTTTTTATTTCTGTCCTTGGAGTTGACCAATATTCAGCAGCCTGAGAAGCATTTGTAACTGCCGGGTGACATGATGTACAACCGTTGAAATTTCCTTTTGCAACGAAAGTATGTCCTCCCGCTTTCCCGGTCATTGGAGCCATATGGCAATCCTGACATGAGGCATCTGTTGTATGCTTTGAGCTGGAATATGATAAAGTACCTGTAAATTCTACTCCGCCCATTCCTGCAAAAACTGCACCTACTGTTCCATAATGGGTATGGGTTCTGTAACTGGGTTTTAGAACATTTAAGGAATTTGACTGGGCAGCATCATAGAAAACAGCTGTCGGATTGCTTACCAATCCTGCATAATTCAGGATATTCTTATCGGTATTTGAATTTGTAAATGGCCGTGGCTGATGACATTTTACGCAAAGGTTGCTGATACCTCCATCCTGTGTAAGATTAATTGTTTTTGCACCACTCCACATTGTCATGGGAACAGCAGCTGTAGTTGTCAATGGCAGAAAATCTGTTTCTGTGTATGAAGTATGCAGATTATCGTGGCATGTGAAACAGTTAATTTCTCCATAAGCTTTATCGGTGGTCGACGCATAAGGATTCATAAACTTGCCTGGATTAGCCGGGTCAGCGATAAATGCGGCAGATACATTTCTGCCGACTACATCCTTAAACGATTCTGAAAGATGGCATGGACCACAGGTATTGCTTCCTGCTTCTTCAAAAGCTGCTTCACCGTAGGAATGCTTTGACAACTCGTACTGTACAGCTTTAGCATCAACAACAGTAGGATTATGACAGGTTTTGCATGATTCATTCGCATCCTCACCTGGCAACCCCTGGGGTCCTTCACATGATACCAGCAAAAAACCTTCAAAAGCTAACAAGGTTAACAATCTTAATGAAGTCTTCATAATACTATTTAGTTATGTTTTTTTCCGTCGGCAAGCTACAAATACCTATTGTTAATTAATTAACAGCAATCATGCTATTTACAACATGCTTTGTTGATAGATATGTTGCCTGAAGTTGATAAATATCAATTAACTTTATGATATTTATTAGGATTCAGGCATGAATTGACTTCTAAATACCAATTTTGAACCCATTACAAAATTATGCCAAATATTAACATAATCGGCAATTGTGCCGACTGCATCAATGGATGGAAAAATTTCAGGCATCTTTCGAAGGAGGAATTGATTTTTGTCAATGACAACAGGTTTGAAGCAGCTTTTAAACCGGGAGAGATAATAATTAAGCAGGGATCTCCTGCATCAAATGCACTATTCCTTTCACAGGGTCTGGCAAAAATTTATATGGAAGACGTAAGCGGGAAAAACTTTGTAATGAGCATTGCAAGACCGGGAAGAATGATAATGGGACCTGGAGCATATACCGATTCAAGACATTCTTATACAGTATCAGCAATAACCCCAGTTCGTGCCTGCTTTATAAGTTTCGATGTTTTCCGTCATCTGGTCAGGAGCAATGGGAACTTTGCAGAAAGCATGATTGAGGATATCAGCGCCAAGTCCCAGAAAACACATAACAGGATGGTAAGCCTGGCAAACAAGAAGATGCCCGGACGTCTTGCCGACGCACTTATCTATTTTGCCAATGAGGTCTTCGAGGCTGATGAATTCGAAGTGCTGCTCTCCCGACAGGAAATCGGGGATATGACAAATATGGCAAAGGAGAGTGTTGTCCGTATCCTTAAGGAATTCAGTGATTCACACATTATTGAATATAATTCTTCAATCATAAAAATAATTGATAAAGAAAAGCTCATCATGATATCTATAAAGGGCTGATGATATAAAAATAAAGTCTAACTGTCTTAAAACATGAAGTTTATTAAGTTTCTCTTTTCTCCTGCCGTGATGGGATCACTACTTGTGATCTTTGCTGCAGCAATGGCAACCGCAACATTTATAGAGAATGATTTTGGATCACAGGCAGCTTATGGATCGGTTTATAACACCAGGTGGTTTGAACTGATCCTTCTCCTGTTAACCGCTAACCTCATTGGTCAGCTGATCATATTTAAAATGTTCAGAAAAGCAAAGCTGCCGATAGCTCTCTTTCATCTTGCATTCATCCTTATGATTACGGGTGCAGGAATAACACGGTATTTCGGATGGGAAGGATCAATCCATATCCGCGAGGGAGAAACGTCCAATGTCTGTTATTCTGATAAAGAGTATATCGGCTTTTCTGTTACGGATGCAGGAGGAAAATTTGTATCGGTATATTCAAAGCCATATACTCTGACAAACGCTTCTCCTGATTTTAAAAGAAAAGTCATTGCAGGCAATAAGGAATATGAAATTATGCTTGCCAGGATCATCCCCAATGCAACAGAGACAGTTACTGACGATCCGGCCGGTAAACCGGTAGTATCACTGCTGATTACCCGGGACATGATGTCTAGGGAAAGCGTAATTCTTAAGGAGGGCGAAATTAAAGAAGTTCAGGGAATTACGATAGGCTTTAATGCCGGTGCGGATAGCGATGTCAGGATCGCTCTCGATTCAGGAGCTTTCCTTATTTCATCAAGGCTGGAATTAGGGCAGATGAGCATGATGACAGGAGAATCTGTGAAAACAGAATCAGGGTCAAAGATTCCGCTTAAAACCATGCAGATATTCACTATCAGTGATCTAAAGATCGTACCCCAGAAAATGACTCTGGCAGGCTCATTCAAGGCAGTTGCGGTTGACCCGGATCAGCAGAATACCGGAAAAAATGCACTGATCTTTCATGTCTTCTCCGGGAGTGAATCAGCATCTGTCACCATCTGGACAGGTGAAAGAGGATCTTCCGCTTCGGGTAAATGCTTAATGGATGGAAACGAATTTGAAGTCTCATTCGGTTCGAAGGCTACAGTACTGCCATTTTACATCCATCTTAATGACTTTACCCTTGAGAGGTACCCTGGTTCAAATAGTCCCTCAGGCTATAAGAGCAACGTAACACTTATAGACAAAGCCGGGAATATTGAGAAGCCGTTCAGCATTTTTATGAATAATATTCTGAAATACAAGGGATACCGCTTCTACCAGTCATCATACGACAAGGATGAGCTGGGTACGATACTATCAGTTAATCATGACCCGGCAGGATTGGTAGTGACATACACCGGGTATGCTTTACTCTTCTTATTCATAATACTATCCCTTCTTAACAGGAATTCCCAGTTCAGGACAATAAAAGCAGGAGCATGGAGCTCGCCTCTGAGAAGAACAATGGCCATGATATTTTTCATGATGATCCTTTCAGGACTTGCTCCGCTGACTGCCCAGAAGTTCGTAGCCGGAAGGGAAGCAGCCACAAAGTTTGGCAAGGTGCTTGTCCAGGATCAGAAGGGAAGGACAAAGCCACTCTATACACTTAGCAGCGATATACTGAGGAAAGTTTCGCGTGAAAACAAATTCGGCGACAATTCGCCCATGCAGGTATTCCTCGGACTCTATTTTGACTTCGACAGCTGGAAAGATGTACCGATGATCAGGGTCTCGAACAAGGATCTGCAGAAAAGCCTGGGAATCAGGGGAAATATGGCAGCCTTCTCTGACATTGTAAAAATGGAGGGTGACGGATCGTACAAACTCTCGGAGGAGATCAATGCTGCATATGCAAAATCACCCGGAGAAAGAAGCAAGTTTGATAAGGAGGTGATGAAGGTCGATGAGAGGGTCAATATCGTCTATATGATTTACAAGGGCGATTTCATGAAAGTGTTTCCTCTGAAGGATAGTACAACAAACTGGGGACCGGCACAGGAAGCT
>Ga0209450_10000034_pt1 | contig 102609 bp, 86 predicted proteins | sample FrelakmetLWP11LW_FD_187149 | JGI IMG/M metagenome (GOLD analysis project Ga0209450, IMG submission 187149) | Freshwater lake sediment microbial communities from the University of Notre Dame, USA, for methane emissions studies - LWP11 LW (SPAdes)... | ecosystem: Environmental > Aquatic >... | reverse complement strand
CATTTCCTCCAGCCATAATATGTGCCCAAATCTCTATTTTATCCTTAACCAGACTGGCAATTGAGTTTTGTATTCCGCCGTCTTCGTACTCATATATTATCTTCCCACCAATTTTCTTTATTGCGTTTGTATAATTTCTCACTATCTGCAATCCGCCCGGTGCCTGGGCATTTTCGTTAAGATAATAGTAGACAAACATATAATGCCCCTCAACAGCCTGCTTTTTCCCGTCACTTACCATAAACTCATACCTGTCAAACTGCAGATCATCACACCTGTAGATATGGAAATTTGGCATCCTTGTGAATAGAGCAGGGTCTTTGCAGCCTTCAGCATCCTCCTGTGCTATTAGCGGGACAATCCCTGCAAAAATTAATAATAATGAACTGATAATTTTTTTCATAAGTATAGTTTTATAATAAATTACTTTTTACCGATGTTTTTCCTTTTAGTAACATTTCCGGGCTAATCCTTTTAAAAATAATCACTACTGTCCGGATAAAATTTCAGTAAAAATGGGGCTACTTCCGTAAGGTTTCGCGCCCATGTTGTAAGTTTGTTTTGTTATAAAAAAACTGCAACATGAGCAAAGATAGAACAAAAAATTTAGTCGGTCAGCCGATTTTCAAACAGGTTATGAAAATTCTTCCGAGAGAGCAGTTCGACTTTTTGGTGGGGCAGCAAGGCAGCGACCGCGACAACGAAGTTTTCAAGCTGTATTATTTCGCGTTGATAAAATATTTTGAGCCGCTTTTATCGGTCAGCAGAAAAGAAAAGATTAGTTTTGAGAAGTTTTTACAGCATTTGAACCCGTCAAAAGGCAGCATGTTGGTCTTCGACAAAGCCTATAACTATTACAGGCAGTTTGCAGAATGGACAGATGAACAGGTCTATTTCGTGTGCCGGTTGAAAGATAATGCCAGGGCCGAAGTCCAGGAAACCCTTTTTGAAAAACCGCTTAGCAAAGATGAACATGGGGTGTACCGGGTTGACCATTAAAACAACCACGTACTTGCTTGATAAAGTGTACGTTACAAAATCCGTCATCAATTCCGTCACTTTCTTCAAAACAAAAACCCGCAAGACGTTGATCTTACGGATTTTGCGATTTAAAGAAGTGGTGCCACCAGGAATCGAACCGGGGACACATGGATTTTCAGTCCATTGCTCTACCGACTGAGCTATGGCACCTCCTTTTCGGACTGCAAATATATAAGTCAAATTTGAGTTACCAAAACATTAACATAAAAAATTCATTCTGAAAGGAGTATGCTGGGTTTTTCCCGCACTCCAGATTACTGTAATTCATTTCTGCTGGTTTCAGATAGAATTACGCATTGATGCGTTATGCAAAATAGCGTAATATTATTGTTCTCTTCTTAAACAGTACTGCAAATGCCAGTGCCCTTGAGCACCACTGGCCTGAATAAATTGATTGCCCAAAATCCGGATTTATTTCAAATCCTTTATAAATTCTCCAAAGGCCAGAATCCGCTGGCTGTTCACTTTTGAAAAAAGCAGATGTTCAAAATCTTTTAATAAACCTTTCTTTGTCCAACGACACATATTGTTCTTGTCAAAGTTTGGTCGCCATGCATAAACCTGATTGCAGCTGACGCATCCTAAATCAAACCATTCATTTCTAGATTTCTGAAAATTCATTATTTTATTCCAGTTATTCCTCAAATTTCCGGAATATCAGAAATAAAACAGCAGAAATTTATAATCTCTTTTAATTTATAATTAAGGTTTTTCCTTGTTCACGTTTACGTTGACGCTTTTTTCTCACACTCACCTTTAAGTAAATCCAGCCAGATCAGCGATCAGCGGGATTTTGTATTTTGAAGGATGATGGAACCGTTGGCGTTTGATAATAAAAGTTACTCTCTTTTAGAAGTAGCACTACTTCTTCCCGGGATTGTTCTCATTCATATTAGTAATGGGATACCCAAGTTCGGAAAGCATAGGATAATATTTAGAGATATCTTCAATTTTTTTAACCCCCGTAATAATCACTTTATAATAACCCCATTCCGATACGATCTCAACAGGCAGATTGAGTTTGGTTGATATTCTTTTTCTTGCACGCAGCGCCTTTGACTTCTTTTGGAATACCACAACCAGCAGATTAATAGTTGGTTCTTCCACAACAGGATTTTCTACTTCAACAGGATTTTCACCCTCGGTAACAGGTACTTCGATTTTCTTCTCAGCTTCTATAAGCGTGGTATCTGATTGCGCAACAGATTTATTTTTAGTATCTTCCTTCTTCTTAACCCGAAATATCCACATCTCCTTTATCCCAAGAAAGTTAAGTGCCGGGATTATTTTATCCATCTCCTCAAGGCTTTTAAAATCTATTAACCTTACCTTAAAGTACCCTTCCTCAGGAACAATAATTATAGGTTTGTCCTGAAGAATAGAGAATCTTTCTTTGAATTGGTTAGCATAGGATTCAAAACGAAATGCACCAATCTGTATTACCATTTCGTCAATGAAGAGATTTTCTGGTTTTCCGGTAACCGCAATCTTTTGCCCTTTTAGTGTATCTTCTTTTTCAGCGGATGCCCTTTGCTGTTGCTTCGAATCCTTACTTAATAATTGAGAATTTAACGGATTCCGGGTCTGTTCACCATAAATACCGGAAAAAAATATTTGTTCCGAATTTTTTTTGTTGATTCCTTCTTGCTTAGCAAATAATGATTGTGAAGGAATAATATTTGAAATAATACCCTGTGGAACTAAAAATAGAACAATAAGAAAGTATCGTAAATTCATTGATGTCCTGCCTTATGACATTTTTATATTTCCAAAGATCAAATTTACAGTATTTGATTAACAGCCGGTTATTAAAAGCATTAAATTTTGAAAATATGGGAAAGTCAGAAACCAGTATCATATTTGGCCGGGAAAAAATAACCATAGGTTGGCGGAGTTATATCTTTAATGGCTGGAGAAATAATATTATGGTAATCTGACCGTCCAAATTTGGTCAGTAAACGCGGCTTTTGCATTATGCACAGAATCATGAAAGAATTAATTATAACATTTTTGACTTCACTTTGCTAATAGAATAACTTTGATAAAAGTTTAAAACGTACTTATGAAAGTATTTATCAGAAGAATGAATATCATTTTGATCCTGCTTCTTGTTTTGGTTTCTTCATGCAAAAACAGGCAAAAGGGAATGTCTGATGAAGAGCTCCGGCAAATGGCTCTGAAGATTTGTGAAAACAATATTATCCTGGATTCTCATATCGACTGGCCCGAATTTGTACTGGACAGTCCCGAGGATATTTCAATGCAGACTATCAAGGGTGATTTTGATCTTGTCAGGGCAAGGAAGGGCGGACTAAATGCTGCACTGTCAGTAGTTTATATAAGCCCTGCTTCTAATGTCGATAAAGGACGCGTCATGGTTGATTCAATGCTGAAGCTGATTAAGCATTATCCTGATGCCTATCCTGATAAATTCGCCCTGGCATTTACTCCTGCAGATGTCAAAAGGAATTTTAATAAAAAGCTTTTCTCCTTGATACCCTGCCTTGAAAACGGCTCGCCCATTGGCGATGATCCTGAATATTTGGAGTACCTTAAAAATCAGGGGATTGCTTATGTAACTCTATGTCATAGCAAAACAAATCAGATAAGTGATTCCAATTTCGATACTCTCAGGATGTGGAATGGTTTAAGTCCCTCAGGTGTTGAATTAATTAAGAAATTGAATCACCTTGGTATCATGATCGATATTTCTCATTCATCTGATAGTACGGTTGCGCAGGCAGTCAGATTCTCTGAGGCACCGGTAATCGCTTCACATTCATCCTGCAGGTATTTCGTTCCTGGTTTCGAAAGGAACCTGCCTGATAATCTGATTAAGGAAATTGCAAAGAAAAAAGGAGTCGTTATGGTGAATTTTTGCACCCAGTTCCTCGATTCAGTTTGTTATAAAAATACTGATGAATGCGTGAGCTTGTTGTATTCAAGGAATTTAAGTTATGATTCAAAGGAGGGAAGTGAATTAATTGCTGAATATGGAAAAACACACAGGTTACTCTGTGATTCAAAACAGCTGGTCAACCATATAGAACATATAATAAAAGTGGCAGGAATAGATTATGTTGGACTTGGTTCTGATTTTGACGGAGTAGGGCCCTTAAAACCTTCAGATGTACCTGATGTGTCAGGTTATCCGGTAATTGTATCTGAATTGCTTAAACGCGGTTATTCCGGGAAAGATATTAATAAGATATTATCAGGAAACTTCTTAAGAGTCTGGAATGATGTGATTGAAACTGCGAATACGTTGAGATCAGGCGATTGATCTCCTCAAAACTTGCACTCACACTTTTATTCTTCTGCTGGCTATAGTTTAATTCTTTTGCCTGTAATGAGGCTTTTATAAAATGAATCATTCTTATATATAATCATTTCGGGTGATTGCTTGTACATTATACCGGTATCTGCCCCCAGAATTTTGGTATTGAAAAGTGATTTAATTTCTTTATTTACAGTATGTCCGACAACGATATGTTCTTTTCCATAGAAATCAAGAATAGAATCTAATCTGCTTTCACAGAAAGTTGTATCCGTGAAATATCCTCTGTACCAGAGAGGACCATTATCTTCATCCAAAAAATACAGTTCTTCGTCGCAATTGACCAGCTTGGGATCTTTTCCAAGAATATTTTCGGAAAATTGACGGTTGATTTGCGCAATGTTCAGATTCCTATGGATTACATCAGCTGAAATTCCTGCATGAACAAAAATTGTATTGTCTATAGTAATCATAACCGGTTTGGATCGCAGCCATTTGCCCAATACTGAGTTATCGGCGAATTGATCATAGTATTTAATACTGGAAATCAGTTCAGCTTTTGCATACTTTTCATTGATGAAACTCAACTCTTTTCTCAGGACTAAAAATTCATGGTTCCCCAATAGCACATGAACCATTCCACCGGCTTTGGCAGCTTGTTTTTCCAGACCAAACAGATGCCAGAGAACTTCGGTTACCATATTCCCCCTGTCGAAAATGTCACCAAGCACCACTAAATGTCCCTTTCCAAATTTCCAGTTAAGGTTCTTGTCTATGATACCCGATGCTTGTAGAAGTTTGATATAAGTAACATATTCTCCGTGAATATCGGCTATAATGCCTATGCTATCCACATCGGAGTAGCATTGTTTATATTCCGGTTTAAGCAGGGATGTAGACTTCAAATCATTGTAATTAAATACAAGTCTAAATTTATTCTTTATTTCAATAAAGTTATCCGGGGAAAGTTTACGTTCCCTGAATATATCATTCTCGATCCACTTTGCACTAAATCCATTATCAGCAAAATAAATGTATGGTCCATCATTTATTAAAGTGTCAGCTGTCTGTGTAATGTAAGCAGCAGAAGCATTCAGATTAATGAATAAGCCAATTATAAGGTATGTAAGTGGCTTACTCATTTTTTGTGTTAAGTGATTAATTATCATTATTGGTTCCAGGTTTTTCTAAAAATGATCTTATTGAAAAACAATTGATTTCATAAAATGTTTAACAACATTCTGATTTATACTATATAATCTTCCTGCAATTTTGGATCCATCTTTGGATGTAAAACATTGTCACTTTTTGTATTTCACTTTCCGAACAAATCATATGCCTTTTTTGTTTGGTGTCATATAATAGATCATGAATACTTTATTACTGAATTCAAAACAATGATTTTAACAGCTTAACAATGAAGGATATAAATTACAAAATAAAAATAAATCTACCAAAGATCACAGTCTGCCTATTAGCATTATTATTTGCAACTAATTCCCTAAGGTCAGCCGGGATCGACAGCCTGTTCAGATCGGATGAAATAATTAAAATGGAATTGCGATCTGATTTTTCGGCGATCCAGAAAGACAGGGATGAAAATCCTGTATATCATAATAGTGAATTGATTTACTATAATGCCGCCAATGAACCTGTGAAGTTATCAGTAAAAGTAATGGCAAGAGGTAATTTCCGTCTGAAACCGACAAATTGTAATTTTCCTCCCCTGCTGGTGAATTTCAGGGGGGATGAGGTTAAAAATACAATATTCGAAAACCAGGATAGACTGAAGTTAGTTACCCCATGCCAAGATGAAGAGGATCTGATTGATGAATACACTGTTTATAAATTGTATAATCAGGTTACTGATTTAAGCTTTAAAGTAAGACTTGTAAAAATACTTTACTTTGATACAGTTCTCAATAAAGCTGTTTTTGAGAAATATAGTTTTTTTATTGAGGATAAGGAACATGTTGCTGAAAGAAATAATGTTCTTGCAAAAGAGAGACTGGCAACACCTTTTGATATAAACAAGGATAACTATATTAAATTGTCAGTTTTCCAGTATCTCATTGGAAATAAGGACTGGTGGATCTCATCAAGAAAAAACATTGTCATTATGCAACCTGAGGATTCCTCTGCAGGACTGTATGCGGTTCCCTATGATTTTGACTTTTCTGGTCTTGTTAACGCTGATTATACTAAACCCCTGGGGATGCCTGATTATCCAATCAATGACAGAAGGGTATATAAAGGAATATGCTTTACTGACGATCAGTTCAGGGAAGTCTTTGACTTTTTCAGGCAATTAAGACCCGTACTTGAATCAATCATAAATAATCAGGATCTTATTTCAAAGTACGACAGAAGACAGATAATCAGATATATAAACGATTTTTATACAGTCATTGATAACAAATACCTGGTTAAACAGAATATATTGAATGTTTGTGAAACCAGGAAGGACTATAATTTAACTAATTAATGCAAATCTGATATAAATTATTCAGAGTATCCCGCAGGATTAACAATCTGCGGGATTTTATATTTCAAGGAGTAATTGATTATTTGACGATTAAATCTAAATCAAGTTAATATATGTTAATTATCTCATTACTGGTTTAGAACCTAAGTAAAGGATTACCTTTGACATTTTAAATTAAAACAAGCGACATATAAATGAAAGGATTAAGAATTGGGGATCTTGCTATTGCTGTACCGATTATACAGGGAGGAATGGGAGTGGGTATTTCACTTTCAGGGCTTGCAGCAGCAGTGGCAAACGAAGGTGGAGTGGGTATTATTTCGAGTGCTGGTTTAGGGCTTTTATACAGAGATTTTTCTGAGAACTTTCTTGAAGCCAGTATTCACGGACTTAAGGAAGAGATACGCATTGCAAGGGAAAAAACAATAGGTATCATCGGTGTCAACGTTATGGTTGCCATGACAAATTTTGTGGATATGATCAAAACATCTATTTCTGAAAAGGTGGATATCATTATAGCAGGTGCAGGACTTCCGCTTGATTTGCCATCTTTTTTAAAGAAAGACAGTATTACTAAGCTTATACCTATTGTTTCATCAGCAAGAGCGACCAGGATAATCTGTGAGAAGTGGAAAGCAAACTATGATTATCTGCCTGATGCTGTTATAGTTGAAGGACCGAAGGCAGGCGGACATCTCGGTTTTAAGGAGGAACAGATCGGGGATAATGATTATTCGCTTGAAAAACTTGTTCCGGCAATAGTCAGTGAGCTGAAGCCTTTTGAAGAAAAATATAATAAATCCATACCTCTTATTGCGGCCGGGGGTATATATACAGGTGAGGATATCAATAACATAATGAAGTTAGGAGCATCAGGCGTACAGATGGCAACCCGATTCGTGACCACTGATGAATGTGATGCCTCGCAGGGTTTTAAGCAGGCATACATTGATGCCAGTGAAGAAGATATTAAAATTATAAAGAGTCCTGTTGGCATGCCGGGAAGAGCTATTTTTTCGAGTTTTATACAGAAGGTGAAGGATGGAAAAAAGCAACCGAAAAAATGTCCTTTTAAATGTATCAAGACCTGCGACATTACTAAAAGTCCATACTGCATTATTATTGCGCTTAAAAATGCCCTTACAGGAAATTTCGAGAATGGCTTTGCTTTTGCAGGAAGCAATGCATACAGAGCTACAAAAATATCATCAGTAAAGGAAGTCTTTCAGTCTTTGCTTAAAGAGTATAAGGAAAGCGTGTAAACTGTTTCCGGATCCCATAAGCTATTCATGCCTGATTGATTCTATAGGCTTGAGATCAGCAGCTCTTTTTGCAGGAAGGTAACCAAAAGTGATCCCGACAACCACCGAAAAACCAAATGCAATGAATATCGAGTAAAGAGTGAGATTAGTTTTAACTTCAGTCAAGAGACCAATTCCCAGTGAAAGGACAATTCCCAGGAAAACTCCGATCAGACCTCCGGTGATGCTCATTGCCATGGCCTCGGTTACAAACTGACCCATTATATCCGCCCGCTTTCCTCCAACAGCACGGCGGATACCTATTTCCTGTGTACGCTCCAGCACTGAGGCAAGCATAATATTCATAATGCCTATGCCCCCTACAATGAGTGAAATAGCAGCTATTGCAGCCAGAAGAAGGTTGTAAATACGGCTTTCGCGTTTCTCCTGTTCCATCAGCTCATAGGGAATTACTATGCTGAAATCGTCATTCTTAAAATGGCGCCGTGTGAGAATACTCTTTATAATATCTGCAGACTCTATTAACCTTACAGAGCTTCCCAGCTTAACTGTCACCTGCTTCAATTCGCTCGTAAGTGAATTTGCCTTTGGTATCCTTTTAGTGAATGTGGAAAGCGGGATATATACATCATTATTCAGGTCGCGGGCTGCCAGTTCACCCACAGTCTCGGTGAAGAGAGCCTTCGTTAAAAGTACTCCTGCAACTTCGAACCACTGGTCGCCAAGCTTAATATTCCTGCCCATCGGATCCTCGTAACTGAATAGTTCCCGGGCAATATTGGAACCGAGCACACAGACTTTAAGCTGTCTGTCATAATTATCATTGTTAATGAAAGTCCCCTTTTCCATCCTGTAGCTCAGTATCTCAGTTGCTTCAGGAGTTACACCGATGACTGTAGCCTTGGAGGATTTATCCCCATACATCGCATCGAGCTTTGCCTCTGACTGGGGAGCTATTCCGGTAACACCCGGAACAATTTCTTTTATCGCCCTGGTATCATCAAGCGACAATCCCTGGGAAAACTTTGTCCGCACAAGTTCAAGATCGGCATCAGTAAGGTCTTTGTCGCGGATAATGATATTGCTTACACCGAGATCCTGGTACTTTGCCATGGCCTGTCTTTTTGCCCCTTCACCTATCGAAATCATAGCTATAACGGAAGCTGTTCCGAAAATAATGCCAAGCATCGTCAGAAATGACCTGAATTTATGGTCGCGAAGTCCATTGATGGCGATTCTGATACTTTCTTCAATCTGCATGGTCAGGCATTTTATTCGGTTAATATATTTTCAGGAAGTTCAAGTACTTGTCCTGATTTCAAATCGCCGGAAACAATTGTAAACATGTTGTTTGAGGGACCTGTTTTTACTTCAGTCTTTCTTATTTTCCCCCTTTTCCGGATAAACAGATAGAAATGTTCATCTTCATCGAGGATACAGCTATTGGGAACATAAGTTTCATCCTCACCTTCATAGGTTATGTATTCGCAGCTTACTGTCATCCCGGGTTTGAGTCTCAGGTCGGTTTCTGATATCAGCACTTCCGCCAGAAATACTTTCTTCTCATCCTGAGGGATGCACACTTTACCGATCTTGCTTATCTTACCATGAAAGGGAATGGATGGCAGGGCATCAAGCCTGATAATCACATTCTGATCCGGTTTTATCTTACTGATATCGTTTTCCAGGATAATTCCATTGACCTTCATTGTATTGATATCAGGGATCTTTGCGACAGGATCGCCAAGATAAACTTCATCACCAACCTTGATTGTCTGTCCTGTGTTATTGTTTCTCTGTAGCACGAAGATCCCGTCAAGAGGGCTGCGAACTGTTAACATGTCAAGTGTCTCTTCAGCAGCCTGAAGCTCATTCTCTCTCTGGGCTACCTTAATAAGCTGGATACGGTAATCGAGGCTGTCGAGCCTCGGTCTCAGCTCGAGATTCCTTTTCAATTTGTTAAGTCTGATTTCAGACTGGCGAAACTCAAGCTCTCTCACTTTTCTTAAGCCTTCAGTTTCAAATGCAGAAGTTTCCAGCTGAAGCTTCTTTATATCATATGAGGATTGTTCATTTCTGAGCTGGGCTTTAAGATCCTGCAGATTGTTTATCAGCTGAGCCCTAAGTTTGTTTGATGAAGCAATTTCAGTCTCAAGGGATTCTTTTTTCTCAATAATGAATTTTTGAACTGAAGCGGGATCTACTTTAACCACCGGATCGCCTTTATGGACAATTTTACCGTGTTCAGCCAGATCAACGATCTTCAGCCTGTAACCATACTTGTAGTCGATATTTGGCACAGTCACAATAACTGCATTTACCGACTGCAGTTCTCCGGCTTCAATGACAGATTGCCTGAACGATCCTGATAAGACAGAGTACTCACTCTTATGCTTTGTACACGAAACCGGTAAAAGAACAATAACCGTCAGGATCAGTATCGGAATGGATCTTTCCTTAAGGATTTTAATATTTGAGGATGTTATTTTCATGTCTGGAAATTCCTTAGGTTAGGGCTTTTCTAAGATCCTGTTGTTTTAGTGCTTTCACCATTCTTCTTTTCCTTCACCTCCTCTTTTTTAAGGAAAGGATTAGAAAGGGCAATCATATCATTTTCTTCAAGACCTTCAGTTACAATAGCATAATCAGAATTAACAGCTCCTGTTTTGATATCACGGCGCTTAAAACCTGATCCGGACTTCAAATAAACATAACTAATATTCTGCTCATTAAAAAGCGCTTCAAGAGGTATGTAAATGACGTCCGGAACTTCACTTACTATAATCTTGCAGCTGACGGTTAGTCCGGGCAGCAACGTCTTGCTCTGACCCTCTATCCTAATCTGGACCGGGAAGATTTTTATTTTCGATTTATAATCCTTATTCTGTGCAAGATTGGCGACCGATTCTATTTTGCCGGCATATACTGAATCGGAGTATGCGTCAGGACGTATTTCAACTCTCTGACCCGGGAGAACCTTTGATATATCCACTTCGTTGATCTTAACTTCAGCCCTCATCTCTGCAAGATCAGGAAGTTCTATCAGCCTGGAGCCGGAATAGGGTGAGTCGCCTACTGCCCATTTCTGGTCAGTATTCCAGTTCTCCTCCTTTATTGCAATACCGTTGGCAGGACTGACAACAAAGAGATTGTTCATTGAGTTGTTTGCATCTGCCAGTGTGGTTGTCAGCTGCCTTATAGCCAGCGATTTCTGAAGCAGATCCTCTTTGTGTATCACCTTCTTATTGTCAATCTGTTCCTTTGCCCTGTTAAGCGCTATCCCTGCTGATTCAAGCTTCAGCTTAATCTCCTTTTTTGTAGCCTCGGGTTCATAGGTGGCTGTCTCAAAGTTCAGCTTTGAAATTTCCTGTGAAATACGGGCCAGCTCCAGATCGGCTTCAAGATCTTCAATTTCTGATTGCTGAGTCGATTTCATCTTGTCGTATTCTGCCTGTGCAATCTGAAGCTGCTGTTCAGCCTGGATAATAGCTCGTTTTATTTCAGAAGGATCGAATATCATAATAGTATCACCTTTCTGAACCTCTTTTCCATCATCCACAATTTTGGCTATTTTCAGAGATCCATAGCGGTAGGAGATTACAGGTGCAGAAATGGAAATTGAAATGACAGCTTCAACGTTACCCTGTTCTGTAAGCTCTTCCAGGAAGGTGCCTTTTTTGACAGTCGTCATTTGGACATCGGTGGCTTCTTTTCCCCTGCATGATGCCAGGATGATCAATAAAGAAAGAACAACTCTTTTTAACATAAGAAGGTATATATTATTTATGATTATCATTTTTTGCCGTATCCGTTCTCAATGTTTCATCAGCAGTGAGGCTGAGAGGAGGTTCTGTCAATGCAATAATCTCATCGCCTTTAAGTCCTCCTGTTATAATTGTATAAGAACTGCCGGATGTTCCTGTCTCTACTTCGACAGGGATGAACTCTTTATTACTCTTTACATATACTACGCTGATGCTATCTCTTTCAAAAATTGAAAGTGAGGGTACAAACAGGGTATCTTTCTCCTCTTTTAAGAAGATTTCACAACTGGCGCTCAGTCCAGGTTTCATCTTCGAATGGCAGCTGTCGACATCAACTATGACTTCATAGGTCCTGACTTTGGAACCTGAATATCTCTGAGCCATACTGGTAGCGAGACTTTTCCTGTTGATCCGCCCGGTTGTTTCAAGCTTCTCTGCAGCGTCGACAGTTATTATAACTCTCTGTCCGCGTTCAATCTTTTTGAAGGCAGCCTCGGAAACATCTGCAGAGATCTGCATGCGGCTGAGGTCAGGGAACTGCAGAACGGGAGATGGAAACATCAGAACGCTGCCTTCATTTATTGGTCCGCCGAATGTTCCGCTTCCCCTTGAACTCATTAACATTATTGTGGGAGCTTCCGCCCGCTGAACCATCCCATCTCTCTGTGCTATCATTGTCAGCGAATTAATCTGGTCAGCTAATCTCTGTGCCCCTGCTTTCTGCTGCATTATTCTCAGCTTCTTCTGCCTGATATCAGATTCGGCGATCTTTCTGGCAGCAGCCAGCTTCCTTTCTGTCTTCTGTTTCTCAATCGTAGCTTTTTCCATTTCAAGGGCAAGAATCTTCTTCCTGGCTTCCGGAGCATACTTCATCTGCAGGGAATCGAGATAGGATATTTTCAGCTGGGCTTCACTTGTTAGAAGCTGAGCTTCAAGAATAGCAATATTAAACTGGTTATCAGCTTCTGTCTTTTTCAGCTCTGCATCGAGCTGTTCAGAGGAGGTAAGCATTCCCTGGTAATTGGATACCAATTCAGGTGCAGAGAGTACACATATTGTATCTCCCTTTTTTACATACGCTCCATCCGGTGCGAGACGTGCTACCGTCATCTGCCCAATCCTGGGTGGCATTACCGGAGTGTTGACAACAGCCTGCACTGTTCCCGGGACCGTAATTTTTTCCACGTAATCAGATTTCTTTAGCTGGTATGTAATTACGCTGCTGTCTTTATTACCGGAGCAGGATAAAAGGCAAATGGTGAAGAGCAATGAAATAAAAGAAACAACCTTCATCGTCAGAGGTTTTATCAGTAGAATCTGTTAATGGATTCTAAAGTTAGACAAAATAAAACTAAAAAAATAGTTCGAGCTGATAAAGTTTTTTACTTTCTCCCTGCTATCCATTCTTACTCCAGCACATGATCAGTGATCTGCGGATTTTAAGCTTTAACGGATTAAACCTGTCTGCTTGTAAGAAGGGAATAGGTCATGAATTTTCGACCGGATGATATTACATTTTCGGTAAATCTCTCCGTAAATCTGATAAAAGCCACTAAATCAAGTATTTCCCCGATTATTAAGTAGTTAACATCTTTCGAATATTTTTCAACGCTAATTGTATCGTGATATAATTTACTTATATTGGTACGATAATTTTATTCATTGAATATGTAATTAATATTATCATTATGATACTTCATCAGCAATTTGTCCGTATGGCAAAGAAGCACGCCGGTAAGCTTGCGGTTATTGATAAGGCAACCGGGAAGAATGTCACTTATTCAAGGGCTCTGATCGGAGCTCTGATCCTGAGCTCAAAATTTCAGAAATACGACAGGGGATTCATCGGCATAATGATACCTACTTCCGCCGGTTGTGCTCTGGCTACAGTCGGGGCACTGATGAGCGGCAGAATACCTGTTATGATAAACTATTCAACAGGTGCTGAGGCGAATGCAAAGTATGCTCAGAAAAAATGTAAATTCAGAACAATAATTACCTCAAAAGCATTACTGGAAAAGATCAACTGTCCTCTGATTGACGGCATGGTGCTGATTGAAGATATAATGGCAGGTGTTACAACAGCCGATAAGCTGAAAGCTGCCCTGAAAACCAAGCTTCCTGTTAATATTATCCTAAATATGATTCACAGAGGGGATGAAAATGACACTGCTGTAATTTTATTTACAAGCGGAAGTGAAAAAGATCCAAAAGCTGTTCCGCTTACTCACCGTAATCTTGCATCGAATATTGAAAGTTTTGGAGAGTATATTCATATCAGCGAATCAGATATTCTCCTGGCTAACCTTGTTTTCTTCCATGTATTTGGATTAACGGTAAATCTCTGGGTGACATTCTATTATGGCATGACAATGGTGTCTTATCCCAACCCTCTTGATTTCCAGACTATAAGCAATATTGCGCGTGATGAGAAACCAACTATCATGGTTGGTACCCCAAGCTTCTTCTGGGGTTACCTGAACAAATCTGAATCCGGAGATTTTAAAACTCTCAGGCTTATGGTAGCAGGCGCTGATAAATGTCCTGATGCCCTTAGGGAAGGCTATATGAAAAAGCATGGGGTTACTCTGCTTGAGGGTTACGGAGCCACTGAGACATCTCCGGTGATATCCGTAAACTCACATGAGTTTAACAGACCCGGCAGTACCGGCAAAGTTCTTCCGAATGTTCAGGTGAGAATTGAAAATTTTGAGACGGGTGCAGAATGTATTATCAGGGAAGTTGGAAAGATCCTGGTAAAAGGAGACTCTGTAATGAAAGGATATTATGATGACCCTGAACTAACTGCTGAAGTCCTGTCTGACGAATGGTATAATACCGGCGACATGGGATTCTTTGATGAAGATGGCTATCTATGGCATGCAGGCCGTTTTAAAAGGTTTGCAAAGGTCGGAGGAGAAATGGTCTCACTGGTTAAGGTGGAGAATATTCTGGAGAAGCTGCTCCCGGAGGGAGTTTCCTGTTGTGTGGTTGAGGTCCCGGATCTGAAGAGGGGCTCATATATTGTGGCAACCACTTCGAAGGAGGTAAACAAGACACATATACTAAGGATGATGCTGAATGAGTTACCTATTATTTCTCTTCCCAGGGAATTTATAGTTATAAAGGAGTTACCAATGATGAGTACAGGTAAGATAGATTTTCGTAGTGTTACAAGAATGGTTCAGGAGATAGTAAGCGCTTCCGACTCTGGCCGGTAGACTTTTCTCAACCTCATCTATTATCCTGCTATGTTAAAGAAATAGCCGGTCAGGAGCATTATAAATGCAACAAGCGAGAGAAGTGCAGGAGGACGTCCCTTTGTTTTTGTCCTGACTTTTGTTGAACTCAAGTTGCAGGATTATTCCGGCTGTTGCAACAGAAATTAATCCGCCCTCCACCGTTCTCATTAATGCGAGGAACAACGTTTGAACCTCAGGAACAAACTCATTCCAGTCCTAAGTATTGGTGGATCAAGTTTTAATAATTGTGTTTTATTATTTTATAAATTAGTAAGGTTTTTTGATACAGAACATAAAACACAATCAAATGGATAAGACAAGAAAATGTGCATTAACAGGGAAAGAACTTCCCTTAAGTGGTCTTGTAAGTGTTGATTCGATCCGACCTCAGATTCTGGGATTGATAAAAAAGACTTATCCTGACTGGTCTGGTGAAAAAGGATTTATTTCTTCTGAAATAATAAATATTTTCAGGGATGAGTATGTTAAACAAATGCTTATTGAAGAAGATGGTGAGCTGAGAAATATAGATCTCGCAGTAATGGAAAGCATTAAAAACCAGGAGCTTCTTTCAACAAAGCTTGAAACAGATTCCGGGGAAAAACCAACTACGGGACAACGTATTGCAGATAAAGTTGCATTATTCGGTGGAAGCTGGAGGTTTATAATAATTTTTGGGGTAATACTGTTTTCATGGATTTGCACTAACAGTTTTTTGTTGTTGAAGAAACCTTTTGATCCATATCCCTTCATTCTCCTGAATCTTATACTTTCATGCATTGCCGCTTTGCAGGCTCCGGTAATTATGATGAGCCAGAACAGACAGGAAACAAAGGACAGAACCAGGGCACAAAATGACTACAAGGTAAACCTGAAGGCTGAAATTGAAATAAGACAGCTTCATGAAAAAATCGACCATATACTGATCAATCAATCCAGGAGATTATTTGAGATCCAGGAAATACAGATAGAACTTATGGAGCAATTAATAAAAAAATGACTGGTTAATCAAGAACTCTTACCAAATCTGCCATATCATTAATAAAACATCATGAAATTGAAAATATTCTTATTTGCACTTTTAGTTTTCGCATCTGATGTTTCTTTCGCTCAAAAAACGGAACAGGATACAATCCGGACCATCAGATTGAAAGATGTTTTTATATCTGCCAACAGAATGCCCGTTTCTTTAATAAGAAATCCAGGTGCGGTTTCGCTGGTTTCACATGAAGAACTTTCCATGATGCCCAAAGGCATCGGAGCAGAAGAAGCTTTACGGCTGGTTCCCGGTGTGCGCATTGATAATCAGCATGATGGAGAAAGGATCCACGTATCCATCAGAGGTCAGGGCATACTGACTGAGCGTGGTCTCAGAGGAATCGGAGTATTGCTGGATGGCATACCTGTAAATGATCCTTCTGGTTTTGTGCCTGACCTTTATGATGTAGACTGGAGTACAATAAATAAAATTGAAGTATTACGAGGGCCGGCAGCCGGTTTATATGGCAGCGGTGGAGCAGGAGGCGTAATCAATATAACCACGGCTGACAGAAGTTTGAAGCCTTTCGCAGGACAGATAAATCAAACGTCCGGCTCCAATGGTTTCTTTAAGGAACTGGTTAAGGCTGATGGGTCAATGGAAAATATTGATTACCATCTCAGCCTTTCGCGTACCGATGGTGCAGGTTATCGTGATCATCAGGCATTCTGGAGTAATAAATTATACGAAAAAATTAATCTTCATCCAACGAAGAAGCTTTCTCTTACACAGATTTTATCTCATACCAACTATTTTCAACAAAACCCTGAAGGCCTGAATATTGGACAATTTGATAATTTGCTTCAGGCAAACCCGGATGCCTGCCCTTTCAATGAATATCAGAAAACCAATCGTATAACCTTTGGTATCCATGGAACTCAGAAGTTCAGTGAATTGCACGATATTGAAATAACAGCCTATTTACGGGAATGGAATTATAAGGAAACAAGCAATAAATGTGCAGAGTACAGGAACTTCACTTCACCGGGGGCAAGTTTACAATATAACCTGCATCTGGGAGAGGGAAACGCTAAGCAGCATTTTAGCATTGGTGCTGATTTCAAGTGGCAGAATATCAATATATACAAATTGCAGAGTGAAGCAAATCCTCTCAGGATTGAAAGCCTGGATGAGACAAATATTGAGAATGATTCATTGCTTGCCAATCAGATTATATCACAAAGCAGTACAGGTGTTTTCGCATTATACCATTTTTCAAAGGGGAAATTGAATATCCTGGGCAATATTCGCTATGATGCAATGAAAAATGAGCTTACCAATAAAATTGTGACACCGGATATCTTCAAAATTTCAAAAGATTTTACAAAGTTATCGTCACGTTTAGGTGTAAGTTATTCAATCAGCAATGCATTTACATTATTTGCTAACTGGGGTCAGGGATTTATACCGCCTTCAACCGAGGAGCTGGCCAGTAATCCTTTAGGATACAGCGGCTTCAATACTCATCTTGTTCCTTCAACATCATACTGTTATGAAATAGGCACACGCGGTACTATTGGAGACAAAGTTTATTATGATCTGACGGGCTTTTTAATGAAAACGGAAAATGATTTTTTCCGCTTCAAGCAAACAGGAAGGGGGAACCAGGAAGTATTCTATGGCAATGCCGGAAACAGCAAACGTATTGGTATAGAGTCAATTATTTCATATCAGATTCTTAATTCCCTGGATCTGCAGATTGCCTATACATTTGCAGATTATAAATATACATCAGCGACAATTGATCCTGTTTATACCGATCCTGCATACGTTCTGACAACTCCGCCTTTATCAGGACAGTATTTACCGAATTCGCCGTCGCATCAGTTATATGCTGAAGTGGTTTATCATTTGAAAAAGCACTTTATTTTTACCATTGGCACTGAATATCAGTCAAGGTGGGCCATTTATACCGATGCCAGGGCATATAACGGAGAACTGGATCCTGAAATATATCAGAACTGGCAGGAGGGATTTAATTTATATAATGCAAGAATTTCTTATCAATGGAAAATTAAAAAAGCAGAGGGAGAATTCAATATTTCGGGCCGCAATTTAACTGCACAAAAATATATGGCTTTTACAGAACCTGATCCTGACGGGAATTCTTATCAACCAGGTCCCGGACGAGAGATTTTTATAAGCATTAATATAAGGTTTTAAGAAACAATTGACTTATGATTAAACAAAATGTAACTTTGTTATAATCAAGATAGAAAATGCCTGAAACATTAAAAACAGCATTGGCAGTGAAATAACTGAACCATATAAATGTATTTACCTTATAAAAACTGCAATTATGAAAAAGTTCATTGGTTTGTTTCTGCTGACACTTTCCGGCTTTGCACCTTTATTTGCACAGGATGATACCGAAGGGAGCAAAGATCCGGTCTTATTCTCAAGGATGCCTGGTTTTTATATATACAGGTATGATGATCTTCAGTTCGACAAATTTGAATTTCCGGTTGCCCCGGAGAAAACACAGACAGTCGAAGGACATTCTATCTTCATTGTTTACTGGATTAAGGATAATGTTCAGCAGCCCAGCGCATTGCAGATTGTCAGGAATTATACCAATGCAATGAAGAAAATCGGCGGGCAGCTGATTTATGAATATGAAGACGGAGGGAGTCAGAATGTGGTATTAAAACTTGCTAAAGATAAGAAGGAGACCTGGGCTTATGTTTATGCAGCAGGCAATACATATAATATAAACATAATTGAAAAGGAGGCAATGGACCAGGATGTGATAGCTGATGCCAGCAGTATGGCAAACAGTATAAAAGAATCAGGCAAGGTCGCTGTCTACGGCATTTATTTCGACAGCGGCAAATCAGTTCTGAAACCTGAATCTCAGCCGACCATGGAGGAGATCAGCAAATTATTAAAGTCAGATCCCAATCTTAAACTATATGTTGTAGGACATACCGATAATACAGGAACATTCGATGCAAATATGAAGCTGTCGGTTGACAGGGCAACAGCAGTGGTCAATGCGCTTGTATCTCAGTTTTCGGTAAATGCAGCACGTCTTAAAGCCTGCGGTGACGGACCCACTTCACCGGTTGCAACCAATGACACAGAAGCCGGGAAAGCACTTAACAGGAGAGTGGAACTGGTGAAGCAGTAAAAATTAATAACATAAAAGGATTGACAGAGAGCTTAATCACTATATCAGTCATAGGATTAATTGCCGGTTTTATCTTCTCCATGCCTATTGCAGGGCCCATCAGTATTCTGGTGACATCAAATGCACTGAAGGGGAGAATAAAGTATTGTAATTTCCTCGCAATAGGTTCATCTGTTTCAGATTTCCTGTATGTGATATTAGGTGTATATGGGATTACACAGCTTATTACAGACTACAGTAATGTTGTACCTTATATACTTGGTGCAGGATCCCTGTTTATTTTATTCGTGGGGATAAAGATCTTCCGGACAAAGTTTGACACCGAGCATATTGATGAAGAGAGCATACTTAACGAAAAGCACATAAAAGGACACAGGGGGGCATTTTATACAGGGTTCATGGTCAACCTGCTTAATCCGACACTTTTTTTCGGATGGATGGCCTCTTCGTTCGTTGTGCTTTCATTTGCTGCTTCACTGGGATTCAATACCGGCGGACTGGATACAATGATAGACCAGGATATTGGACGGATTGAGAAATCTGATGGCAACCTGATTGAGAAGCGCGAGATCCCATCATACCTTCAGTTTGATACATTGAATATTCTGAAGAAAGAAAATCGCAACCTGACAGCAAAACCTGTCAGGCAAACGAAAAATTATAAATTGCTGGTAAGCCTTTTATACTCGGCTTTTCTTTCTGCAGGAAGCATTTTCTGGTTTTTAATTCTGACCATCCTGCTGGCAAAATTCAGGAAAAGGATAAACATCAATATTCTGAACTGGCTCATAAGGAGCATGGGGATCGTATTGTGTCTCCTGGCCGTGTACTTTGCATACACTGCTGTCAAATTGCTGATCTGACAAGTGATTATTTCCTGAAATCAACTGTAACTTTTCCTTATCTCAGGGTCGCAAGAATTAACTTTTTCATAATATACAGATTTATCTAAATATCAATTTTAATCAGGATCCGTACTCCCAATTCATTGACATTGGGATTATTCAGGTAGGTGAACCTTTTAATGAGATCCACCCTTAAAAGATTCAGGATATTTGCGATGCCAACGCTGGCCTCGATATATGGTTTCTTTTCCAGGGTATACATAAGCGGGACTCCTTCACTGTCAACCGGGAACTTGAACAGCTCGTTATGATAGTCTGGATTATTGTTATCGGAAAGTCCACCGTATAAAACCTTGAATGTGACCCATTCCCGCAGCTTCAGGTTATTCAGCAGCGGTATCTTGTTCAATATGAAGCCGTTGAAACAATAATCCACATTGAGGCCAATATAACGGTCACTTGCAAACTCCAGAAAATTCATAAGATTATATGATTGCCTCTGGTATCCGTAAGTCTGGTTTGCCCTGTGTACGAACAACAGAGGGTAGGGCACTCTGCCGAATAATTTCCCGGCTTCGAGAGAGATATCAGTATACCCCAGGATGGAAACATAATATCTTCTGCTGATATTGAACTGAAGCCTCAGGTAATCAAAATCATTGGAAATAAACTTCGATCCGCCGGCTATTTTCAGATTATATACAGGCTTTAGACTGGGATATATGGTTCTCCATACTTTGCCTTCATAGAATGTTTCCTCAGGTGCATAGCGCAGGTTTAAAAAAAGTTCAGAAATATTCAGGAAAGCAATTTGACCAGCTCCCGGACCATAGGTATCGGTATTAAACCAGAGATTGCCGGCGGGCAGCTGCCTGGTAAAGCTATAACCGGCCAGATAGGAGAAATGATTTTCAAATTCATTAAGATGCTCGATCCGGAAAGTATTATTCAAAACGAACTTGTCGCTAACGCCTCTCTTCAGGGAGAAAAAGAGGTTGTCGGTTTGTATAAGCAAGAGTTCCTGCCCCGGGATTTTTATATCCTTCATGTAGCTCACCTTGAGTGATTTAACAGGGAACTGGTATATTGAACGGGGAGTAAAGGACCAGGTGGCGGCTCCGTAATATTTGAATTCATGATCCTTCAATCCATAAGCCCCATAGCCTTCAAGAAAAATTTTCTTACTGAAATCGGTATAGGTTCTGACTCCGATCCTGAACCTTTGCCCTTCAACATAGTTGTAGCTGTAAAAACTGCTTGAAGGTCCAAATTCAATTTTACCGAGATCAAGATAACCGGATGTCAGGAAAAGCACGAAATTCATCCTTCGCCTGAATGACGGCAGCTGTTTCAGAGAGTCGATGGAAGAATAGATCTGCAACTCAGTTTTTGTCAGCGGGATGAATCTCTTGGATTCCCAGTAAGCAGGGTTTACGGAAGCAGGATCAGTTCTTTCGATTTTTTCAGGGCCTCTGAATATAAGGTCAATAATAGGTTCATTTATCTTATAATCCCTGAAATAGGATGTTCGCTGACCATAGAGACCCATGGAGGTTTTTGTTACCCCGACATCGATGGAGATCTCTTCCCTGGAAAGCAGCCAGCCCCTGTGATCTGAACGGTCAAAATCCTGCGAAATAATAATATCCTGGATCCAATCGATATTTATATTCTCATTTATGCCCATGTCGATCCGTCTGACAGCATAGGTGCTGTCGAGAGTCACATAAATATTGCCGTGAAACAGGAAATCCGTCTTGTTGCGTGGTTCGAAGAAAAGCCTGATGCATTTCAGGTCGCTGACCGGCAGGGTATCTATAATGTAATATCTGTAAAATAGCGGAGCAGTCTCAGCAATCGGACATAAAAATTTACTTGTGAGAAACAGGATTTCATTGTCGTAAATATTTATATCCTGGTACAGATAATTAAGGTATGCTGTAATACCTTTTCTGTCGATATACTCTTCCAGATTGATTGTTTTATCTGCAGTTATTATGTCTTTAGCGGCCTCAGGGTCTTTTCTGAAATAATGTTCCGATAGTGTTTCTTTAATGAATACCGGAAGTATGTGATTGCCAACCCTCCTTGTGGTGTCAATATTTTCCAGCAGGAATCCGAATTTACCTGTTGATCCGTTTGCCTTGAATTTCTCGCTTACATTACTGAGTGCAAACTGTATTTTTTCATATTTCTTATATTCCAGATAATCAAATGTTTCAGGTCTGTTGTCATCTTTTTTGGCAATGACTTTATTAATAAGTTCAACTGCAGGATTATCCTTGTTTTTATAACCCCTTTTTGCCGGCTTCACAACGACTTCTTCGAGGGTGACAGAGGAGAGTGCCAGCCTGATGTTTATCGTCTGGTCCCTGCCAGCAAAAATATCCCTGGATTCGGTCTGATATCCGACAAAAGAATAAACGATGGTCGTCGCCTTAGCGGTTGTTTCAATTGTATATTTCCCTTTTACATCCGTTAATGTCCCGACAGCAGTTCCCTTAAGATAAACTGAAACGTAGGGAAGAGGCTCACCGGTCAATGCATCGGTAACTGAGCCTCTGATAATTGTTGTGACCGGACCCTGTGAAAACGAACATGGACTCACAGCCAATAACAGTGAAAAGCTTAAGCATAGTATTAAAAGCTTTTTGGCCTTATCCCTCCGGATGGTCATCTTGTCAATCATAATTAATTTTTTCTTTGATGTAACCTGTTACTATCAGGCATTGACCGGCCAGGTAAGTCGACATGGTTATTGGCCCTGAATAATCGAAGTCCCATGTGAATTTATTGATGGCAATGGCTGAATCGGACAGGGCAAAGAGAATGGCGCCGGCAAGGACATAAATGACAGTTAATATTTTCGCTGTTGTTTTCAATACAAACGACACAATGATTTTTGAGGAAGATAATTTAATTCAAATGTCGTATCTTTTTGCATAAATTTGTATAGCCTGGTATTAAAATTTTATGGTTACTTCATGAAAGTCACTGGTTTCACATTTATCCGTAACGCTGTTAAATTTGATTATCCTGTCACTGAGGCTATCAGGTCGATCCTGCCATTATGCGACGATTTTGTTGTGGCAGTCGGCAATTCGGACGACGATACTGAAGGACTTATTCAATCTGTTGATAAACAAAAAATCAAGATTATCAAAACTGTCTGGGATGATTCTCCCGAGATGAAAAGGGGAGGAAAGGTTTTTGCTTCTGAGACCAACAAGGCTTTTCATGCTGTCCCTGATGATTCTGACTGGGCTTTCTATATCCAAGGTGATGAGATTGTTCATGAGAAATATCTCGATGCTATATATTCTTCCATGGAAAAATGGAGAGACGACACGAGAGTGGACGGTCTGCTTTTTAAATATCTTCACTTTTACGGGTCATACGATTATGTGGGCATCTCACAAAGATGGTACAGGAACGAGATAAGGGTGATTAAGAACAATAAGTCGATTTATTCATACAGGGATGCCCAGGGCTTCAGAAAGGATGACAATATAAAGCTGAATGTAAAACCCGTCAATGCCTTTGTCTATCATTACGGCTGGGTCAAAAAGCCGGAAGTTATGATGAGTAAAATAAAAAATGCATCGACTTATTACGAAGACATAAGATGGATACAAGAGGTCAGCAAGAGTCAGCAGTCATATGATTACTCATCGATCGATGCCCTGAAACTGTTTGATGGAACCCATCCTGCAGTGATGGCAGAACATATAAAGCGCAAGAACTGGAATTTCGAGCATGATATTTCATTCAACAAACTGCCTTTGAAATATAAAGGGAAGATATTTCTCAGGAAATACCTGGGGATAAACACTTTTTACGAAAACTTCACGATAATTAAATAAATTCCATTACCCAGCTTCATAAAATCAATAAAGATGAAAAGACATTTTCTTGCTGTTTTAATGATCTTGATTCTGCCGTTCACGGCATTCTCACAGAACAAATTCAACGGACTCGACATGAATATGGGCAACCTTTACAGGCTGTCCGATGGGAAATCCAGGTCAATAAGCCCTGAGAATTTCACGGGCGAAAAGGGCAAAGCCGGAATGGCTGATCCTGCCGACAAGGATAAGCCCAATGTTGCAAACGCCACAAATGCCGCTCGCGACCTGGGACAGGGATGGAAAATAAATCCTTATATCAGGATTAAGCCGGGAGAGACTTTCACACTGGCAAATATTGAGGGCCCTGGTGCCATTCAGCATATCTGGATGACCCCCTCAGGAAACTGGCGCTATAATATTCTACGGATTTACTGGGATGGTGAGACTGAACCATCGGTTGAATGTCCGGTTGGCGACTTCTTTGCCATGGGCTGGGGAACATATGCACCCCTTGCTTCCCTTGCAATATGTGTAAATCCGGGCAGCGCTTTTAACTGTTACTGGACAATGCCCTTCAGGAAAAGCTGCAGGATGACAATGGAGAACACCGGCGATGCTGACCAGATGACTCTATATTACCAGATCGACTACACTCTCACTGAAGTACCTGCAGATGCAGGCTACTTTCACGCACAGTGGCGCAGACAGGATCCAAATGCGACTTCAGATTATACAATAGTTGATGGCATAAAAGGCAAAGGCCAGTATGTTGGTGTTTACCTGGCATGGGAAGTTCATAATAACGGCTGGTGGGGAGAAGGCGAAATAAAATTCTTTATTGACGGCGATACAAAATTCCCGACCATCTGTGGTACAGGCACTGAAGATTATTTCTGCGGATCCTATGACTTCGACACAAGAAGGAAGAATGCCGCAGGCATCGAGGAGGTTAATTATACCGAATTCTGTACTCCCTATACCGGTATGCACCAGGTAGTTCGGGGTGACGGGCATTATCAGGTAATGCAGAGATTCGGTCTTTACCGCTGGCACATAATGGATCCGATACGCTTTGAAAAGGACCTTAAAGTTACTATCCAGGACCTGGGCTGGCATCAGAGCGGAAGGTATCTTGCACAGAAGTCGGATATTGCTTCAGTTTGTTACTGGTACCAGGCAGATCCACATGCCAAGTTCCCAACCATTCCTGCCTGGAGAGGGTTGGAGGTGTTTTAACATTAAGAACTTTCACAGAGGAAATCCGGAGAAGCACAGAGAACCACAGAGAAATTCTCTGTATAACTCTCTGGTCCTCTGTGTAACTCTGTGTAAGTTCTTAAAACCATCTTATTAAAATGTTAGCAATGAATAAATATATAATTTTATTAATTCTTACAGGCTTGTTGTTTTCAGCTTGTAATGAAAAAAAGAATTCAGAATCAACTTTCAAACATGAGTTTAATGGTTCTTATTCAGGAGAGTACCTTAACAGGGTTGCTTTCCCTATTGGAGGTCTCGGTGCAGGCATGTTCTGTCTCGAAGGTACGGGGGCGATATCCCATATGTCTGTGAGGAACCGTCCGGAGGTTTTCAACGAGCCATGCATGTTTGCCGCCATTTCAGTGAGAGGTCTGGAAAATGGAACCAAGGTGCTCGAAGGCCAGGTACCCTTGTGGAAACATTTCGGCCAGCCTGGTTCCGGGAATGGTTCATCGGGAGCTACATATGGACTTCCGCGTTTTGAAAATTCTGAATTTCATGCAAGATTTCCATTTTCCGGCATCAGGCTGAGCGATGATGATCTTCCTCTTGATGTACAGATAAAAGGATGGAGCCCATTCATACCGACTGATGCTGATAACTCAAGCCTGCCTGTCGGAGCCATTGAATATTCATTTAAAAACACCGGCAGCAAAAAGCTTGAAGCTGTATTCTCCTATAATACAAAGAATTTCATGAGACAGTCAGGAGGAAAAGCTGCCATCAAACCTGTTGCCGGCGGATTCATTTTATCTGAGGCAGGTACAAAAGAAAATCCTGAAAAACAGGGCGATTTTGCCATATTCACCACCGAACCGGAAACTATTGTTGATCATTGCTGGTTCAGGGGCGACTGGTGGGATCCTGTTACAATAACCTGGAATACAATTTATAAAGGTGAAACAAGGAATATTGAGCCTTCTGAAGAAGATGCTCCCGGAGCTTCACTCTACGTACCTTTAACTATAGCCCCCGGAGAGACCAAGGTCATTAAGCTGATGATGGCCTGGTATGTTCCCAATACTAATATGAAATACGGACAGGATTCAAAGGAGCCGGATGATGAGGTATGTATTGATCCAAACTGTACATGCAAGGATCCTTCTTATAAGCCCTGGTATTCATCTAAATTCTCAGACATAACTGAAGTGGCAAACTACTGGAAGACAAATTACAATGATCTTTTCAGTAAGTCAGAACTCTTCTGTAATGCATTTTATAATACAACTCTTCCTCCTGAAGTGATAGAAGCCATAGCCGCCAACCTCACTATTCTTAAATCTCCGACAGTACTGCGTCAGCGCGACGGCAAACTCTGGAGCTGGGAAGGATGCAGCGATAATTCCGGCTGTTGTGCCGGATCATGCACACATGTATGGAACTATGCACAGGCGATACCCCACCTGTTTCCTGCTCTCGAGCGAACACTGCGCCAGACAGAATTTTTTCCAAGCCAGGATGCGGAAGGGCATCAGACTTTCAGATCGGCATTACCAATACGACATGTCGCAACATCTTTTTATGCTGCTTCCGACGGCCAGCTGGGGGGAATAATGAAAGTATACCGCGACTGGCATATCAGCGGCGACACGGAGTGGCTCAAAAAACTATTCCCGAAGGTGACTGAAAGCATGGACTACTGCATCAGAACCTGGGATCCTAGAATGACAGGAACGCTGGAAGAGCCGCATCACAATACTTACGACATAGAGTTCTGGGGTCCTGATGGAATGTGTACCAGCTTTTACCTTGGCGCTCTCAGGGCATACAGTGAAATGGGAAAAGCAATGGGCATTGATGTTGTAAAATATGAAGAATTATATCTGAAAGGGAAGAAACGAATTGAATCAGAACTATTTGATGGTGAATATTTTATCCAGAAAATCCAGTGGCAGGGACTTAATGTGCCCGACCCGGTCACAGCGTCAAAGGGATCGTGGTCGTCTGAATACGGATCAAAAGAAGCTCTGGACCTTCTAAATGCTGAAGGACCGAAATATCAGTATGGAAAGGGATGTCTTTCGGACGGGATCCTCGGTTCCTGGATAGGAGAGGTCTGCGGACTGAAAAACACTGTCGATTCGGCAAAAGTAGCCAGCCACCTAAAGTCTGTATATAAATATAATTTCAGGAAAGACCTTTCGGATCATCCTAATCCTCAGAGGCCTTCATATGCACTCGGGCACGAAGGCGGATTATTACTGTGCACCTGGCCAAAAGGAGGGAGGCTTTCTTTGCCTTTCGTCTATTGCGATGAGGTGTGGACAGGTTTTGAATACCAGGTTGCTTCTCATCTGATGATGATGGGTGAGGTCGAAAAAGGACTCGAGATAGTCAGAACGGCACGCGACAGATACGATGGCAGGGTGAGGAACCCGTTCAATGAATATGAATGTGGTCACTGGTATGCAAGAGCCATGTCGAGCTATGGAATGCTGCAGGGACTTACCGGCATGAGATATGATGCATTGGATCAGGTGATGTATATCGATTCCAGAATAGGAGATTTCACATCATTCATCTCCACAGCAACAGGATTCGGGAACATAAGCCTGAAGAATGGGAAACCATCTCTGGATGTGGCCTATGGAGATATAACAGTTAAGGAATTTGTTATAAAATAGATGACATTATCGGAAAATGGAATTGTACCATCATGAAGGAGATTCTTCGCTCCTCCCGCAAAGCGGGATTCGCTCAGAATGACATATTGGCTTATAAATAATAGGGGATAGAAGGGAGAAAAGCGTTTGGCGCTTTTCTCCCTTCTATCCCCTTGATCCCCCCTAAAAGTGTCATTCCGAACGAAGTGAGGAATCTCCAGCAAAAGCACAGATTAAATTGGAGCAAAGGCACAGATTATAACCGATCACAGGCACGGATTATAAATCCGCGCCAGCACAAATAAATTATTTCTAAATTGTAGCCAATATTAAATCATAACATGAAAATGAAAATTACATACCCCTTAATGGCAATTGCCGGAATTTTTTTAATTACAGCTTCCTGCAATTTCAACCCAAAGAAACATCCAGAAAACAAACCAGCAGAGATGTGGAGTGTCGAAAAGGCACAGGAGTGGGGAGGTATGCAGAACTGGCTCAGGGGATGTAACTTTATTCCTTCGACAGCCATAAACCAGCTCGAGATGTGGCAGGCGGAGACATTCGATCCTGAGACCATCGGCAGGGAACTAAGATGGGCTGACGAAATAGGGATGAACTGTATGAGAGTCTACCTTCACCACCTTGCCTGGGAAATTGATAAAGAGGGGTTTAAGAAAAGAATGAATGAATATCTCGGAATTGCAGATAAGAATGGGATAAAGACAATTTTTGTCTTTTTCGATGACTGCTGGAATCCGATATACAAGGCAGGTAAACAGCCTGATCCGAACCCCGGGATTCATAATTCAGGATGGGTAAGGGATCCGGGAGACCTTCTCTTTACAGATCCCGCGATCATTAACCTGCTCGAGGAATATGTAAAGGATATTCTTACGACATTCAAAGATGATAACAGGATAGCCATCTGGGACATGTATAATGAGCCGGGCAATTCAGGCTACAATAACAAATCGATGCCGCTGCTCGAGAAGGCTTTTCAGTGGGGCAGGGAGGTGAATCCATCTCAACCGCTTTCATCAGGAGTGTGGAACTATAGCCTTGCAGATCTTAATAAGTTCCAGCTTAGCCATTCGGATATAATTACATACCATAATTATTCTGATCCTGCAAACCACCAGGCAATGATCGATTCACTGAAGAAAAATAACCGTCCGCTGGTATGCACGGAGTATATGGCACGAAAGCATAACAGCCTATTCACCAATATCATGCCTATGCTGAAGGAGCAGAATATCGGTGCCATTAACTGGGGGCTCGTGTCAGGAAAAACAAATACAATCTATGCCTGGGATACTCCGATACCTGATGGTTCAGAACCGGAGCTCTGGTTTCATGATATCTTCAGGAAAGATGGTACTGCTTACCGTGGAGATGAGCTGCAGATGATCCTCGATCTTACCGGAACGAATAAAGGATTATAAATAAAGCTTTCTTAACCACCCCGTCACGCCGTTGGCATGACACCCCTCCTTCAAAAAGGAGGGGAAAGTATTAATTAATAATATTTTATATTTCTCCTCCTCATCGGAGGAGGAGTACCACGCCAATGGCGGGGGGAGGTGGTGTTTTATTCAATAGATTTCTCTATATCAATGTAACTCCAACTTCAGCTCCTTTTCTTTCTGCTGACAGGTACCCGGCATAAATAGTTGCAATTGTATCTGCAGCAAGGGGGCTGTCACTCTCCAGACGATCGCCAAATGCCGCCGTTCTGTAAAAGGCTTCCATCTCATGCTGATAGCCGGTGAACCATCCTTCATCTGGTGAAACAGACGACCAGCCCTGTTTTGTCTCTGTTTTTTCTACAATGTATACATCCCTGAAATGCTTTTCATCAGGAGTGTAGGTCTGCATGGCATTATTTGGGTTGATGTTGCAGATCGTGCGGTGGTTGTTAGTGTTGACCTCTATCCAGTTATGAACACCTCCAAGCACCAGCTCGCTTGCAAATATGTCTGCGAATGTTCCATCTTCGAAGATCACATGCATCTGGGCAAAGTCCTCGATATCTTTATAGGTAGTTCTCAGGTGTCCCTCATCACGGTATCCGGGCATTCTTGTTATGGCGTGGGTTCGTGCAGAAATTGAAGCCGGTCTGATCGGCCTGCCGTCTCTTATTTTTCCTTCCACCTGCTTGAAATAGAGCGCTGCCGATAAAGGGTGGCAGCCTTTGCCAATCATGGACCCACCACCTGAGAATTTCCACTGGCCATAGGAAAGTGAATGTGATCCCGAATGTGATTCTTCTCCATGTATCCAGAGTATCTGGGCTTTGGTCTTTTCGAGCATCTCCTTTTCCTTTATCACTGAAGGAGCATAAACCCAGTTCTCTGCATACATGATCCTGCCCTTGCTCTTCTTTTCGGCATCTGTCATTCTTTTAATGCTTGCCAGAGCCAGCTCCAGTCCCTTCTCACGAGAGAATGTGTCACCACTGAAACTATCGCTTCCATCTCCGAAATAGCCGGTGAATGGCTTTTCAACAATTACATGCCTGTCTTTTTCGAGGGCTGCCAGCACAATAGATTCGTGCGTTGATGGTGGTGTGCAGACATGTACAACATCTGCATTATCAATCATCCCGCTAATGCTTGTGAATGCCTTTAGCTTGCGGGGATCTGTGAATTGTTTCAGCTTTTCGGCAGTGGGAGAATAGACTCCAATGATCTCCGATCTCACAGAATGAAGGCGCAGCAAAGCTTCATAGTGAAACTTCGCTGCAAAACCTGATCCTGCAAAAGCGGCCCGAATGACCTTTTCTATCATCTTAGAAAAAGGTTAGTTCAATTTCTTTATGCCCATATTCCATAAAGCGAAGCTGTAGATATCAGCATACTGTTCAATAGATTTGCTGACAGGTGTTCCTGCCCCGTGTCCGGCTTTTGTCTCGATCCTTATCAGGACAGGATCGGCTCCTGCCTGTTTTGCCTGGAGTTGAGCGGCAAACTTGAGTGAGTGTGCAGGAACAACCCGATCGTCATGGTCTCCGGTTGTTACCAGAGTTGCCGGATAGCTGGTGCCTTCCTTTACATTCTGAACAGGTGAGTATTTAAGTATGTAGTTAAACATCTCAGCGCTCTCATCGGCAGTTCCGTAATCGTATGCCCAGCCGGCTCCAGCTGTGAATTTATGATAGCGGAGCATATCCATAACCCCAACAGCAGGAAGAGCAACTTTCATCAGATCAGGTCTCTGTGTCATAACTGCGCCAACAAGAAGCCCTCCGTTAGAGCCTCCCATGATGGCGAGATATTCCGGTGAGGTATATTTATTATTAATAAGATATTCTGCTGCAGCTATAAAATCGTCGAACACATTCTGCTTATTCATCCTGGTGCCTGCCAGGTGCCACTTCTCTCCATATTCTCCTCCGCCCCTTATGTTTGGCACTGCATATATGCCTCCGTTTTCGAGCCACCATGCATCAGTTATGCTGAAGCCAGGAGTAACAGATATATTAAAACCTCCGTAGCCGAAAAGCATTGTCGGATTTTTGCCATTCAGAACAATATCTTTACCGTAAGTTATTATCATCGGTACTTTTGTATCGTCTTTTGAATAGTAAAAGATCTGTTCCGATTTATATTTATCTCCATTAAAGTCAACCTCAGGTTTCTTATAAATCTCATCCTTGCCTGTAAGCAGATCGAATTTATATATTGATGGTGGTGTGACATAGTTTGTAAAGAAGTAGTATATCTCCTTGTCTTCTTTCTTCGCGCTGAAACCACCGGCGCTTCCGATTCCGGGCAGTGTTATGTCGCGGACCAGTTTACCCGTTTTGTCATATTGTTTTACTTTTGAGATCGCGTCGACCAGGTAGTTTGCAAAGAAATATCCGCCGCCTGTCGAAGGCTGGAGAACATTTTCAGTTTCCGGAATGAAATCGACCCAGTTTTCGACACCCGGATTTTCAGCGTCAACTGTGACAATTCTCAGATTCGGGGCATTCAGATTGGTTGAAATGAAGAGTTTTGTGCCATCGTTGTCGATGATATAGGTGTCGCTGTCGAAATTTCCGACAACAGTTCTGAAATCAGCTCCCTTTTTTGAGAGATCCTTTATGTATAATTCATTACCGGTTGTTGAAATTGAAGCTGTAACAATCAGGTATCTCAGGTCCTCGGTAAGATAACCGCTCACATATCTCCTTTTTATGTCACTTCCAAAGACGACCTTATCCTCAGACTGTTTTGTGCCGAGTTTGTGGAAGTACAGTTTATGGTGATCGGTCATTTCCGTGAGCTCGCTTCCCTTTGGTTTTTCATAAGTAGAGTAATAAAAACCATCATTTCCCTGCCATGCAATGCCGGTGAATTTTAGATCCATCAGAGTATCTCCAACGATCTCTTTTGTGATTGCATTCAGGGTTATCACTTTTCTCCAGTCCGAACCGCCTTCGGATATCGAATAAGCCATCATGCTGCCGTCTTTTGAGAATCCCATTTCGCCTAGCGAAGTTGTTCCGTCAGCTGAGAAATTATTGGGATCGAGAAAGAGCTCAGGCTCTGCGCCCTCTTTCTGACGGTAATATACGCTCTGGTTCTGGAGCCCGTCATTCTTGGTGAAATAGATATAATCGCCTTCCCTGAAAGGCATTCCGAATTTCTCGAAATTCCATATCTGTGTCAGCCTTTCCTTTATCTGTTCCCTGTAAGGTATCTTTTCAAGGTATCCGAAAGTGACAACGTTTTGTTCCTTAACCCAGGCTGCAGTCTCTTCCGACATGTCATCCTCGAGCCAGCGGTATGGATCGGCGACGGGAGTGCCAAATATAGTGTCCACAACATTCCCTGTTTTGGTTACAGGGTAGGTTATTTTTTCCTGCTGACCCGTTGTGCATGAAGTAAGCAGAGCCGCAGATACAATCAGAAACAGGATTTTTTTCATTATGGTACAGTTTTAAAAATGAGTTTAGATTTAATATAAAGGACTTTAAATTAAAATAAAAATAAGAAAAAATCCCGATACTAATATTTAAGATTTTCCTGGATAATAAAGGCAATCATTCTTTGGCCATCTGCATTAAGATGAACACCGTCAGAAGTAAGCTGTTTGAAAACAGGAGAAAGTATCTGGCACGTATTTATGAAAACAGCAGATTCCTTTTTTGAAATGAGCTCAAGCTGTTTGTTAAGCAGCGAAACACGATCCATCCCTCCTTTGTATTTTTCCCCGAGCATTTCATCGGGGCCGAAGGGCGGAGGGGAAACAATATAAATTACAGGTTTGTTCCTATGAAGCTTTGCGATCTTTTTTATTTCATCGATCATGTTTCTCATATTTCCGGGAACAACCGATAAAGAATCCCTGAAAACTTCTTTGCAGTCATTTGTGCCGAGCATTATTATTATTCTGTCGATCTTTCCGAGCCTTGTATAGGCTTTTTCCATGTAGCTTCCGATATTCGAAAGAGTATTCAGTGATCTTTGGCCATTGTTATTGAAACCAATTGTATTCCCTGAAATGGAAATATTGAATATCGTGTCGTTCGTCCTTATTTGCTTCAGCTGATATACCCAGCCAAATGGCAGCGCTCCGTTCGAGTCGCCTATTGTCAGGATATTAAGTTGTTTGTCTTTTTCCCTTTTTTGTTTTTTTGTCAAAGGGGAATCAGCAATTGCCTTGCTCCCGGCTGTAAATATTGTAAGCAGATAAAAAATAAATATTAGTTTCAGTGTGATTTTCATTTTTATTACTTCTTTCTTCGTGTCCTTCGTGTGTACTTTGAGTTCCTTTGTGGTAAAAGACTTTCTAACCACAAAGGGAACACAAAGGTAATTCACAAAGAACACAAAGGAGTTAAGGTATTTTATCCCAATAATAAATTTTCCAACCGTTTTTCTTTGCAATTCTTTCCAGTTTCCGCTCCGGATTTATGCATACCGGATGTCCGACAATGCTCAATGCCGGGAGATCTGCAAATGCATCACCGTAATACCATGCATCCTGCAATTTACTGTTATTTTTTTCACAATACTGCTTCAGTTTTACAGCCTTTTCTTCTCCGAAGCAAAATGTTCCCACGGGACGGCCGGTTAAAATTCCGTTAACTGCTTCAAGTTCTGAACAAAGAATATCATCCATTCCCAGGTCTTCTGACATTCTGCTGCCTACCGGTGCGAGAGTGGAGGAGAGTATGACAAGTCCTGCTTTATTATCCTTATGGGTTTGGATTTCTTCCCTTACTTTCTCATATATTGATGGAATAAGAACTTCCTCTGAAACCCCGGCACAGAGCTTTTCGAGATCCTCAATCGTGATGCCTTTCACCCATCGGCCCATTTTATTGATTGCCTTTGTCGGGTCAACAAGCCTGATTTTGTAAATAATGGATAAGAAAATTGCACCCAAAAGATCTGATCGTTTCATCAGTCCTCTCTTATAGGCTCCAAATGCAAGTTCTCTTCCGCTTACCGCGCTGGTTATTGTATGGTCGAGATCAAAAAATGCAAAATAGGTTTTGCTTTTATTACCCTCTTTTGAAGAAGTGGTTTCCATCAGGATTGTAGATAATATTGAGGGCTTCGGGAATGATCTTAACGCTGAAGCTTTTTGCGAAATTCAATTCCCCGTCTACATGGAAAGGCACCTTTTCAGAAAACTCAATGTCTAGTGCCGGTGTCTGAAAGTAATTTACCTTTTTGTCTGTAATATGTTCTCCTTTCGGAACTTTCAGAAGAAGGTTGAATCTTTGCATGAGATTAAGCTTCTTGATGGAGCAGACATCCAGCAATCCATCATTGGCCAGCGCTTTTGGAGTAAGGAAAAAGCTTCCGGCAAATCTTCGGCCTATGGAAATCGTATTTATGAAGCAATCGGTTTCCTGATGATCGCCTTCACTAAGCACCTTCATTCTTTTTTCCCTGAAGAACAGGAGAACCTTAAGAATCTGGAGTATATACTTAAAAGGGCCTCCTTTTTTGACTTCACCGGTCTCTGTATAATTTTCAGCTGCAACCTGGGCGTCAAATCCAAGACCCATGCCGTTTAGAAAGATTTTTTCATTCACAACTCCGGCATCCATTGAAATAATATTTTTTTTGAAAAAAATATCCCATTCCTTATCGCCGAATCTTCCCGGGAATCCGAGAATCTGAATGAAATCATTGCCGGTGCCGGCGGGGATGATTCCGATAACAACATCTTTTTTATTAATCAGAGGCCTGGCCATTTCGTTGAGTGTTCCATCGCCGCTAACGCTTATTATATATCTGTAGCCTTTTTCGTAGTATGATTTTGAAAGCTCTGTTGCGTGTCCGATCCGCTCTGTGAAGGTTATTTCGCCATCAATGCCATGACTGGCGATCATTTTTTCAATTACAGGAACAAGTGTCCTGGCAAAACAGTTCCCTGCAATCGGGTTAACAATGAATATCCATTTTTCTGGTTTAACTTCAGCCATCTCATGTTGGTTTTAACCTTTGTGCAACTTTGTGATAACCTTTGTGCGCCTTTGTGGTTAAAATTTTTTACCACAAAGTATCACTAAGGATTGCACGAAGGTTCACAAAGGAATTAGGTTAGACATAGATCTGTATTAATTATATCCTGACTCAATGACAGTTTTAACAGTATCGATTATTTCTTCATCGGTCTTGTTTATAAGCTCTTCCCTGGGGATTGGCTTATGAATAATAACATTAAGCTTTGAGCCGAAATCGATATAAAACCTGTTTTTGGGCTTGAGGTCAAAGAATCCATTCAGGGTAACCGGCTGGATACCTACTTCCCTGGAGCGGAAGAGGTAAATGAAGCCTCTGTAAAAGGGATTGATCCTGCCGTTCAAAGTACGGGTCCCTTCAGGGAAGATGGCTATTGAGCTGTCCTTGCCCTTCTCAAGCAATTGTTCCAGCATGTGCCGCGTATTTCTTATCGTAGGCTCCTTGTAGGGAATATAGTCTATCATCCTGAGGTATCTGCTGAAGACCGGCACCTTTAGCAGGCGCTCATGTCCGAACCAGGTTACCTCCGGAAAGAATGACACTATGGCTAATATATCGAAGAGACTTGAATGGTTGGCAATGATAATATTATGCTTCTTCCTGTCAATATTTTCCATACCCTGGATCCTGAGTCTTTTGAACAGCACAAGAAAAACAGATTTTGCCCAGACCTTGGTCATCATTTGAACCGGACGCCTGGCATTTATCCATGTGAGCGGGATAATTAACAGGACGCCAACAGCTGTATAAACATAAAGGAATCCAAATACCGGTACAGTGAGAATCTTATAGAATCCTGAGGGCATATTCAGACTTGTTTATATTCAGCAAAGTAAATCTATTTTATCAAGATTTCCGTTTATGATGATTTATATAATACATATGTCTCTATTTGCCTGAATTGCTGACAAATGCAATATGCCTGCTGTCAGGCGCCCACGATGGCACATTTATGGTACCCTGGCCTCCGTAGAGATATGCAATAACCCTAGGCTCACCTCCTTCAGCAGGCATTAACCTGAGCATTACTCTTTTATAGGACGGATGGGAGTTGGGTTCAACGTAAGCCGGGAAGGAAATGAATACTATCCACTTGCCATCGGGAGAGACATGCGGGAACCAGTCATTGTATTCATCATTAGTCATTTCCTCTCTTCCTGTTCCGTCAGGTTTCATGCGCCATATGTGCATTTTACCGTAATGGTTTCCGTTGTACCAGATATATTTCCCGTCGGGTGAATATTCACAACCATCAACATGTTCCCCTTCCTTTATATCTGTTAAGGCAACCTCCTTCCCGCCATTGATCGAATTCCGGAATATATTATATATAGGTATATTGTTTCGCTGTGCAACATACAGGACTTCCTTGTTGTTTGGAGCCCAGCCATGCCAGTAGGAAGGAGTGTTTTCTGTAACCATTTTCGGCTTGCCTCCCTTGAGCGGCAGTATATAAACTGTTGATCCTCCTCCGGGCATGCCTTCACGCTGATGACTGATTGCCAGGAGCCTCCCATTGAATGAAATACCATGATCGTTATTGTTCCTGTCTGCAAAATCCGTGTTGAGCTTTTCTATCTCTCCACCGATTGCAGGTATCTTGTATAGCGATCCGTCCATATTAAAAAGTAATCTTTTGCCATCAGGCATCCAGTTGGGGGCTTCAAACCTTCCCTGTTTCTCATAGATCACCAGTCTTTTGCCGCTGAATACATCCATGGTTTCAAGCCTGCTTCCAAGGTAACCTTCCTTCCCGGCATCATAGTTGTCTGCAACCGGTCTGTCGATCCTGATATTCCAGATGGTGGCCTCTTCAATCACATCCGGATCATGTGAACAGATGAATGGTCCTGCCAGTATTTCATCAGGAAGGTTGAACATCTCATAGGAACCAATATCTTTCATAGGTTCGCCGCTATGCGCGGCCCTCATGTATATGATCATTCCTGAGCGTTCGATCTGGATAACATCATATTTTGAATCACTTGCAAAAACCTCGTCTTCAGGATCCTTCATGGGTGCTCCCTTGAAATCCCTCCACTGCATCACTGTCAGTCCGTCGCCATGGATCACTGCTGAAATATGCGGTGAGTCCTCACCCTCCGAGGCTCTCAGCATCAGTCCGGTTTTCCTGTGAGCATTGGCACCCTTTCCTTCCAGTCTGAAGTTTGCAGTGATCATAAAATCTCCCTTGATCCTGTTGTACATGTAATGGAATTCATCCCTTTCAAACCAGATATTGTAGCCGGAACCCCTTAAAAGATATGATTGATCAATCGGATTATAGACATATGAACCAAGATTCTTTGGTTTTCCGATATCATTCTTGAATTTAAAAATATCTGAGAGCTGGGCATTTGCTGTGTTGAGACCTGCGATCAAACCGCATACCATTATTAAAGTTTTTTTCATATCCATTTTATAAATATCGTATAATGGGAAACAACTTCCGTAAAGTTATTCAATTGTAATTTATATTTAATCATAAAGCTGGTTGCCATCGGTTGCATTCTCCAGGAATTACATGCCGGTTGATGAAAGCATCTGAGGCCGACCTGCCAGGGAAGGCCTCAGTTTTTAATATATTTTATGTTTTTTTGTAAATTATCAGGGTATATTTACAGGACATTTAACATCTTTATACAAAATTAACAGATAAGATATGAGTGAGATACTTCAACAGCTTTCCCATTGCGTCGAATTCGGCAAGATCGACAAAATATCTCCGTACCCGCCTGACCTTAAGGGGCAGGATGGAGCTGACGAGTTGGCAAAAAAAGCCCTTGAAGAAGGTATTAAACCGGGCGATATTCTTGAAAAGGCGTTGATACCTGCAATGGCTTTGGTGGGTGATAAATTCAGCAGAAAGGTTATTTATGTCCCCCAGATGCTTATGGCTGCCAAAGCCATGAGCAGCGCCATGAAACACCTGAAGCCATTCTTCCAGTCGGGCGAAGCAAAACGGAAAGGGAAATTTATCATTGGAACAGTCTCGGGCGATCTTCATGATATTGGTAAAAATCTTGTGGCGATGATGATCGAAGGAGCAGGATGGGAAATTATCGACCTTGGTGTTGATGTGAACTCTGAGAAATTTCTGAAGGCACTAAATGATAATCCTGGTGCAGTAATAGGACTTTCAGCACTCCTTACAACAACAATGGAAAACATGAAGAAAACCGTTGAAGTAATAAAGGGCAACTATGCGGGTTCAACTATCCTTGTGGGAGGTGCACCGGTTACAATGGACTATTGTCAGAAAATAAATGCAGACTTCTATTCACCCGATCCGCAGGGAGCAGTAAAATTCCTGAATCAAATTAAATATTGACCCCCCTTTCTTTTTCCCCCCAGGGGGGGAAAATTATATTCCTCCCCCCGTGGGGGGAGGTTAGGTAGGGGGTCTAAATGGATAATTTATGAAGACAATACTTAAAGGCAAAACCAGAGAGGTAATAATTGATACTGCAGGTCCTGTTATAATCATTGGCGAAAGCATTAACCCTACAAGAAGAAAAAAGCTGGTTTCCACACTTCAGGAAAATAATTTTGATTTTGTCCTTGAACTTGCAGAGAGCCAGATAAAAGCGGGTGCCGATGTGCTGGATGTAAATGTTGGATTCCCGGGAGTGGATGATGTGAAGCTTCTTCCGGCAACGGTTAAGGTCCTTCAGGACCATTTTGATGTTCCACTGTGTCTGGATTCTCCTAATCCAATGGCTATTGAAGCTGCCCTGAAGGTTGCTGCCGGCAAATGCCTGATAAACTCGGTGAACGGTGAGGAAAAATCGCTGAATGCCATTCTCCCTGTTGCAAGGGAATATGGTGCCGCAATAATCGGATTATGCATGGATGATGATGGAATAACTCATGACCCTGAAAAACGGCTCTCGATTGCAAAAAAGATCATCGACAGAGCAGTGAATACAGGCATTAAGGCCGAGGATGTTGTTATAGATCCTCTTGCCATGGCTGTAAGCGCAGATCCCAAGGCCTGCCTGATCACTCTGGAGACAATAAGGCTTGTACATCAGAAGCTCGGACATAACATTACCCAGGGGGCAAGCAATATTTCATTCGGACTGCCGGACCGGGAATCGCTTAATGCCGCATTTATGACGCTCGCAATTTATAGCGGACTTACCTGCCCTATAGCAAATCCTGAAAAGATTACCGCTGGTGTACGTGCAACAGATCTGGTATTGGGAAGGGACGATTTTGCAGTAAGATTCGTTGAGTATTTCCAGGGCAGGCAGCAGATATAAAATAAGAATTATGTCTTCAATAAAACCTGCCCGCAGATGGCAACCTGCATTCTATCCTTTTAAAAAGGAGAAATTCTCACTCCGCCTGCTGGCAAGAACAGAACTGGCTTTCAAAGGTCCTGTTTTCGGATGCCGCATGTGCGGCAATTGCCTTCTCCAGGAGACTGCTTTTATATGCCCGATGGAATGTCCCAAGGGAATGAGGAATGGTCCATGCGGAGGTGTCACTCCTGAAAAGAACTGCTATGTTGATGAAACCAGGAAATGCATCTGGTATGCAATATACAGGAGAGCACAAAAGACAGGACGGGAAGAGAAGTTGCTTGAGGTTCTTCCACCTCTTGATTGGAATAAGGTCGGGACTGAAACCTGGGGAGAGGTTGTCCGCCAGATAAGAAAAATTGGTACCGGCCATTTTATCAGCGGAGTGCTTTCGAAGGATAAGGAAAAGCATAATAAAACCTGGGACAGCGTTTTTAAAACAATCCGTCAGCCAGAATGGTGGAACGGAGATTCTGATTATCATTCGCCATTAAATCACGAACCTGTCTCAGACATGGAACTCCGTCTGAAGAATGGTGAGTTTGTGGTTGCAACGGAAGTGACACCGCCTCTGAGTGCAAATTCTTTAAAGCTTGTCAAGGAAATAGAGCAGGTAAAACCTTTCGTAACTGCAATCAATTTCACCGATTCATCGTCCGCAATTCCGAAAATGTCAAGCCTTTCCTGCTGCAAGGTAGCGAAGGATCTGAATGCTGAACCTGTGCTGCAGATTGCAGCAAGGGATACAACAAGGACGGGACTTCAATCGACTGTAATCGGGGCTAACAGCCTGGGCATAAGAAATATACTTTGTATCACGGGTGATAATTCAATCGTTGGTCCGTCACCATCAGCCGACATGAATTTTGTAGATGTTGACTCCGTACAGATGTTATGGATCATACGAAGAATGAGAGATGAAGGTATTTATCTCGATGGAAGAAAAATAAAGAATCCTCCTAAACTTTTCATTGGTGCGGCAACATCACCCTTTGCAGCCGACCCTGAATTACAGGCAATCAGGGACCAGAAGAAAGTGAATGCAGGGGCACAATTCTTTCAGACAAACCTGATATTCGAACCTGAGAAGCTTAATCCATGGCTCGAGCAGCTCGATAAAAGAAATGTTCTGGACAAGGTTTATATCCTTGCCGGAGTGGCTCCGTTGAAAAGCTTCAGGATTGCCAGATACCTTCATTCAAATGTGCCTGGTGTGTTCCTTCCTGAAAAAATACTGAATCGTATGGAAAAGGCTGGCGACCAGGAAGCTGAAGAAGGGGTACTGATCGCCCTGGAGATGATCGAAAAAATAAAGAATAAGAAAGGCATAAACGGGATTCATCTGATGACGCTGGGCTGGGAAGAAGTGGTGGAGAGGATTGTTACGGAGGCAGGATTAGTATGACAGCAAAGATCTTTCAATTTGATTTCAGTGATCTGAAAATTACAGTTGATCAGATTGAAAGAGTTATGGGTTACCCGGAAGGCGAATCTCAGGAAACTGTTTACGATATCGTTTCCCGGGTGCTGAAACAGACTGAAGCAATATGTACCTTGAAAGCGGAATACAGAATCTTTGAAAACATTTCATTCAACGAGTCTTACAGGAGTCTGGTTATCAGCAATGTAAGCTTCGATATTGGGAAGATCATATATGGCCAGATTAAAAAATCAGGATCTGCTGCATTATTTGTCTGCACTGCCGGAGAGGAGATAGGAATCAGAAGCCGCAATGCCATGAAAGAAGGCGATCTCCTTGAAGGATATATCTATGATGTCATCGGAAGTGAAGCAGTTGAGGCTGTGGCTGATCTGATGCAGGACGATATGGAAGCTGAAATGGAATTGTCGGGCAATAAAATAACAAACCGTTTTAGTCCGGGATATTGTGGATGGGATGTGGCAGAACAGCATAAGCTCTTCAGTCTGATAACAGATAATTACTGCGGCATAAGGCTAAACCCGTCTGCTCTTATGAATCCCGTTAAATCAGTCAGCGGTATTATAGGGATTGGAGAGAATGTAAAAAGACTTCCGTACACATGTAAGCTGTGCGATATGAAGGATTGTATTTATAGAAGAAAGGCTTAACGGCGCAAAGGCACAACGGCGCAGAGGTGCAACGGCATTTATAAAGAAAGAAGGGGTGAGGGGGAGAGTGGGAGAAAAAATCCCCTCCTGGGAGGGGTTGGGGTGGGTAAGTAGAATATTGAAATAAAATATATTGAATTAAGAAAACCAAAAACAAACTCAGAATTTTCAGAGCTGCATTTGCTCTGTTTACTTTATTACTGGGAAGTCAGTTCATTTCAGCACAGCAGACTTATGAATTTCCTTTCCAGAGCCCTGCACTGTCAGTTGATGATCGGGTGAACGACCTTGTCGGCAGGATGACAACCGAAGAGAAGATCAGTCAGATGATGAACGGGGCTCCTGCAATTGACCGGCTAGGAATACCTGCCTATAACTGGTGGAATGAGTGTCTGCATGGCGTTGCCAGGGCTGGCCTTGCAACAGTTTTCCCTCAGGCGATAGGATTAGGTGCAACCTGGGACGAAGATCTGATGTTCAGGGTCTCGACTGCAATATCCGATGAAGCCAGGGCAAAGCACCACGAATTTGTCAGAAACGGTTCAAGAAAAATATACCAGGGACTGACCTTCTGGTCGCCCAATATAAATATCTTCAGGGATCCTCGGTGGGGAAGAGGTCAGGAGACATATGGAGAGGACCCGTTTTTAACCGGGAAGATGGGAGTACAGTTTGTGAAGGGATTACAGGGTGATGATCCTAAATATTTCAAGACTGTTGCCACCCTCAAGCATTATGTGGTGCACAGCGGCCCTGAACCTGAAAGACACTCTTTTGATGCCGTCACCGATGAAAGGGATTTCAGGGACACCTATCTGCCTCAGTTCGAAATGGGTATTAAAGAAGGGAAAGCTTATTCTGTAATGTGTGCATACAACAGGTATAATGGTTAAACCTGCTGCGGAAGTGATGATCTTCTGAATGGCATTCTGAGAACTGAGTTTGGCTTCGAGGGCTACATCGTATCAGATTGCGGGGCAATAAATGATATTTACAGGGGGCACAAAACAGTTGCAACTGTAGCTGAAGCATCTGCTCTTGGAGTTAAGTCAGGTACAGATCTGGAATGCGGAACAGCATACCGGAACCTGAAAGAGGCTCTGGAGAAAAACATGATCACTGAAAAAGACCTGGATGTTGCTCTGAAAAGACTTTTCACAGTGCGTTTCCGCCTTGGCATGTTTGATCCTCCCGAAATGGTTAAGTATGCCAGTATTCCATATAGTGTCAACGACAGTGAGCAAAATAAAGTCCTTGCCAAAGAGACAGCCTTAAAATCAATAGTTCTGCTTAAAAACGCAAATAACATTCTCCCATTAAAGAAAGATATTGGAACAGTTGCAGTTATCGGACCCAATTCCGATCAAACGTTCGTTCTCCTGGGAAATTATAATGGCACACCATCTGATCCGGTTACACCTCTGAGGGGAATAAAAGAGAAGCTTGCAGGTGTTTCCGAAGTGATCTATGCACAAGGTGGCAACTGGGCAGCAGGGCTTCAGGAGCAGCGGCCAGCCGCCGAGCTGAAGGCTGAAGTTCTTGAAACAGCTAAGAAAGCCAATGTGATAATAATGTGCATGGGTATTACACCGCGTCTGGAAGGAGAAGAGCTGAAGCTGACGATTGATGGTTTCCGCGGAGGAGACAGGACGCGCCTCGATCTGCCTGATGTTCAGCAGGAACTGATTAAGGAGATATATGCTCTGGGCAAGCCGGTGATACTTGTTCTCCTTAACGGAAGTGCAATTGCGGTCAACTGGGAAAATGAAAATATACCGGCAATAATAGAATCATGGTATGGAGGACAGGCTGCAGGGCAGGCCCTGGCTGATGTAATATTCGGAGACTATAATCCGGGCGGACGATTGCCGTTGACATTTTATAAATCAGTGAACGATCTTCCCGAATTCACAGATTATAAAATGGAAAACAGAACTTACCGGTACTTCAAGGGCGAGCCATTGTATCCGTTTGGCTATGGACTGAGCTATACAACTTTCAAATACAGCAAGCTTAAAGTCGCGAAGAAAGTCAATTCAGGAAATCCACTGACAGTAACGGTACAAGTTCAGAATACAGGCAAGATGGCAGGTGATGAAGTTGCCCAGCTATATGTATCAAATCTTAAAGCAAGTGTTCCGGTTCCGATCAGGGCACTCAAAGGATTTAAAAGGATACATCTGAATCCGGGCGAAACCAAAACAGTGACATTCGAGGTCGTTCCCGACGCGTTTTCCGTGATTGATGAAAGCTTCAAGAGAGTGATCTGGCCAGGCGATTTCATGATCCAGGTTGGCGGACATCAGCCCTCAAAGAACGCTTCGGAAGCTGAAGCAGGGATACTTAAGAAAATGGTATCAGTATTGTAATACTACCTGATTGCTTTATATTTCTCGAACTGCCCGGCTATATCAGCTTCGACATTCGTTCCTGCATGAACCAGAACACGATACCTGAGGAGAAGCGCCGTACCTTTCTTCATCTGTGTATCCGTGCCATTTTGAGGCCAGTACATCGGTGTCGGTGACATGAATCCGTAGTCGCGGGTAAACCAGGGTGACGGATACCAGGGATTCTTCGGATGCTGTATGATAGCCAATCCTTCGGTTGCATTTCCACGCTTGCCATAGAAATCTATCCAGGGAGAACCTTTTCCAAATGTGCCGGGCTCACCAAGCAGTCCTTCAGCATTGATCATTGTTCCGCCGTTCTTTACGGATAAATCGGCAGCCATTCTTACACTGAACAGGGAGTGATTTGTTTTTTTAATTACTACATCGATAAGCATCTCCATTGTGATCTCAACATCGATCTGAGTCATAGTAGCAGAAGGAGCCGTGATCGTGAATTTACGTGTGTCCTTCACAGGTGAAAGGGCTCCGGGTCTGCTCCAGATGCATTCATCTGTAATAACAACAGTATCGCCGCCTTCCTTAATGATCTCCGGGTTCACCGAAATTATCCTGCCGCGCTCAAGTCCTTCCTGCCAGTAATTTCCTCCGTTGACAAGGTCGCATCCGAAGTAGAGCGAGCTGTGATGCGGATACTCGGCATTTCTCATCGAAGTAACCGATCCGCCTGAAAGCGGACCGTTTACAGGGTAGAAAAACGGGTACTTTTCATCCTCAGAAAAAATGTAGCTGGTGAAGTACTTTCCATTTATAGTGATGTTGATCTTCGAACCGACCTTCACAGCATTGATCTTTGCTGCATGCAGGGGTGAAAAGAAAATCACCCCTGCGAATATCAGCAAAGTACTTAAAAATAGTTTTCTCATATTACCCCGGGTTACAACTTGATGTAATTGGTTCCGTAAGGAGCTCTCTGAGGACGTGAAAGCAAGGAGTTGGCTTCATCGTCTTTCACGAATTTCTCCCTGGCAGGATCCCAGTTCAGCTTTCTTCCGAGCTTCATGGCGATATGTGTTATAAGGCATACTGTGCATGCACGGTGGCCAATTTCAACCGGTGAGATCGGTTCCTGGCGCGATTTGATGCAATCGAGCCAGTTGCCCTGCTGGGAAGTGCTGACATACAGATGTTTTTCACTTTCACTTAACGGCGTAAGGACCTTAGGATCGGAGGCTGTAAGTGGAGCATTGGCCTGTCCCTGAGGTATAGGATCGCTTTCAGTGGCCCTGTAATTTCCGCGAGTGACGAATATCCAACCATCGGTTCCTTCGTAGCGGACGCCATTCGGATAACCTCCGCTGGTAAGCATTGTTATTCCATTTGCATATTCTGCCATCGACATAAAGTCGCCGTGAACATCCCATAATCCTGATTTCGGGAACTGTGCAACTGCTTCAATTGCAACAGGACCTGTTAGTTCGGTATCCATACCCCATGCTGCCGAATCAAAATGATGCTGTCCCCAGCCGGTTATCATTCCTGCACCAAACTGCTCGCATCTTAGCCATCCCGGACGGTCATTTATACTGTTTTGAGGGTGTACACGTATTTCTGTATAATAAATCATTGGTGTTGAGCCAAGCCACATATCATAGTTCAGGTTCTTTGGAATAGGCATTTCTGCTGCTTCAGGTCCTGAAGGATCTCCGGGGAGTCCTATTTTTACGGTCTCCAGTTTTCCTATTCTTCCGTTTCTTACAAGCTCTGCAGCGACTCTGAATTGAGCGCTTGAGCGCTGCTGTGTTCCAACCTGCAGGATGACTTTTTTACGCCTTACAACATCACTGAGCAATCTTCCCTCCGTAATTGTAAGTGAGGTTGGTTTCTCAAGATAAATATCCTTGCCTGCAAGCGCTGCCTCAATGGCAGGCTGTGAATGCCAGTGGTCGGGAGTAGTAATCATTACAGCATCTATGGATTTATCAAGAAGCAATTCCTTGTAATCTCCATAAGTTTTAACACCGGTGAAAGTACTGCCGGTCTGCCTGGAGTAGAAGTCTTCAATCATCTTCTTGCCAAGAGCCACCCTGTTTGAATCAACGTCGGCTGCAGCTACAAACTGCGCAGTGTCAAACCTGAGTGTGCCCCGGACATCGCCTGTTCCCTGTCTGCCAGTACCGATCCATCCGATAGTTATCTTATCGCTTGGAGGATTTTTACCGATAACTCTCGCCGGAATTATTGTAGGAAATCCAGCCATAGCCACCCCCGAGAACAAGGTTGCCTTGGCGGAAGTGTTAAGAAATTTCCTTCTTGTAATTGTTTTTTTTGCTGGATTTTGCATCGTTTTAAGATTTAGGTGGCATCTTTTTTGATCATATTTTGTTCTCATAATATTATCCAAAACTATTCATTTAAGCAACTTGTTTCATCTTTTTTAACAATAATTTGCAACCGATTGCAGATTTTTATTGAATTTATTTTAAAAAGACGGGGATTGTAATAAATTTGTATGATATTATAAACCTTAATGAAAGGCAGCAGAGAAGTTACTATATATGATGTTGCAAAAGCTTTGAATCTTTCTCCTTCTACAATCAGCAGGGGATTAAAGAATCATCCTCACATCAGGAAAGAAACCAGGAAAAAAATTCAGGCTGCCGCAACTGAGATGGGCTACAGGCAGAATAAATTTGCCAGCAACCTGCGGCAGAAGCATACGAATACTATAGGTGTAGTGGTTCCCAGGCTCGACAGCTACTTCATGGCAACTGCTATAGCCGGGATTGAAAAAGTAACTGCTGAGAACGACTATGGGCTGATAATAAGCCAGTCGCAGGAATCCTGGGGAAAAGAAATTTCGTGTGTAAACACGCTGTTCAACAGCAGGGTTGACGGATTGCTTGTATCACTTGCATACGACACTAAGAATATGAATCATTTCGACATATTCTTCAGTAAAGACATTCCTGTCGTATTTTTCGACAGGGTGGCTGATTGTCATGGTTGCATGAGTGTAATAATTGATAATTACAAAGCCGGCTATGAGACAACATTGCATCTGATAGAGCAAGGATGCAGGAAAATTGTACACATGGGAGGGAATATGCTTCGCAATGTATATTCTGAACGTTTCAGGGGATATAAGCAGGCACTTGCCGACAACAGAATTGAACTCGACATGAGTCTGGTTATGATAGGTGATATGAGCGGTCAGTCAGGATTGGAGACGGCACAAAAAATCCTGAAGATGAAGCCCCGGCCTGATGGATTATTCACTTCAAATGATACGACGGCGGTAGCGGCAATTGTAGAACTTGTAAGAGCAGGAATTAATATACCCGGAGAAATAGCAGTCGCCGGCTTCAACAATGAACCTGTAAGCAAGGTTGTCCAGCCAAACCTTACAACTGTCGATTATCCTGCAAGGGAGATCGGCGAAATGGCAGCATCATCTCTTATAAACAAGCTGAAAGACTTAATGAAAGCCGACCTGAGCTCAATTGTACTGAAACATAACCTTATAGTCCGTGATTCGTCTCTGAAGCAAGGGAATTATATATAAAGTCAATGCTTTGGTAACCATGATACTCAGATTTATAATCCAGCTAATTTCAGTTTTCTCCTTCAATGCATTAAAGGCTGAGGATGGATATAAATTGTGGCTGAGGTATGATCCGGTGTCCGATCAGCAGCTGCTTGAACATTATACTAATTATGCAAGAGGATTTATAATCGAAGGATCGTCAAGCACTCTGCAAGCTGCAGGTGAAGAGATGAAAGATATATAATGATATACCTGGGATTAGCAGATAAAGGATAAAGTAAATAAGGAGAAAGTAAGAAAATGAAAAAGATCGCTATAGTAACAGGAGGTGCTTCAGGAATCGGCCTGGCCATTGCACGCAAGTTATCATCTAATGACATTCATACAATCCTTGTCGGTCGTGATAAGGCAAAATTAAAAGAGGCCGTTTCAGGGCTTGGTGACCATTCTGGTTTTTTTGTATGTGACCTTTCAAACCTTGATGAGATCCCTGGACTTGTCCAGGAAATAATTGATAAGTATGGAAGAATAGATATTCTGGTTAACAATGCAGGGCTTCACCTTAAGAAACCAGCGACCAAAGTGACAGATGAGGAGTTCCAGAAAGTGATTCTGATAAACCAGACTTCAGCTTTCAGCCTTACCCGTTCTGCTGTAAGATTCATGATAGAGCAGGGGAAAGGTTGTGTTTTGAATATAAGTTCAATGTCTTCAATCTATGGGATTCCGTATGTAGTTGCTTATACTGCCTCCAAGTCGGCTATTGAGGGCATGACACGTGCTTTGGCAGTCGAGCTTTCACCTATGGGAATCAGGGTCAACTGTATTGCACCTGGCTTCATCCGGACAAATATGTCATCATTGGCTCTCGACAACGATTCTGGACGGAAAAAGAAAGTGCTCTCCCGAACACCTATGGGGCGGCTTGGCAAACCAGAAGAGGTGGCGAATGCAGCTTATTTCCTTGTATCCGATGATGCTTCTTTCATTACCGGTGTCGTTTTACCGGTGGATGGGGGGAATTCAATAGGGTTTTAAAAGATAAAAGATAATGAAGGAAAAGATTGCTTCGTCGCGGAGTTTACCCCGCAAAGCGGGGCTCCTCGCAATGACAGTAAAGTCGGATGAATCCCCTCCCTGGAGGGGCAGGGGTGGGTTTAAGAAGTAATTATAAAATGCAGGCAAAGTGAAAATTACAGATGCAAAAGTGATTGTTTGTTCCCCCGGAAGGAACTTTGTGACACTTAAGATATTTACCGATGAAGGTATTTATGGTCTTGGAGATGCCACTCTCAATGGCATGGAAAAGGCAGTTGCTTCGTACCTTGAAAATTACTGTATTCCCGCATTGATCGGTAAAGATCCACGGAATACAGAAGACATCTGGAACTTCTTCTACAGGGGTGTTTACTGGAAGAGAGGCTCTGTCAGCATGACCGCAGTGTCTGCCATCGACATGGCCCTCTGGGATATTAAGGGGAAAGCTCTGAACACTCCCCTTTATAACCTTATCGGTGGAAAAAGCAGGGACAGGATATTGGTTTATTGCCACGCAAACGGCAAAGAAGCAGAGGATACAATCGACAAGATCGGTGAGAAAATTGAAAAGGGATTCAAGGCTGTGAGAGTTCAGTCAGGAATCCCCGGAATAGAACATGCTTATGGTGTGACAAAGGATAATAAACCTTATGAACCTGCAACAAAAGGTCTGGCACAGGTAGATTACTGGGACACTTCAAAATACCTGAACTTTCTTCCTACACTGTTCGGCAGGGTGAGAGATGCTTATGGCGAGAATATTCATCTTCTGCATGATGCCCATCACCGCTGTACGCCTGTTGAAGCCGCGCGTCTGGCAAAGGAGCTTGAACCATATCATCTTTTCTGGCTCGAAGATCCTGTGACAGGCGAGCTGCAGGAAGGTCTGCGTCTGATAAGAAAACATTCGACCACTCCGATAGCTATCGGTGAGGTTTTCAATACAATATACGATTACACAACTCTGATAACGGAACAATTGATCGACTATATCAGGATGCCGCTTGTTCATGGAGGAGGAATAACTCATTTGCTAAAGGTTGCTGCAATGGCTTCGGTTTATCATATTAGTACCGGATTCCATGGTGCAACTGATCTTTCTCCTGTGAATCTGGCTGCCACACTCCATTTTAATACTGCAATAAACAATTTCGGGATACAGGAATATATGCCGCATCAGGAGATTGTTAATGAGGTGTTTAAGACTAATTATAATCTTAATGATGGTTATATGTTTATTGACGATTCACCTGGTATCGGGGTGGATATTGACGAGAAGAAAGCTTTAAAATTCCCTTATGAAAAGGCATCTCTTCCAGTAAACAGAAAAATAGACGGAACTATGTTTTATTGGTAAAAATAAGTGTTTAAAGTGAGCTGGAGTCTGGAGAGACTAAAGTTAAAAAGAATAAAAACCTTAAGTACTATAGGCACTCCAAATTTCTTTAAAATTTCAAGCACTTTATGTTATATTTACGATGTTCAAAATTTACACATATGTTATTACTTGGTATTGATTTAGGAAGCTCATCCGTCAAGGCGTCAGTAATTGACGGAGAATCAGGAAATTGCCTGGCAACAGCATTTTATCCGAAGGATGAAATGAAGATAATCGCAAAGAAACCCGGCTGGGCTGAACAGGAGCCGGAAGCATGGTGGCTTAACCTTAAAGCTGCTATTACTGACTGCAACCAGCAGCTTGGTGAAAAAAAGAAAAAGATAGGTGCTATCGGTATCTCTTACCAGATGCACGGACTGGTGACTGTTGATAAGAACCTTAAAGTGTTACGGCCATCTATTATCTGGTGCGACGGAAGAGCTGTTGAATATGGCGAAAAGGCATTCAATGGAATAGGCAGGGATTTCTGCCTGTCGCATCTTCTCAATTCACCCGGAAACTTCACAGCAACTAAGCTTGCATGGGTGAAGGAGAATGAGCCTGAAATATATCACAGGGTTTATAAGATAATGCTTCCCGGCGACTATTTTGCCCTCAGGATGACCGGAGTGGCAATGACCACTTTTTCAGGTCTTTCTGAGGGTATCTTCTGGGATTTTCAGAATAATAATGTGTCAAAGGAGCTTCTGGATTTCTTTGGGTTTGATCCTGCCTTACTGTCAGATCCTGTTCCATCATTTTCACACCAGGGAAACCTGCTGAAATCGGTCGCCTCGGAGCTTGGACTGCCGGAAGGGATACCCGTCTCATACAGGGCCGGCGACCAGCCGAATAATGCATTATCGCTGAACGTGCTTGAAACAGGTGAAGTTGCAGCGACGGCCGGCACATCAGGTGTCATTTATGGGGTGACGGATCAGAAGAAGCATGAACCACAATCGAGAGTTAACACATTCCTTCATGTCAACCATTCGGTCTCCTCACCAAGGCTGGGAGTACTTTTGTGCATCAGCGGTACAGGAATTCTTAATTCATGGCTAAGGCGGAATATTGGTAATAATATTTCATACAATGAGATGAACGAGATTGCAGGAAAAATTAAGCCTGGTTCAGAAGGTCTTTCAATTCTTCCTTTTGGGAATGGTGCTGAGAGGATGCTCGGTAATAAGGATACTGGTGCAAGAATATCCGGATTGAATTTCAACACTCATTCAAACGCACATCTTTTCAGAGCAGCCCAGGAAGGGATAGTTTTTTCAATAAGGTATGGACTTGATATCATGAAGGGAACCGGAATAGTTCCATCAGTGATAAGGGCAGGAGCTGCAAACATGTTTCAGAGCAGTATTTTCAGGGAGACGTTGTCTTGCATTACGGGTACAGAGATCGACCTTTACAATACAGATGGATCAATCGGAGCTGCCCGTGGTGCAGGCATAGGATGCGGGTTTTACAAGTCTGCAAAAGAGGCATTTGCCGGCCTTAAGACTGTTGGAGTAACTCAGCCTGATAAGTCAAAGACATCTGATTATGAAGAGGCTTATGCCCGTTGGATTACTCTTCTGAAAGCGATTTAATTTTGGATTTTCTTTGCGTCCTTTGCTGAAACTTTGCGTACTTTGCGGTTAATGGATTCTTTTCAAACAATAATTTAAACTTAAGGATATGATTTATAAAGGCAAAAAAGAGTTCTATCCCGGAATAGGGAAAATAAAGTATGAAGGGCCGAAATCAAAGAATCCTCTGGCATTCAGGTGGTATAATGCCGATCAGGTTGTTGCCGGTAAAAAGATGAAGGATCACCTTCGTTTCGCAATTGCTTACTGGCATTCATTCTGCGGAGATGGAGGCGACCCTTTTGGCGACGCCACGCATGCTTTTCCATGGAAAGATCTTCCAATTGATGAGAAGGTAAAGCAGAGACTTGATGCTGCTTTTGAATTTATTACGAAAATCGGAGCCCCATATTATTGCTTTCATGATGTTGATGTAGTCGGAAGCAATGGATCTGTTTTTGACATCGAGAAACGTCTTGAGAAGTTCGTTCCTGTGATGAAGAAAATGCAGCAGCAGACAGGTGTGAAGCTTCTCTGGGGAACAGCAAACCTCTTCTCAAATCCACGCTATATGAACGGAGCAGCAACCAATCCTGATTTCGCAGTGGTTGCAAATGCAGGCGCACAGCTTAAGAATGCAATTGATGCTACTATTGAGCTGGGGGGGGAGAATTATGTATTCTGGGGAGGCAGGGAAGGTTATATGAGCCTTCATAACACCGATATGAAGCGTGAACTGGATCATATGGCCATGATGCTCACGCTCGCACGCGACTATGGACGTAAGAAGGGCTTCAAAGGGACATTCCTGATTGAACCAAAGCCGATGGAACCATCAAAGCATCAGTATGATTACGATGCCGGAACCGTTGTCGGATTCCTTCGTAATTATGGACTTACCAGGGATTTCAAGCTGAATGTTGAAGTCAATCATGCCACTCTTGCCGGGCATTCATTTGCACATGATCTCCAGGTTGCTGCTGATGCCGGTCTGCTTGGGAGCATAGATGCGAACAAGGGCGATTACCAGAATGGATGGGACACTGACGAGTTCCCGACCAGTGTTTACGAAATAACCGAAGCAATGATGGTTATCCTGAGAGCCGGCGGATTCAAAACAGGAGGTATAAACTTTGATGCCAAGATACGACGCAACTCAACGGATAATGAGGATATCTTCATAGCACATATCAGCGGAATGGATACTTTTGCACGAGGATTGCTCATTGCCGATAAAGTGCTGAAAGAGAGCGATTACCTTACAATGAGGAAGAAGAGATATGCTTCCTTCGACAAGGGCCCGGGCAAGGATTTTGAAGCTGGAAAGCTTACACTGGTAAAACTGAGGGAAATTGCATCGAAGAGCGGAGAGCCCGAAGTTATCAGCGGCAAACAGGAGCTGTACGAGCAGCTGATCAATATGTATCTGTAATTTTAACGGCATGAAGAAAAATCAAATGGTAATAGAAACGCCGAGCAAATTTGATTTTGACAAAACTGTTGAAATGATAATATCGGAGGCTGAAAGGCGGGACTGGAAAGTTCCTGCCGTTCATGATCTGCAGCAATCACTGGCAAAATCAGGAAAGACAGTAAAACCTGTAAAGGTTATTGAAATATGCAAACCTGTGTATTCAGGTCAGATGCTTGAGCTTAATCATGAACGTATAATGTCAGTCATGATGCCCTGCAGGATTTCAGTCTATACGAAGGAAGATGGAAAAACATACACTGCGCTACTAAATGGTGCTGAAATGGCTGCGGGTCAGCCTGTCAGAATTTCGGAAGTCATGAAAGCAGCTTCAGATGAGACTTTCGAAATTATAGGAGTTGTCACAGGATGATATTTCTTCTTTAACTTATCTGCGTCAATCTGCGGGATCAACGGGCAATATTTATATTTTCTGCAGATTTCACTGATTTTCGCAGATTTTTTATTGAAAGATTCTCTGAATGGATTCCCTTTCATTTTCCGTGAGGGAATCCATTTCATTTAATGCCTGACGGATCTTCGTTTTGAAATTCCAGCACGTCATCTGCCTGAGCGACAATCTCCTGGCAAATTCATATGTGGATACCTCTTCTTTTCCTTTGCAAACGATCCAGGCAATATAAAAGGCTTTGTGAACCGGGAACTTGCAATTGTGAAAGATCGTCCCGGCTGTTGCAGACTCCTCAGTTTTGCATTTAGTGCATCTTCGTGAATACGGAGTTTTTCCCGGGCAATGGTTTGTATTGCCGCATTTTCTGCAAACGTAACCATCCTTCCATTTTGCTTCCGCAAGAAACTTAAGGCATTTTTCATCACTTGAGAAAAGCTCTTTAAGTTCTAATGGATCAGGATCATGTTTGAAAATACGGCTCACTCTCAGTTAATTATATTGCAAAGATACGAAAATGCAGTGATAATTAAAAGATTTAAGTGATACTATTGCGATTTAAATAAATTTTTATCTATCTTTGTGCCCGTAAATTATTTCTGAATATGGAAACGAGTTGCAAAGTGACGCCAAAACCGAAAAATATCAGGGAGTTTTTTTCTTCCTCATATTTCTGGAAACCATTTGTTGGTATAACGGCCGGTTTGCTTCTTGGTTTACTGTATTATTATTTTATTGAATGCAAGGCAGATACATGTGATTACAGTAAGGATATGTTAGGCACGGTTTTATTTGGCGGGCTTCTCGGATTCTTTCTGACAAGTTCACCATGTTTCAGGTTTGGAAGGTAATAAGAGAAAAATATCATTTTTAAAGATCAGATGGGATACCAGGAAATCAATAATCGTTATACTGAGCTTGCTAATTCAGATTGCTGTCTTTCATGCGGAGGTGCGATTAATTATTCAGAACCAACTGAGGGGGAGATATGCGTTGATCTTGGAAGCGGCAGGGGAACAGATGCCCTGAGGCTTGCTGAAAAGGTCGGGCAGAAAGGATTTGTTTATGGTATAGACCTCTCTGATAGTATGATCGGAAAAGCTGTGTCGACTGCTGAAAGGCTGGGTGTGACAAATATAAAGTTCATCCAGAGCTACCTGGAAAAAATTGATCTTGAAGACAATCTTGCCAATCTGGTTATTTCAAACTGCACTATTAATCATTCATCAGATAAACAGGCTGTGTGGAATGAAGTATACAGAATCCTTAAAGATAATGGCAGGTTTGTTATAAGTGATATTTATTCATCAGCGCCTGTCCCTGAAGAGTATAAAAATGACCCGGTTGCAGTATCAGAATGCTGGGCAGGATCGGTAACACGCGAGGAATATATGGAACAACTGAAAAATGCGGGATTCGGATCAATCCGTATAATTGAAGAATCTGATCCATATGAGAAGGGCAGGATAATGGTGGCCAGCTGGACAATTACAGGTTCAAAGGCTGATTGTTTATAAACTAATTAAGTAACTTTAATAAAAAAAATTATGAAAAGCGTAATTAAGAAGAAAAAGACTATTTCCAGTGTAAAAGTAGCGCAATGCTGTGCAAAGACTTCCAAAACTGTCGCCGGCTGCCACGATTAATTAAGTGAGATATTCAAGATATAATATCCTATCCAGGATCAGGGATTCTGAGAATTATTTCATCTTAAATCTTCTCACCGGAAATGCTGATATACTTACAGCTTCTGAAGCCGGCAAGATTGAAAAACTGAAAAACGGAGCAGATTTACCTGATAAGGATCTTTACGAACTGCTTTCTGAAAAGGGGTACCTCCTCAGGGAGGATGATGAATCGAGTCTTTATCGTTCGCGTTATCTTGACTTTATTGATTCCCGAGAAACAGATGAAATACAGTTTTTCTTTGTAACAAACTATTCCTGCAATTTTGCCTGTTCGTATTGCTATCAGGATCAGTACACAAATTCAGGAGGCGGACTCACTAATGAGGTAATTGATTCTTTTTTTACATATATCGGAAGGGAATTCGCAGGCAGGAAAAAGTACATAACAGTTTTCGGTGGAGAACCCCTTCTTCCTGGTGATAAACAAAAGGAGACTATCACTTATATAATTGAAAAAGCCAATGAAGCAGGTATTGACCTTTGTTTCGTCACAAACGGGTATACACTGACTCAATATATTCCATTACTTAAGAAAGGCAGGATTCGTGAGGTTCAGGTGACCCTTGACGGAACAGAAAAGGTGCATGACAAACGGCGTTTTCTAAAGGGAGGAGACGGCACATTTGAAAAGATTGTAAATGGAATAGATGCCTGCCTGGGAAATGATATTGATATTAATCTGAGAATGGTTATTGACAGACAAAATATCGAGGATCTTCCGGATCTGGCAAAATTTGCGATAGACAGGGGATGGACCACCAGCCCTCACTTTAAGACTCAGATTGGCCGTAATTACGAACTTCATCATTGTCAGTCTGATCCGGATCTTCTCTTCAACCGGATATCTCTTTATGAGAAGATATATGATCTGGTAAAGATCTGTCCTCATATTAAGGAATTCTATAAGCCCTCATATTCAGTTTCGAAATTTTTAGCAGAAAATGGAGAGCTTCCTGATCCCCTTTTTGATTCATGTCCTGCATGCAAAACAGAGTGGGCGTTTGATTTTACCGGGCAAATTTATTCATGCACTGCAACCGTTGGAAAGGCTGATGAGTCTCTCGGGACTTTCTATCCTTCGGTATCGCGGAAAGATGAAATTATTGAAAGCTGGCAGGAAAGAGATGTCACTTCCATCGGCGAATGCAAAAATTGTTCATTGCAGCTTGCCTGCGGAGGAGGATGCGGTTCAGTGGCTAAAAACAGAACAGGTACTGTGTGTTCTTCAGATTGCAGACCTGTGAGAGAACTCCTGGAATTGGGTTTTTCAGCATATATAGACGGTTCAGAGTCATTAGGTATTTAAACTACAATCATTATAATGAAAGAAATTAATTCATCTGAATTTGAAAATGAAGTATTACTTGGAGGAAAGGTCATTCTTGATTTTTATTCGACCGAATGCCCTCCCTGTGAAGCTCTTGCTTCAAAATTTGAAGATCTTGCCAGACTTTATGGGAATGATATAAAATTCCTGAAAATCTATCGCCAGGGGAACAGGGAACTAGCAGAAAAACTTGGTGTCAAATCTTCTCCCACGCTTCTCTTTTTTGATAATGGCAAAGAGGTGGCGGAGAAGCTGAGTGGTGGGATTAAGAAAAACGAAATTGTTGTCCGGCTCGACAGCATGTTGCCTGCCGACCGCATACAAAAGATCAGGTCTGAGATAAAACCTTCCGTATCGGAATATGATGTGATAATCCTGGGAGCTGGACCAGGAGGACTTACAGCTGGCCTTTATCTTTGTCAGTCGAAAATAAATACTGTGCTGATTGATATTTCACTGCCCGGAGGACATGTATCAACTACGCATGAAGTATCTAATTATCCGGGATTCATTGACCCGCAGCCGGGTTATCTGCTTTCCCATAATATGAGCGAGCAGACAAAATTATGCGGTACCGTTTATAAGGTTGCGGTGGATATCACAAGTGTGGATCTTATTAATAAAGAGGTGGTTATTGATGAATTTGAAACTGTTAAAGCAAAAAAGATCATCATTGCGACAGGTACCTCACCTAATCCTACAGGAGCTCCCGGTGAAAAGGAACTAAAGGGCAAAGGTATTTCCTACTGTGCAACCTGCGATGCCAAATATTATAATGATAAGGATGTCGTAGTAATAGGAGGAGGAAACTCGGCCGTTGAGGAATCAGAATATATTACAAGGTTTGTACGTTCTCTTACGATGGTTCATCAGTTTGATAAGCTTACTGCAAACAAGCAGGCTCAGGAAAAAGCACTTAAGAATCCGAAAATAGGCATCCTCTTTGAAAGTGAGCCCAGATCATTTACCAGGGAAGGGGATAAGATTGTCACCGAAATCGAGAATGTAAAAACACATGTCCGTACAAAGCTCCTAAGTGACGGTGTGTTCATATTTATAGGCTTCAAGCCCAACCTGGGAATGATTAAGGACAAGCTTGATCTTGACCAGTGGGGTTACATAAAGACCAATGATGATATGCTTACCAGCATCCCCGGAGTCTATGCGGTTGGTGACGTTATCAGCAAGAAATACAGGCAGATTACAACTGCAGTTGCCGATGGCACTATTGCGGCCATGGCAATTGCAAAGGAACTTGACTGATTAGTTATGGTTGCACTGGTGTCCGTCCTGATGATGGACATCATGCTGGTGACAGCTGCTACCGCTGTCTTTTACCACTCCTGCAAGATATAGTTTAACAACTTCGGTTGCATCTCCTTCGCAGCCTCTTATGACATCTATTCCGCTATTAATAAGAACATTAATTGCTCCTGCACCTATTCCTCCTGCGAGCATAAGTGTCACACCGTCAGAAGCGAGGACGCTGGCTATATCTGACTTGCAACCGCAGCCCTGAGGCGATGCTACTCTTTTAGTTTCAGAAATTTCGTTGCGTTCTGTGATTGTATAAACACCATACGATTCGCAATGACCGAAATGGTCGTCTATCTGGTTTGTTAATGTTACTGGAACTGCTATTTTCATTTTATTCATATCTGGGAAGTTATTATCTCGAATTTTGGCGGATTTGCAATAGTCTTTTTCACCTTGCAAAGATCTGCAACATGTATGAGTGATGCTTTGTATTTCTCCGGGAAGCCGGCAGGTAATTTTATATCAAGCCTGATGTTTACCGGAAGGCCGGTCTCCTGGTTCCACTCATAGCTCTGGATAATTTTAATACCTTCGGTCGGGATATTACGGTTATCACAAAACGATTTTACATAAATACCTGCACATGTACCTATTGATGCCAGGAACAGATCGTATGGAGCAGGTGCCGTGTTTCCACCTCCGTTATCAGACGGCTGGTCGGTCCTTATGATATGACCATGTGTATGAGCGGTAATAACTTTACCGCCGTCAAAAGTAATTTCCATAATTGATTTGATTTATTATTAGTTTAATTTGATCAGTTCGTTTTCACTAAAAGCTGTGCAATTTTCGCATTTGAAATGATTTTCAATACCCTCTATCAGCTTATAGCATTTCCTGCAGCGATACCAGTCTTTTTCAAGTTTATAATTACCTCCTTCTATCTCTATTGCTTTTCCTTCAACAAATGATTTCGCTATTTGTTTCAAGGCTTTATTATAAATACGGGTAAATGTAGGTCGGGAAATGTTCATTTGTTTTGCAGCTATATCCTGGGGCAGCATTTCATAATTTTTAAGCCTGATGCTTTCATATTCTTCAAATTTCAGGATAACTGCCTCGATCATGCAAGACTTCAATCCGAACGGTCTGAAGCCTTTCATTTTAGGAGGATTAAATATTTTTCTGCTTTTCTGCGGACGTGCCATCTTTTCTTGAATTTATCAGCTTTTTTATATCCGGATAAATCAGGTATCCGAAAAAAGCGACTGACAAAGCTAAAATTATTTTTCCTGCGATACAAAACGGTCCGCAGTAAAACTTATCACCAAGTCCAAACAAGCAGGTGGTGCAACCTAAGAGTGCCATAAAAAGATAATCGGCGAAAAGGATTAACGGCAGTACCAGAAAGACTTTTAACCAAATTGAACCTTTCATAATAGTTGAATTTATGCAAAGATAATGAACCTGCGTTCATAATCCAAGTATAATTCAATTTTTTGAAGGGTTTATTTAGTTATTTGTTTAAAAGATTTTATATCAGGATATCAGGTCTGTATGCAATCAACAGAAACACTCCAAATTTTCTGAATACCCCTTCAGATATTTCCTTATTGATTTCGAAACACTTTCTGGCAGAAATATTTCCAAATCCATGATTTCTCAGTCTGTTTGCAAGAGTATCAATATCGAATCCTTTATGCCCGGTAAACCCTTCACCGTGGAATGAACCGTCTTCGATGTAAAGGTCAGCAATTGCGAGATAACCGCCAGGATTTATGACCTTATAGAATTTAAGGAAGATATTATCCAGATCAGTTACATGGTGCAGGACCATTTGTGTTATAAGCAGGTCGAATTTATTACCTGTCCATTCTTCTTTTTCAAGATCAAACAGCAACGGTTTCAGGTTTTTTATATTTCCTGCCTTGACCTTCTCCTGCATTATCTTAACCATCTCAGATGAACTGTCCAGCATGGTGATCTCATTAAGATGATCTTTCAGCAGGAAGCTTGTAATACCCGTGCCGGCTCCGAATTCCATTGCTGTCATTTCCTTCCTGACCGGCACCTGTTTGAGCAGCTCTTTAACAATAGCTGCCGACCGGTCCCAGTGCATTGGATTCTGGTCCCAGCCGGCAGCTTTAATATCAAATTCATTCATTTTAATAATTTACTTCTTCAGGATAGTTTTCAGGATTTTATCCTTTTCAAGTTTTTTCGTGCAGAAGAACCAATCGTAGCATTTCATTTCTTCCTTGCTTTCCATTCTCTGCTTGGCGACTCCGCATGAACCTGCTGTAGGAACGATAACATCGTCACCAGGTCTCCAGTCGGCGGGAAGTGCAACTGAGAATGCATCGGCTGTCTGCAACCCAATGATCACCCTGTACAATTCATCAAAGTTACGGCCGAGGCTGAGAGGATAATATATGATTGTCCGGATGATTCCTTTCGGATCGATGAAGAATACAGCCCTGACAGCTTTTGTCGAGCTTTCTCCAGGTTGAAGCATTCCATAGGTTTTTGCTACTTCCATGGTAATATCTTCGATCAGGGGGAAGGTTACTTCAACATTCTTCATACCCTTATATTCGATTTTTTCTTTAATGGTACGCAGCCATGCAATATGACTGTAAAGGCCGTCAACAGAAAGACCAACAAGTTTACAGTTTGCTTCGTTAAATTGTTTTTCCATGCTTGCAAAAGTCATGAATTCCGAAGTGCAAACAGGGGTGAAATCAGCAGGATGGCTGAAAAGTAACACCCAGCTCCCGGAATAATCTGAAGGGAAATTAATTGGTCCTTGTGTTGTAACAGCCTTGAATTCAGGCGCTTTGTCGCCTATACGCGGCATTGAAAAAGTTTTTTCTTCCATAAAAGTAATTTATAAGTGTATATTAATAATTTTATTTCCTTTTCATAAGCATCAACTCAAGATCTTCTTTCAATGCAGAGAGATCTTCTTCATGTTCAACCTCCTGAGAGATGATAGTCAGGATTATATTATAGGTAACAGGATCAGCTTCCCTGGTGATATCAAGCAGTTTGCTGTAAGTCCTTATAGCGCACTGCTCGCCTTTAATATTCTGATCGAGGATTACTTCAACGTATGGATCGGAGGGTTCATCATAGCCACAGTTAGTAATTTTCGACCATTCCATGGGCGACAGGACAGGCACTCCTCCAAGCTGAATAATCCTTGTTGCGATCAGTTCTGCATGACTTAATTCTTCGGTGGCATGGAGAGTCAGTTCTCCGATCACAGCATCTTTCATCGGGCCTTTCACCACTTTGGCTCCAATCCAGTATTGATAATAAGCCAGCCACTCGTCGGCCAGCGCTTTGTTCAGAAGGTTGAGTAAATCATCAACATTCATTTTCACGATTGATCTTCCTATTTCTGCCATACTTATCAGGTTTCGGTTTTTATATTTATTGTGATTTTAAGTTAAACATATTAATTAGCAAATACATTTTATAGTTCTTATCTGCCTGTCAAAAGATTTTGAGATATTATTACCGGTTTTCTGCTTTGTATATTTTGGATTTTCGAAAAAATCAAACCAAATCAAAGCGATCCAGGTTCATTACTTTATCCCAGGCAGCAACAAAATCTGTTACAAATTTTTCCTGAGCATCTGTGCTTCCGTACACTTCGGCAAGGGCTCTGAGCTCAGAGTTTGAACCAAAGATGAGATCTACCCGGGTTCCTGTCCATTTTAATGTGCCCGTTTTACGATCGCGTCCATCAAATGTGTCTTTGGTCTCAGATGTTGGCATCCAGGCCGTACTCATCTCGAGCAGGTTTACAAAGAAATCATTGGTAAGAACTTCAGGACGTTTCGTGAAAACACCATATTTGGAGTTATCAAAGTTTGTGTTTAACACACGCATACCACCCACTAGAACTGTCATTTCAGGAGCAGTTAGTGTCAGCAATTGGGCTTTGTCAATCAACAACTCTTCAGCTGATATGGTGTATTTCGTTTTTAAGTAATTACGAAAACCATCCGCTGCAGGCTCAAGCAAATTGAAGGAATCCACGTCGGTTTGCTCCTGCAATGCATCCATACGACCCGGAATGAACGGAACTGTTACAACAGAACCTGCATCTTTTGCGGCTTTTTCAACACCTGCACAACCAGCCAAAACAATAAGGTCTGCAATAGAAACCTTTTTCCTGTCAGAATTGGCAGCATTGAATTCTTTTTGGATGCCTTCAAGAATATTCAATACTTTGGTTAGCTGAGCCGGGTTATTAACAGCCCAGCTCTTTTGTGGAGCCAGACGAATGCGGGCACCGTTGGCGCCTCCACGTTTATCAGATCCACGGAAAGTAGAGGCTGAAGCCCATGCGGTAGATACCAGCTGAGAAACAGACAGACCGGAATTTAATACCTTAGTTTTTAATGCTGCAATATCTTTCTCATCAATCAAAGAATGATTCACGGCTGGTACCGGATCTTGCCAGATCAGTATTTCTGCGGGTACTTCAGAACCTAAATAGCGTGCCCGTGGTCCCATATCCCGGTGAGTCAGTTTAAACCATGCGCGTGCAAAGGCATCGGCAAATTCAAGAGGATGTTCATAGAAACGTCTTGAAATTTTCTCATAAGCTGGATCGAAACGCAGTGAAAGGTCTGTGGTAAGCATTGTTGGCGCATGCTTTTTAGTCGTATCATGGGCATCAGGGATGACCTTATCAGCATTTTTTGCTACCCACTGATACGCACCGGCCGGGCTTTTTGTAAGCTCCCATTCGAATTTAAAAAGGTTTTCGAAGTAATAATAACTCCACTTGGCGGGTGTCTGTGTCCATGTGACCTCCAATCCGCTGGAGATTGTGTCGCCTCCTTTTCCCGCGCCAAACGTGCTTTTCCACCCAAGGCCTTGCTCTTCAATTTCGGCAGCTTCAGGTTCCGGTCCAACAAGTCCTGCATCACCTGCTCCGTGGGTTTTGCCAAATGTATGCCCACCTGCAATAAGTGCCACGGTTTCTTCATCGTTCATGGCCATACGTGCAAATGTTTCGCGAATATCTTTTGCAGCTGCAACTGGGTCTGGATTCCCACCGGGCCCTTCCGGATTCACATATATTAGCCCCATTTGCACTGCTGCAAGAGGATTGTCAAGGTCGCGTTCTCCTGAGTAACGTTTATCATCTTCTTTCCACTTTGTTTCGGAACCCCAGAATACGTCTTCTTCAGGCTCCCATACATCTTCACGGCCGCCGGCAAATCCAAAGGTTTTGAATCCCATTGATTCCAAAGCTACATTACCGGTAAGTATCATAAGGTCTGCCCAGGATATTTTCCGGCCATACTTTTGTTTGATCGGCCAGAGTAGCCTTCGTGCCTTGTCGAGGTTGACATTATCGGGCCAACTATTAAGCGGGGCAAAGCGTTGCTGTCCGCCTCCTGCACCTCCACGACCGTCTCCTGTGCGGTAGGTGCCTGCACTGTGCCATGCCATACGGATAAATAATGGTCCGTAATGTCCGAAATCGGCAGGCCACCACTCCTGAGAGTCGGTCATTAGCTTATGAAGGTCCTTTTTAATAGCTTCCAGATTAAGACTCTTAAATTCTTCAGCATAGTTAAAATCTTCACCCATTGGGTTAGATAAAGGAGAATGTTGTCGCAGTATGTTCAATTTTAACTGATTTGGCCACCAGTCGCGGTTTTTTGTGCCGTCGGTGCCAACACTGTGCTTCCGCGTTGCTCCTGTAACAGGGCATTTGCTGACTTTTTCTGAATCATTTTCCATTGTTAACATTTATTAGTTTGAAATTCATCATTTAAAAATAGTTTACAAATCCAACTCCGCAGCTCCTGAACTGCATGTTAACTTTTTGTTTTTCGTGGTAAAAAAATTATTTATTAATTGTTTTATGCTGGTCTTTGAACTTGCCTCTGATCTGCAGCTTGAAATCATTGATCGTGAAGTCAGGTATTTTTTTCTTTTTAAAATACTGCTCCAGTATTTTATTCAGTTCCTCGTCAAAATAATCTTCAATTCGTTCAGATTCTTCGCTATAGAGGTGGTGATGTGGTTCTTTCACATGGTCATATCTGATAATTCCATTTCCTGTTTTAACTTTCTGAATGATTCCCTTTTCATTAAAGGCGTCGAGGATCTTATAGACAGTCCCAAGAGGGACATGGGGGAAATTAAGTCTGATATAATCGACAATATCTTCTGCAGAGGGATGGTTCTCCAGTCCCATAATAACTTCGAGTACGGCAACTCTCTGTGGCGTTACTTTCAGGTTGTTTTCTGCCAGGATTTTAATAACTTCTTTATCTGCCATTTTGAATATTATTGAAGGAAATTGTCATTATCAGATGAGAATAATTATCCAAATATAATCATTCTTAAAAGAGAATTACTATTAAATGAGAATAAATATCAAATAAGAGTAATTATCAAAAGAGAATAAGTATTAAATGATAATCATTCTCTAATAAGAATAAATCTAAATAAGAAACCAACTTTACTTTGTTTGATATCCCTGATATATCGGAAACTGGAACATGAATAAAAAAATCAGGAATTTGAATAACTCCTGATCCGGTATAAACAAATACTGAATTTGCTTATTTCTGGTCGGCCCGGAGGGAATCGAACCCTCGACCCCATGATTAAGAGTCACGTGCTCTGCCAGCTGAGCTACGGGCCGAAATAGTAGCCTGCAAAATTAAAATAAATTTGAACAATTGTATTATGTCTTGTATATTTAAACAATCCATCCGGAACTTCATTACAGAAATAGTCAATTACAGACCTTATGAAAGGCATAAATAAAATAACAATAATTTTCAGCATCCTTCTTTGGTTTCTCCAGCCATCATTATTCTCCCAGGATGTTTACAAAATGACCGTAGCCCAGGATAGCAGCGGCGACTATACCACAATTCAGGCTGCAATCGACGCCTCAAAGTCATTCCCAGATCAGCGGATTACAATATTTGTCAAAAATGGGACATACATGGAAAAAATTGTTGTACCTGCCTGTAATACTCGTCTTTCAATAATCGGGGAAAACGCTGAAAAAACTATCATTACATGGAATGACTATTTCGCTAAAATGAAAAGAGGCCGGAACAGCACATTTTATGCTGAATATGGAAATACAAGTCCGGGCGCTGATGTATCAAAAAGAGTGGACTGGAGCCATCAGCTTACAGAAAAAGAAGCAAAGAAATATATTATTAGTAATATACTTTCACCGGTTCTTCCTTTGGAGAAACCTGTGGAAGAATGGATTTATGGTAAAAACTAATTCTTGATCAGAAACTAAAGTTGCTGGTTACTGGTTAAATCAGTTTGAAACAACTAGCTACTAGCAACATTTATTAATCCCTCCCGAATGAAAAAAATCCTCATTTTCACCAGTTTCCTTTTAGTTACGGTTCTTGCCAATGCTCAGATAATCAATAAGAAATCTGCATCCTTATTACTGGTACCCGACAAGCTGACCTCTTTATCGCCCGCCTCTGTGAAGATTGAAGGTTACCTCGGAGATAAAATGAACCTCTGCATCGAAAAACGGATCAAAACCCAGGATATCGATCATCTGATTGAACCATTCAGGCACAAGGACGAGACTCGCCTCTGGCAGAGCGAGTTCTGGGGCAAATGGATACAGTCGGCAATAGCAGCTTATAACTATAACCATGATCCTGAACTGCTTGCGATAATCAGGAATGCCGTAAGCGGACTTATTTCAACCCAGATGCCAAACGGATATATTGGCAACTATTCCGACGCAGCTGCACTTCAGCAATGGGACATTTGGGGAAGAAAATATACTTTGCTCGGCTTGCTTGCATATTATGATCTCACAGCCGACAAAGCCTCCCTTGCTTCAGCAAAAAAGGTGGCGGATCATCTTCTTACACAGGTGGGTCCGGGTAAAACCAATATTGTTAAAACGGGCAACTACAGGGGAATGCCGAGCAGCTCCATTCTGGAGCCAATGGTATATCTTTACCTGCGGACCGCCGACAACAGATACCTAGATTTCGCAAAATACATTGTGGCACAATGGGAGACTCCTGATGGCCCCAAGCTTATATCTGCAGCACTTTCAGATGTCCCGGTTTCGGAGCGCTTCCCTCACCCTTCAGTCTGGTGGTCGTATGAAAACGGCCAGAAAGCATACGAAATGATGTCGTGCTATGACGGTCTTCTTGAACTATACAGGATTACGGGTGAGCAAAACTATCTGAAAGCCGCTGAAAAATCTGTAAAGGATATTATTGATAATGAAATAAACATTGCCGGTTCAGGAAGTGCATTTGAATGCTGGTGCCATGGTTCTGAATATCAGACCGAGCCTACATATCACACCATGGAGACCTGTGTAACCATGACCTGGATGAAGCTGTGCAATAACTTGTTGCGTATAACCGGCAATCCTGTTTATGCCGATGAGATTGAGAAATCTGCCTATAATGCCCTGATGGCTTCCATGAAATATGACGGATCGGAAATTGCCAAATACAGTCCTCTCGGTGGGATCCGTCATTCGGGCGAGGAGCAGTGCGGGATGCATATAAACTGCTGTAATGCCAACGGCCCGAGAGCATTCATGATGCTTCCGGGGTTCGCCGCAATGAAAGATCAGAATGAAATATACCTTAATTTATATAGCCAAAGCAGGTTCGATATTCCTCTGAATTCAAAAAACAGGATAATCATTGACCAGGTAACTGATTACCCCCTTTCAGATGAAGTTCAGATCGATATCAATCCTTCAAAACCAGAGAGTTTCACCGTTGGACTGAGAATCCCTTCATGGAGCATAATAACAAATGTCACTGTCAATGGTGTTGCTGTTGCCAATGTTGTTCCGGGTGCATATTGCAGGATTACCCGCTTCTGGCAGATTGGGGACAGGATAAAAATGAAAATGGACCTCAGGGGAAGGCTTATAAATAAAAATGGTTACCAGGCAATTATCCGGGGACCGATAGTTCTGGCCCGTGATACAAGATTCAATGACGGATTCATTTATGAATCGGCGGTTGTGAGGGATCAGGATGGTTTTGTCGAACTTAAATCTTCAACCTCAAAGCCTGAAAATATCTGGATGAGCTTCACGGCGCCACTCGTGCTTGGAACAGATCTTGAGGGTGAGTTCCGCAATCCGAAACAGGCGAGCTTCTGCGATTTCGCTTCGGCAGGGAATACATGGGGAGAGGATTCACGTTATAGGGTATGGATCCAGAAAACATTGAATGTGATGAATGCAGATTATAAGAGCTACTAAATAATAATTTAGCAGAAGAATTATTAATATATTCCGTGAAAGATACCAATAAGCCTTCCAAACAATTTTCCTGGTAAAACATGTTTGAGAGCTACAGCAAGTTTTGGTAAGAATTTCGCTATTATATATCTCTGCCGAGGATTTTTATATTCGACAATTTTAAGAAGTTTTTTCGTTAGTATCACAGGATTAAGACCACCGGTTTCATCCTTTTCAATACCTGCAAGCGTTTTTTCATATTGCTTTTTATATGGATCGTCGCTTCCAGTTGGTGAAAGAAAATTTCTGCGATTTAAAGAGCTTTTAGTTCTGAAGTCACTTGGATTGATAACAATTACCTTTATATTAAAATTTCTGATTTCAATTCGAAGTGCTTCACTGAAACCTTCTAATGCAAATTTGGCAGCAGAGTAAATTCCCTGATAGGGTAAGCCAAGCAATCCACCTATTGAGCTGAAATTAATAATAGTTCCACCGCCGCTTCTACGCATATAGGGCAAAACTTCCTTTGTCAGGTTGACCGTTCCAATAAAATTTGTATCCATCTGGAGCCTGACATACTCCATTGGGAGAGTCTCAATTGGTCCACCAGTATGCATTCCTGCATTATTTATCAGAACATCTATCCTGCCCTCCTTACTTATCACAGCCTCAACAGCTTCATGGATTGAACCCGCATCAGTAAGATCCATTCTGAGGACATTCACAGATTTATCTGTTTCACAATCCCTTCGTACAGTTCCATATACTGTATGACCAGCTTCCGCCAGAAGCCTGGCAGAGGCTTTGCCGAATCCGGAGGAGATTCCTGTTATCAGAATAATCTTCTTCACTCGTTCAGAGATTATACTAATATTTTCAGTGCTTTTGCGGCCTTTGTAATTTTCTCCACTGAAATATCCACCTGCTCCTTCGTATGCGTGGCCATCAGTGAATATCTTATCAGGCAATCCTCTTTGGGCACGGCAGGTGAAACGACAGGATTAACGAAGATCCCGTCTGCAAGCAGGGCTTTTGTAAGAATCAGAGACTTAATATCATCGCGGATGAACAGTGGTATAATCGGAGTTTCAGATTTTCCCGTGTCGAATCCCATTTCCTTAAATGCTTTCAGTGCATAATGTGAGATATCCCAGAGATGCCTGGTCCTTTCAGGTTCACTTACCATAATATCTATTGCAGCAAGAACTGATGCAGCCGATGCTGGTGTCATGCTTGCGCTGAATATCAGAGAGCGGGAATTGTGTTTAAGATAGTTAATTGTATCCTTGTCGGATGCTATGAAACCGCCGAGTGATGCCAGCGATTTGGAGAAGGTCCCCATTATAAGGTCAACCTTATCGGTAAGACCGAAATGAGAAGCTGTTCCGGATCCGTTTTTCCCCAGAACGCCTATTGAATGTGCATCGTCGACCATCACGGTCGCATTGTATTTTTCCGCAACCCTTATCAGCTCAGGTAATCTGACTATATCACCCTCCATAGAGAAAATTCCGTCAGTCACGATAAGCTTGAGGGTATCAGGGGTGCAGCGCTTCAGCTTTGTTTCGAGCGCACTCATGTTGTTATGTGCATACTTCAGTACTTTGGAAAATGAGAGTCTGCTGCCCTCTATAATGCTGGCATGATCGAACTCATCCAGCAGTATATGATCTTTTCGTCCTGTTAAAACTGAAACCACTCCGAGATTCACCTGGAAACCGGTGCTGTAGCAGAGTGCTCCGTCTTTTCCAACAAGATCTGCAAGACGTTCTTCCAGCTCAATATGAATGTCGAGGGTCCCGTTAAGAAAACGGGAACCGGCACAGCCTGTGCCATATTTGTCCACAGCTTTCTTTGCAGCTTCCTTTATCTTCGGGTGATTTGTCAGACCCAGATAACTGTTTGATCCAAACATCAGGACATCTTTTCCATCTATTTTGACAATAGTGTCCTGATCTGATTCTATTTCCCTGAAATAGGGATAGATGCCTGCTTTCATAGCTTGTTGCGGAGCATCGTACTTAGAAAGTCTTTCTTGCAATTTTCTCACGGCTGGTATGTTTAATCGGACGCCAAAATATATAAAAAAGGGAATATTGTTAACAAAATAGTGTTTAAAAAGTATTATTGAAATTTATACGCCTTATTGGCGGATATGTTTATTTTTGATTTTTGCTTATTATAACGGCTTGAAATACAGACTTTTTTTAACCTGAAATCATGATTGATATTCTTTACAGAGATTCGCTATATATTATTTTCGGCTGTGCAATTCTTATTTTTGTCATGCTGTTTTTCATTTCGGCACCTTACGGTAAATTCCAAAGGAAGGGCTGGGGCCCCGACATAAAATCTAAATGGGCATGGCTGACAATGGAATTCATGTCCCCGGCGCTAATACTTCTGTTTTTTATCCTGGCTGATAACAAAAATGTTGTTCTCATTATCTTTGTATCGGTATGGCTGCTCCATTACGTTCACAGAACATTTTACTATCCCTTCAGGCAATCAGGCAGAAACAAGCCTTATCCTTTAGTACTGGTTTTATTTGCCATAATCTTCAATTTTTTTAATGGTTTCGTTAACGGGTACGGTGTTTTTTATATAAAAGATTATGCGGTAGCATGGTTATTGTCGTGGCAATTCATTGCAGGAATGATAATATTTGTCTCCGGATATATAATTAATAAGACCTCAGATGAAAAACTGGCGATGCTGAGATCTCAGAACGGGCAGGATTATGTTATTCCACGCGGGTGGCTGTTTGAATATATCTCCTGCCCACACTATTTCGGTGAATTTCTGGAATGGGGCGGATGGGCATTGATGACCTGGTCGCTCCCCGGACTTGCATTCTTTGTCTTCACCTTTGCCAACCTGTTCCCCAGAGCCGTCTCCTCACATAAGTGGTACAGGGAACACTTCCCTGAATATCCTAAAAAGAGGAAAGCGATTATACCTTTTATAATATAAGTTGCGAGTAACTAGAGTTTGGAGTGACTAAAGTTTTAGTAACTCCAGGCACTCTAGGCACTTTAGTCACTCGTAACTTTCTTCCATATTATTTGGAAAGTTAAATATCGAATTTTACTTTTACGGCCAACAATTTTTTAAATTAAATGGACGACTATCCGGCGAATATAATTTAATCACTGGTACAATAGGATAGCCGGTTTATCCGGTCACTTCCTGCTGTATCGGAAGCAGTAAGGAGGTGACTATGACTTCACTCACAACTTTTTATTTAAGCGGAATAATTGGCAAGGAAGCTTTTGGATCCGACGGTGACGCTATCGGCGTTATCAGGGACCTGCTCATCAATGCTGTGCCCTCCGGTCAGAATGATCCGGCACAGCAGCTTGTAATTGGTGTAAAGCTGAAAACCGGTAAAGAAACAAAATTTTATTCCTTCAGTACTTTCCGTGTTGTCAAAGCAAGGGAAGCAGTTAATGTAACCTGCACTGATCTGATCGAGCTCCCCGGCGACGATGTGAATAACGGACTTCTTCTTGTTGAGAACATACTCGATAAGCAGATCGTCGACCTGGAAGGAAGAAAACTCGTACGGGTAAATGATGTAAGGCTTGCAACACTTCCTGCAGGAACCTTTGCTGTCGCAGTTGATATCGGCATTGAAGGCCTGCTTCGCAGGATAGGTATCTCTTATCCTATCAAAAAACTGCTGTCTCTCTTCAAAGTAAGCATTCCTGCTAAGTTCATACTATGGGATGATGTTCAGGCCATAGATTTCTCAAATCTGAATATCAAGCTTTCGAAAAGCTATGAAAAGCTTCACACACTTCACCCTTCCGACCTTGCCGATATCCTTGAAGACCTTGGCAAAAAGTCGAGCACTTCGGTTTTCTCGGCTCTCGATGAGGAGAAGGCTGCCGATGTGCTTGAAGAGCTTGAAACAAGTGCACAGATACATATTGTCGAGAGTCTGCCTGTCAATAAAATGGCAGATGTATTTGAGAAGATGCCGGCTGACGAGGTCGCGGACATTCTTGATGAACTGGAAGATGACAAGGCTGAGCTTCTTCTGAAGGAAATGGAGGCTGAATCTTCACAGGAGGTAAGAGAACTGCTCGAATATGATGATGACCTCGTGGGAAGTATTATGACAACAGATTACCTGTCATTCAGCGAATCTAAAACTGTTGAAGAGGTGCTCAGGGAACTGCGCCTCAGGAAGCCTGAACCATCGGAACTTTATAACCTTTTCGTCACGGAAGATAATGATAAGCTCATCGGGACATTCGATCTGCACGATCTTGTTGTGGCAGAGCCTGATACAAAGCTTGGCCAGATAATGAAATCTGATCCCGTATCGTTGTTTGACGATCAGAAAACCAAAGACATTGCAGAAATTGTTTCAAAATATAACCTCCTTGCCGTGCCCGTCATCGATCAGGATGAACAGCTGCAGGGAATGGTGGTTGTGGATGATGTTGTGGAAGACCTTATAAGTGAAAGGCGAACCAGGAAGAGAAAATAACCTGTTACCATGGCATTCGAAAAACAGTCACGGAAAAACTTTTTCAGGAAACTCGGGATCTTTCTTATGATCCTCGGCCCGGGTATCATTACCGGCAGTGTAGATAATGATGCAGGAGGAATCACAACCTATTCACTGGCCGGAGCTGAATATGGCTATGGTCTGATATGGACCCTAATACCTTCATTTATTGTACTTGTGGTGATCCAGGAAATGAATGCCAGAATGGGAATAGTGACCGGGAAGGGCCTTGCCGACCTTATCAGGGAAAATGCAGGCATCAAGATTACATTCTTCATTTTTATAGGATTGCTTTTCTCCGGAATAGGCAACACCACAACTGAATTTGCCGGTGTAGCCGGAAGTATGGAAGTTTTTGGCATCAGCAAATATATTTCGGTCCCTGTTGTCGCAGCGCTGGTCTGGCTTTTGGTAGTAAAAGGGACATATAAGATCGCTGAACGCATATTCCTCGTTTTCAGCGTGTCGTTGCTTACATATGTTGTTTCGGCAATTATGGGAAAGCCTGACTGGAAGGAGATAGGCTCGGCTGTAATCCGCCCCCGGGTTGAAATGAATACAAGAAGCATTGCAATGGTCATCGGTCTGGTAGGTACGACAATTGCACCCTGGATGCAGTTTTATATGCAATCTTCTGTCATCGAGAAAGGCCTTAAAATGAAGAATTATAAATATACGTTGACTGATGTGGTAGTCGGATGCGTGATTACAGTCGTCGTTGCATTCTTCATTATGATAGCCTGTGCATCGACCCTTCACCCCAATGGCGTGCAGATCCATGCTGCAAAGGATGCCGCCCTGGCGCTGAAGCCGCTTGCCGGGAATCTTGCGTCGCAGGTCTTTGCATTCGGACTCTTCATTGCATCAATATTTTCTGCGACAATACTTCCCCTTGCGACAGCATTCTTTGTATGTGAAGCTTTCGGCTTTGAAGCCGGATTGGACAAGAAATGGGATGAAGCAAAAGAATTTTATATCCTGTATACAGGGATCCTCGTGGTTTCTGCCTTAATAATACTTATCCCGAATGCACCGCTTATTCCGATCACGCTCTGGTCACAGGTCATTAACGGGATACTTCTGCCTGTAGTTCTGATTAGCATGATGATTCTTATTAACAAGAAGAAGATAATGGGTATTTACGTGAATGGCCGCACTACCAATATCATCGGCTGGAGTGCAGTTGTTATACTGATAGCTCTTTCTATGGTATTGCTTATACTTCCGGTATTGAACAAATGATTTTCTATTGTGATGGCCATTCCCCGGCTATTAGAGGCTTGGCAACAATCCTGGCAGGATCAACAACGACATGTTTTATCTGCTTCCTGTTCCATGTGTAGGTTATATGAACCAATCCATCATTTGTCTGAATTATAGCAGGATATGAGAATTCAGTTCCTTTCTGGTCATTTTCCAGGAGGAGAGCTGCCTCCCAGTTTATTCCATCACCGGAGATGGCTGCATTAAGGCTGTTCCGCCCGCTTTTCAGATGATTGTAAATTACCAGGTGTCTGTTATCTTTCAGGGTGACAGCATCGATTCCGGAATTAGGATTTGGCAGTGAAGCAGGGGTGAGCTCGCTCCATGTCATGCCGTTGTCATATGACCATGATGAAAGGATATTCGAAACAGTACTGCGGCAAAGGAGCTGAAGCTTCCCATCCTGATGAATAAGTATTGAAGGTTGAATAGCCCCGGTTTTTCTGTCATTGATAGGGTTTGTCCTTTCCCATGTGAGGCCGTTGTCGGCTGTAAATTCCATGTGGACTCTCCATCCTTCATCTTCAGTGCTCGACGGACATAGCAGGTAACCGTTGCTGAGCATAACAGGTTTGTTTTTAACAGGACCGATAATATCTTCCGGCAGGCGATATGCCCTCGACCAGGTCTTGCCGCTGTCGTCAGATGTCTTGAGCTCTCCCCACCATTCTGAGGGGCTGGGTCCGACTTTATAGAAAAGAAGTATCTCTTTACCGGAACTGTAAAGAACCGGATTCCAGCATGGATATCTTTTGCCCTTATATTGAACACCATTTGCAGCCTCAACAGGCACGGACCATTCTCCTTTGGAAAATCTGCTTATCCAGATACCGACATCCGGATCTTTTTCACGTGTACCGCCGAACCATGCTGCCAGCAATCCTTTGCCGTTCTGGATTATTGTTGAGGCATGGCAGGATGGGAAAGGAACATCCTGAGGCTGATAGATGAATTCGGATTTTATAATGCATTGATCTCCCTTAGATTGGGCAGGAACCTGTATGATGTTGAATAAGAGGATCAGTGAGAAGGTCATGAATTTTTTCATTTTCTTCTGAGTAATTTGGTAAAAAGAAATCCCACAAGGAAAATAGTCATTGTTCCGAATACAATAGTCAGATTTGTATGGAACGGACTTTTAAATGACAGGCTCATCCATACAATTACTAATACACCGACAATAACTCCGATAATTGCTTCGGGTTTTCTTGCTTTCCTGGAGATAAAGCCAAGCAGAAAGAGGCCAAGCATTCCTCCGCTGAAGATCGAAGCCAGCGACCACCATGCGTCAAGTGCGCTCTTGACTCCGACCAGGGACAGAGCAATGGCAATGCCTGCTATTCCCATCAGAAATGATGATATATAAAGTACTTTCATGGAGGTTTTTTCTCCTGCTTCTTTATTGAAATACCTTTTATAATAGTCGGTCAGAAGTATCGTTGCCGTGCTGTTAAGGCTTGTCGATACAGTGCTCATACCTGCAGCAAAGATCGCTGCAATGAGCAGCCCTGTTATTCCTGCCGGCAGTCTCGTGGCGATAAAATACGGGAACACTTTATCGCCGGCTCCTGCCATTTTCAACTCTTCAGGCAAAAGATCCGGCTGGGCTGTATAATATGAAAAAAGAGCAGTGCCAATATAAAAGAATATCAGCGATACAGGTATATAGAGCAATGAGCCAAAAAGGGCGGACGATTTTGCCTGCTTATCTGTTTCCGTTGTCATATAGCGCTGTATGTAATTCTGGTCGATACCATAATTCTGAAGGTTGATGAAGAGACCATAAACCAGCACCACCCAGAATATTGATTCATTAAGGTTTGCGCTGAAGCTGCCAAGGCTGAATTTTATGACTTGCTCTAGCTATTTCAAACAGCTGACCGGGTCCTTCAGGCATTGAAAATGTAAGTATTATGGCACACACAAGTGCTCCCGTAATGAGAATAATCCCCTGTATGGCATCAGTCCATATCACTGCCTTGATGCCGCCGAGCATTGAATACAACATAACCATCAGTCCGGTAATGATAATTACAGTCCTTATATTCCATCCGAAAAGTGCATTCAACGGGAGAGAAAGGAGCATAAGGATTGCGCCGGTGCGCATAAGCTGTGTAAGGATATAGCAGACAGATGCATAAATCCTTGCCCATGGCCCGAATCTTTGTTCAAGGTAATAATAGGCTGAAATATTGCCGATGGCCCGATAATGAGGGACAAAGAATTTAACAGTCATTATTGATGCAAACGGGATAGACAGACTGAAAACAAATGCGTTCCAGTTTGTCATGTAGGCTTTGCCCGGCAAAGCGTGAAAGCTGATACTGCTGACGAAAGTTGCAAAGATAGACATACCAACTACCCAGGAAGGCATTTTTCTTCCTCCGGCGGTAAATTGATCTGCGGTTTTGTTATTGAAATAAAAGCTGGCTCCAATTAAAATATTAACGGCCGTCAGAGAAAAAAATACAATAAGATCCAGGAGAGGAAGCTTCATTAATAATGTTGATTTTTCAATATGATTGCCTAAATTTAATGCCAATATTATTAATCCGTCCATCCTGTGTTAAAAATATTGAAATTTGATAAATGAAAATTAAATTTACACAGGTTTACCCGGATAGTATTTCCTATGAAGAAAGGTTATTTTGATTCATATTCCTACGACACACCTGTAAAGGAGAGATTGAATCTTATTGAAAGGTTCAGGCTGAATAACCGTCTTTACTTCACATATAAGTATGCAGTAATCGTTTTCAGAACAAGAAAGCAGGCCAGGCGCGGGGCTTATGGCGATAAAGAGTGGGCAGATTCGTCATATTATATTTTCAGGTTCATAGAGAAGACGGGAGCAAGGTTTCATATTACGGGGATGGAAAACATCACAAGCTCCCCTGATCCTGTAGTTTTCATAGGTAATCATATGAGCACCCTTGAAACAATGGTATTGCCAGGGATCATTTCTCCGCTTCGCCGGGTCACCTTTGTCGTAAAGGAGAGCCTGGTAAAGCATCCTCTTTTCGGTGATGTTATGTCTTCAAGAAACCCGATAATCGTTGGAAGGACCGATCCACGGAAAGACCTCGAAGCGGTTATGAACGGTGGAATGGAATTATTATCAAAAGGCATCTCAATTGTAATCTTTCCGCAGAGCACCAGGAGTATCGAGTTCAAGCCTGAAGAGTTCAATTCGCTCGGAGTGAAGCTGGCAAAAAAAGCCGGTGTAAAAGTGGTGCCGGTAGCACTTAAAACCGATTACTGGGGAAATGGGAAATTCATTAAGGAATTGGGCCCGATTGACTGCCACAAACCGATCTACATCAAATTCGGAGAGCCATTTGAAGTACCCGGATCAGGCAAGGAAGAAAATCAGAGAATCATCGATTTTATTAAAGTCTCACTGGGGGAATGGAACAATGTCCGGGGATAGTATCTGTTAAGATATTGTATTTCAGGACATTATAAAACTAGTTTTTTTCTTAAAATTTTTTGTGAGAATGGCCTTTATTTTTGAGTGTACTTAGTACATTTAAAAGAAATATTTTCTAGATTTGTAAAGAACAAAGAAAAACCTGAAAAAACTGTTACATCTTTTAGTACACATTAACGATTAGTATAATTCGACCTGACAAATTAACCTGATAACTTAATTCTTAATTAAAAGTATTTATTATGGCAACATTGGATTGGATTGTTCTTGGCATTTTTTTCCTGGGATTGATTGGTATAATCATCTGGGTATTGTATCAGAAAGATAAAGATACTACTGATTATTTCCTGGCTGGCAAGAATGCGGGATGGCTCTCTATAGGCTCGTCCATCTTCGCTTCAAACATTGGTTCGGAACACCTGGTCGGACTCGCCGGTGCCGGTTTTATAAGTGGTATGGCAATGGCTCACTGGGAGATGCACGCATGGTTTATCCTGATCCTGGGATGGGTTTTTGTACCCTTCTACGACCGGATAAAGATATACACTATGCCTGAGTTCCTTGAAAAAAGATTTTCCTCGGGCTCTAGAAGCATACTTTCAGGAATTTCACTGGTGAGCTATGTGCTTACAAAAGTTGCTGTAACAGTATATGCTGGAGGAGTGGTTTTTGATCAGGTATTTAATATTGACTCGATAAATGTCTTCGGAAGGGAGATCGATTTCTTCTGGGTAAGTGCAATTGGACTTGTGTTTATTACAGGCTTGTACACTGTCCTGGGCGGAATGAAAGCCATCATGTATACCTCTGTTCTGCAGACACCTGTACTTTTATTTGGTTCGATTGTCATTTTAATTGTAGGTCTCGGTAAAGTCGGCGGATGGGTGGAAGTCCGGGACATTGTCGGTTCAAACATGCATCTTGTAAGATCGGCAGCTGATCCTGATTTTCCATGGACAGGAGTGCTTCTGGCATCCGCCTGCGTAGGCTTCTGGTACTGGTGCACCGATCAGTATATTGTACAGAGGGTATTATCCGGAAGAAATCAGCGGCAATCGAGACGAGGTGCCATTCTTGCCGGTTATTTCAAATTATTGCCGGTATTTATATTTCTTATCCCCGGCATGATCGCATTTGCACTTAACCAGAAAGGTCTTCTTCAGGTAGGAAGCAGCGACTCAGCATTCGCTGCTATGGTTGCCGACTTGCTGCCAAAAGGAGTTACCGGAATAGTAGTCTGCGGTCTGCTTGCTGCTCTTATGAGCTCTCTGGCCTCTTTGTTCAATTCATCAGCCATGCTCTTCGTTGAAGACTTTTATAAAAAGATGCGTCCCAATCAATCTCCCAAACATTATCTGAATATCGGAAGGGGTGCAACTGCTTCAGTTGTGATTTTGGGTGTATTATGGATACCGGTTATGCTTGGACTTGGGAAAGTCCTTTATGAATATCTTCAGGGTGTCCAGGGCATGCTTGCCCCCGCGATTGCAGCGGTGTTCCTTCTTGGTGTCTTCTGGAAAAGAATGACTGCAAAAGCAGCCTTCTGGGGAATGATCTCAGGATTTACGCTTGGAATGTTCAGACTTGGACTGAATGTTGCTTATGGGCTGGTTGGTAAAGTAGGGTCATTGATAAAATCGGTACTTTATATAAATGCAGAGAATGCTAAAGCCGACACAATAGATACTATAACATCCATAAGCGATAAGATACAAAAAACCTTCCCGCATGATCTGGCTGTATCGCTGACAGACAAATTGAACGAAGCAAAAGTGTCCCTTTCAGGCCTGACACTTGAGGGGAAAACACATGCATCAGACCTGCTGGCACAGGTGAAAGCAGGAGTTATCCAGCATTACGCTGACACAGGAGGTGCTATTTTCAGTATTGCTTCCATTAATATTTATCATTATACCATATTGCTTTTGTTCTTCTGTATCATTACTATGGTAATTATAAGCTTTTTAACAAAAGCACCGACTGCAGAACAGCTTAGGTTCACTTATAGAGGTGCTTCAACTGCCGAACAGAAGAAGATAACAAGGGAAAGCTGGAACAAATGGGATATTGTTCACACTGTCATTATCCTTGGCGTCATAATCGCATTTTACATCTATTTCTGGTAGTAGAAGAAGCCCCCTCCCTTGCCCACCCCCACGGGGGAAGGTGTTAATCATTTCCCCCTTGGGGGAAATAAGAAAGGGGGTATAAAGAGCGAGAAAATTGAGTTATTTATAAATTAATGATATGGACAAATTAAAAACCAAGGAAGTCTGGTTCGTTACCGGAAGCCAGCATCTTTATGGACCACAAACACTTAAGCAGGTAGCGGCTGATTCCGCAAAGATCGCAACAGCCCTGGATAAATCTCCGAAAATATCGCAGAAGGTGATTTTCAAGCCTGTGCTGACAACACCCGATTCAATCTTTGAACTCTGCTCAGCAGCAAACAATAATAAAAACTGCATTGGACTGATAACATGGATGCACACTTTTTCTCCTGCTAAAATGTGGATAAAAGGATTGACGGTGCTTTCAAAGCCGTTCCTGCATTTCCACACACAGCTTAACCGTGATATACCATGGGAAACTATCGACATGGATTTCATGAACCTTAACCAGTCTGCCCATGGCGATCGCGAATTCGGTTTCATCGGGACAAGAATGAGACTGAACAGGAAGGTGGTGGTAGGCCATTATCTGGATCCGGATGCAGTAGACCGGATAGCAGTATGGATAAGAGCCGCAGCCGCCTACAATGATGCCCTGGATATGAGGGTCGCCCGCTTTGGCGATAATATGCGCGATGTAGCAGTGACTGAGGGAAACAAAGTCAGCGCTCAGATGAAACTGGGTTATTCTGTCTACGGCTATGGAATCGGCGATCTCGTAAAAGCAGTGAACAACGTGTCTCAGGCTGCAATCAAAAAGCTCCTTTCTGAATATGGCTCTGATTATAAAATGACAAAATCAATGGCAAATTCGGAAACTCTCAAAGAAGCTGCAAGAATTGAGGCTGGCATGGAAGAATTCCTCAAGGCAGGCAACTTTAAGGCTTTCACGACTACCTTCGAAGATCTCCATGGACTGAAGCAGCTTCCCGGGTTGGCAGTTCAAAGACTTATGGCCAAAGGATTTGGCTTTGGTGCTGAAGGCGACTGGAAAACTGCAGCGCTTGTCCGGTCAATGAAGGTGATGGCCAACGGTCTCAAAGGCGGCACATCATTCATGGAAGATTATACTTATCATTTTGACCCCAAAGGGATGAGAGTCCTTGGTGCTCACATGCTCGAAGTGTGCCCTTCAATAGCGCTCAGCAAGCCTGCAGTGGAAGTCCACCAGCTATCAATCGGAGGCAAGGCTGATCCGGCAAGACTTGTTTTCAGGACAGCTCCGGGTAATGCAATTAATGTATCGGTAATCGACCTGGGAAACAGATTCAGGATGATCGTCAATGATGTTGAGGTTGTGAAATGTCCCGATATGCCTAAGCTTCCGGTGGCAAGCGTCCTTTGGAAACCCATGCCTGATCTTAAAACCGGCGCCGCCGCTTGGATTCTGGCAGGTGGCGCACATCACACAGGATTCAGCACTGCAATAGATTCCGAATACCTCGAAGACTTCGCCGGGATGCTTGGAATTGAGTTCGTACTTATTGATAACAAGTGCGATCTTACTGCCTTTAAGAAAGAACTGAGATGGAATGAGATAAGTTATCATCTTGCAGGAGGAATAATCTAAAGCTGGTAAAATTTATCGGCAGTAAGCCGATAAAAAAGTCATAAAGTATGGTGCTCTATTCAAAACACTCAAAGCATCTCGTTGCTGTTGATTGTATAATATTCGGATATGACATTCATGAAAAGGAGATAAAGCTTCTCCTGGTCAAGAGGAGCTTTAATCCTGCACGGGGTAAATGGTCTCTGGCTGGTGGCTTTGTTGAACAGGATGAAAGCCTGGATGTTGCTGCTAACAGGGTACTAAGCAGCCTTACAGGGCTGAAAAATGTCTTCTTGAAACAGCTCTATTGCTATGGTGATCTTGACAGGGATCCCGGAGCAAGAGTCATTTCCACCGCATATTGGGCACTTATTAAGATCAAGGACATTGATCAGCAGCTTTCGAAACAGAATGGCGCTCACTGGCAGTCAATTACAAAGCTTCCCGAACTGATATTTGATCATCAGAAAATGGTTGAAAGAGCTCTCAGCGAGCTTCGGATGCAGATCAAAATAAAACCTGTCGGTTTTGAACTTCTTCCGGAGAAATTCACCCTTGTGCAGATGCTCGATCTTTACGAAGCAATCTACCAGAAGAAGATTGATAAAAGAAATTTCAGAAAAAAGATCCTTACCATGGATATCCTTGAGAAGTTGGATGAGAAGGAAAAGGAGACTTCCAAGAAGGGAGCATATTATTACAGGTTCATCAAAGAGAGGTATAAGAAGCTGGTGCAGAATGGCTTCTATTTTAACCTGGATGTTAGCTGAGAAGTTTGAAGTGCCTACTTTGTACACCGTAGCCTTCTTTGACCACCGAAACGAAGTGAAGGTGGTGGCGAAGGTGTAAAGTGCCTAGAGTACTTAGAGTTAATTAAGTTTGAAAATATGCTTGATAAACTAAAACTGAGTGTTTTCAGGGCGAATCTCGACCTTGTGAGTGAAGGTCTTGTGATCCATACCTGGGGCAATGTGAGCGGGCGTGACAAAGAAAGCGGATTAATAGTGATCAAGCCTTCAGGAGTCAGCTACAAATCAATGAAGCCTGAGGATATGGTCGTCCTCGATCCTGAGGGGAAGGTGGTAGAAGGCAAATTCAAGCCATCCACTGATGCTCCCACACACTTGTTATTATATAGATCATTTCCCTCCATTGGAGGTGTGGTCCATACCCATTCAACATATGCGGTTTCATGGGCACAGGCCGGGAAGGATATCCCTGCTTTCGGCACAACGCATGCCGACCACTTTTATGGTGAAGTACCCTGTACTCGTATACTTACTGCCAAAGAGATAAATTCTGATTATGAGATAAATACAGGAAAGGTGATCATTGAAAGACTCGGAAAGAATGATCCTATGGCAATTCCTTCGGTTCTGGTCAACTGCCATGGACCCTTCAGCTGGGGTATCGATGCTGAAGAGGCAGTCTATAATGCGGTTGCTCTGGAAGAGATAGCACGGATGGCTTTTTACACTGTCCTTCTTGGAAAAAAAGAACCGGTTGACAGCTATCTTCTCGATAAACACTTCAGCAGGAAGCACGGAAAAGGTGCTTATTATGGACAGAAGAAACCAAAATAAAAACAGATATAAACATGCCAGTAAAATATGTGATTGGGCTTGATTACGGGACTGATTCAGTCCGGTCAGTAATTGTCAGCACTGCCAATGGTGAAATAGCAGGAACTTCGGTATATGAATACCCGAGATGGAAGAAGGGCCTTTATTGTGATCCGTCATCTAACCGCTTCCGCCAGCACCCGCTCGATTATATCGAAGGACTGGAGCATTCGGTTACAGATGCAATGAAAGGATTGAGCCGTGAGATAATTGACAATATAGCCGGTATCACTGTCGATACTACCGGATCAACGCCTGTGGCTGTCGACAGGGAAGGAGTTCCTCTGTCGATGAAACCCGGATTTGAAGATGATCCCGATGCCATGTTCGTCCTCTGGAAAGATCACACTGCTGTGAAGGAGGCCGCAGAGATAAATGAAAAGGCAAGAACATGGGGAGGTATTGATTTTACCAAATTTGAGGGAGGCATATATTCGTCGGAATGGTTCTGGGCCAAGATCCTACATATCCTTCGTGCCAGCAAAAGGGTAAGGGAAAATGCATTTTCGTGGGTGGAGCACTGCGACTGGATACCTGCCCTTCTGACAGGAAATACTGATCCTCTTAAGCTGAAGAGAGGCCGATGCTCGGCAGGACATAAGGCCATGTGGCATGAAGACTTCAACGGACTTCCGGACGAAAAATTCCTTGTAAAACTTGATCCTGTCCTGGCAGGTTTGAGGAACAGGCTTTTCAGTGAAACATTTACCTGTGATGTTGCTGTTGGAAACATATCATCAGAGTGGGCAAAAAAACTGGGATTGCCTGATGATGTAAAGGTTGGAGCAGGAGCCTTTGATGCACATCTTGGTGCGGTGGGAGGAGAGATAAAGCCTTATCAGCTTGTAAAGGTGATGGGAACCTCAACATGCGATATGATTGTGTCTCCTATGGAAGAGGCAGGTGATAAGCTGGTCGCAGGCATCTGTGGGCAGGTAGATGGTTCCATTGTCCCGGGCATGCTTGGTCTTGAAGCCGGACAATCTGCATTTGGAGATATATACGCGTGGTTCAGTAAACTTCTTCTGTGGCCTGTGAATGAGGTAATTGCAAAAATGTCATGGCTCGATGAAAAAACCAGGGACAGAATTGCTTCAGAAACGGCTGATCGTATAATCGCAGAACTTAGCAGGCAGGCTGAATCGATTACTGAAGAAGAGACCTCTGTCATTGCCCTTGACTGGCTCAACGGACGCAGGACACCGGATGCCAACCAGGCACTGAAGGGAGCAATAGCCGGATTATCCCTTGGATCGGATGCTCCAAGGATTTTCAAGGCGCTGGTTGAAGCTACGGCTTTTGGTTCAAGAATGATAAATGAAAGATTTATTTCAGAAGGTGTCCGCATCGACGGTGTCATTGCTATTGGCGGAGTCGCGAAGAAAAGTCCTTTCGTTATGCAGATAGTTTCTGATGTGCTCAATATGCAGATCAAAGTGGCAAAATCAGATCAGACCTGCGCACTCGGATCAGCAATGGCGGCTTCGGTCGTTGCAGGTATATATAAAGATATTCCAACCGCTCAGAAAGCTATGGGAGGAGGTTTCGAGAAAGAGTACAAACCGGATCAGGTAAGGGCAAAAAAATATGAAGAGCTCTTTAATAAGTATAAAAAACTCGGATCGTTCATTGAGAATCAATTAACATAGCCCCCAAACCCCCTGAAGGGGCTTAAAATGTAGAGAATACTTAAAGTCCCCTTTAGGGGATTTAGGGGCGGTTTTTAAAGGGGATATAGGGGCAGTTTAAACAAGCTGGGCATAAGATTATTAATTAAAAACTTATTAAAGAATAAAATATGAAAAAATCATTACTTTTTATAATTGTATTTTTTTTCGGAGCATTCCTTGTCGCAAATGCCCAGAAGGAATCCGGAGCTGTTAATCAACTTGTAATTATCACAAACCATTCCGGCCCTGTTATCAGCAAGGATATTTACGGTCATTTTTCAGAGCACCTTGGAACCTGCATATATGGAGGCATCTGGGTCGGAAAGGATTCGAAGATTCCCAATACCGACGGCATAAGGAATGATGTTCTTAATGCCCTGAAGGAAATAAAGATCCCAAATCTCCGCTGGCCCGGAGGCTGCTTTGCCGACACCTACCACTGGATGGATGGTATAGGACCTCAGGAGAAGAGAGCTTCTATCATCAACACCCACTGGGGCGGAGTAGTTGAAGATAATTCCTTCGGAACTCATGAGTTTATGAGACTTACTGAATTGATTGGATGTGAGCCATATATAAGCGGTAATGTAGGTTCGGGAACGATCCGTGAGATGTCGGACTGGGTTGAATATCTGACATCAGGCGCCGATAGCCCCATGACAAGATTACGCAGGCAGAATGGACGTGAAGATCCTTGGAAAGTGAAGTTCTTTGCTATAGGGAACGAGAACTGGGGCTGCGGCGGTAACATGACACCAGACTTTTATGGTGATGTGATGAGGCAGTTCTCTACATATCTGAAGGATTATTCAGGGAACAGGCTTTACAGGGTGGCATGCGGCGCAAGCGACAATGATGTGGAATGGACGGAAACCCTGATGAAGGATCCAAAAAACCTCGGTATGTTTCAGGGCCTTTCCCTACACTATTATTCAGTTCCGGGAGGATGGGGCAGCAAGAACAGCGCTACGAACTTCACCGAGAATGATTGGTGGGAGACCTTCAAGCTCAATTATGAAATGGACAGGATCATTAAAAGTCATGAAGAAATCATGAACAGGTACGATCCCAGGAAAACAAAAGGACTTATCGTTGATGAATGGGGCAACTGGTTTCAGGTTGAACCGGGTACGAATCCTGGATTCCTTTACCAGCAGAATACTCTCAGGGATGCAATTACAGCAGCCATCCATCTGAATATTTTTAATCAGCATGCAGAAAGAGTGAAGGTTGCAAACCTTGCACAGGTGGTAAATGTGCTTCAGTCAGTGATACTTACAAAAGAGGATAAAATGGCACTTACTCCTACATATCATGTCTTCAGGATGTTCAGGGTGCATCAGGAAGCACAGCTGCTCAATACAGACCTTCGTTGTGAAGATTATGTTATGGGAGAAAGAGGGATACCGGCAATTTCAGCTTCAGCTTCAATTGACAAAGAAGGAAAGGTTCACATTTCAATCGCAAACCTCAATCCTGGAAAGGAAATCGAATTGACCTGCCCGGTGATTGGTGATACTTTTAAAACGGCAACGGGCGAAGTACTCACATCAAAGGAGATGAATGCGTTTAACAGCTTTGAAAAACCCGAAACAGTTAAACCCGCATCGTTCAGCGGATACAAATTTAAAGAAGGAATACTTACCGTTGCAATGCCTCCGAAGTCGGTTGTGGTATTGGAATTGAAAAAATAACCTTATGAATATATCAGGTAAGTTTTTATTGGCAATTACAGCATGCACTCTGGTATTTGCAGGATGCACCGAGAGGAAAAACTCAGCAGATTATCCAATTCAGCCTGTCCCGTTTACTTCAGTAAAGCTGACTGATAATTTCTGGGCTCCGAGGGTAAAGAAAAACGCATCTGTCACGATCCCGATTGCATTTTCATACTGCGAATCCACAGGCAGAGTAAAAAACTTTGAAATTGCCGGCGGACTTGATACCGGTAAATTCCAGACCATCTATCCTTTCGATGACTCCGATGTTTATAAGATAATCGAGGGAGCCAGCTATTCACTCCAAACCTATCCTGATCCTAAGCTGGAAGCATACCTCGACACCCTTATATATAAAATAGGTTTGGCACAGGAAGATGACGGCTACCTCTATACAAACCGTACGATTGCTGAAATGCATGGCGGAAAAGGTCTTCATGAATGGGCAAGTCCGAACAGGTGGGAGCTAGATTCAATACTAAGCCATGAGCTCTATAATCTAGGTCACCTTTATGAGGCAGCAGTGGCACATTACCAGGCTACAGGTAAACGAAACCTACTTGATATTGCCATTAAATCAGCAGATCTTGTAAACAAAGATTTCGGTTGGGACAGGGTGAAAGTATATCCGGGTCACCAGGTAATTGAAATGGGACTTGTGAAGCTTTACAGGGTTACGGGTGAGAAAAAATACCTCGATCTCGCAAGATTCTTCCTTGATATCCGCGGAAACGGAAGTACTTATAATCAGGCACATAAGAAGGTAACCGATCAGACGGAAGCTGTAGGTCATTCTGTAAGAGCAACATATATGTATTCCGGAATGGCCGATATTGCTGCAATTGAAAAGGATGAGGCATATCTTAATGCAATAACAAAGATCTGGGAAGATCTGGTATACAAGAAAATGTATATTACCGGAGGTATTGGTGCATCAGGAGGAAATGAGGGATTTGCGGAACCATACTTCCTGCCAAACATGTCGGCATATTGTGAGACATGTGCCTCAATAGGCGATATTTTTTTGAATCACCGGCTCTTCCTTATTCATGGTGAAACAAAATACATCGATATTCTCGAAAAAACTCTTTATAACTCGGCACTTTCAGGGGTATCATTGTCAGCCGACAGGTTCTTTTATCCGAATCCTCTGGAATCGAATGGCCAGCATAACCGTCAGGCCTGGTTCGGATGCGCATGCTGCCCATCGAACGTTGCAAGGTTTGTCCCTGCGATACCAGGCTACATCTATGCAGTGACTGATGAAGATCTTTATGTCAACCTGTTCATTTCAAATGATGCCGAATTCATGGTTGGCCATAGAAAAGTCAGGGTAACGCAAAAATCTGATTTTCCTTGGGATGGAAAGGTTGAGATTTCTGTTTTCCCTGAAACTGATGGAAAATTTTCTGTGAAGATTCGCATCCCCGGATGGGCTGTCAATGAAGCAATCCCGGGCAGCCTTTATAAGTTTGAGGACCAGTCTGCTCAGCCGTACTCTATAAAAGTAAATGGCGAGTCTGCTGGAACCGAAATTGAAAATGGCTATGCCGAAATTGAAAGAAAATGGGAAAAGGGAGACAAAATAGAAGTAGATTTTCCAATGCCTGTCAGAAAAGTCATTGCTGATGAAAGGATCAAAGCAGATCTGGGCAAGATTGCCATACAAAGGGGGCCTGTAATATATTGTGCAGAATGGCCTGATAATAACATCGGAAATGTGCGGAACCTGCTTATTGATAAGGATGCTCCGATGACAACTATATACGTCGATACACTTCTGGAAGGGACACAGATCATAAGAGCGAAGGGCTCACAGACCAGTAGAACGCTCGAGGGCCAAATTGAAAAGCTGCCTGAAGAGCAGATTAATCTTATTCCATATGCCCTATGGAACAACCGCGGACCCGGGCAGATGATGGTCTGGATCCCTTATACGGTCAAGAGCGCCAATCCGCTTGCAGCACCGACAATTGCCTTCAGAAGCATTGTAAAGGCCAGTAATAGGTCGAGGCAGCTTTCTGCTGTGAATGACCAGGCATTGCCGGAAAGTTCAAACGATCAGTCAGTGCAATATTACCACTGGTGGCCCGACAAGGATCAGTGGGAATGGATCCAGTATGATTTTGAAAAACCTGAAATAATCTCAAAGATAAAAGTATATTGGTTTGATGATGGTCCCGACGGAGGTTGCCGTATTCCCGACGCTTGGGAGATGCTCTACCTTTCCGGGAATATCTGGAAACCCGTCAGGACGAAAACAAAATACACTGTCACGAAAGATGGGTGGGATTCACTGCAGTTCATACCTGTTAAAACATCTTCACTTAAAATAAAGGTTAAACTTAACAAGGATTTCTCCAGCGGATTGTATGAATGGATAGTGGAATAGCAGCATATAAATAGGAGGATCATGAAGAAATATTTTTTTCTGCCGGTTCTGATCTTGGGGCTTATTTCCTGTACCGGAAACAGATGGCAAAAAACCGACAATGGAGTCATTATCAATCCATCTGTTCCATCGGGGAAAGGTGCTAAGATAATTACGGTTGACGTCGTTAATGAAAGGATCTTTCATGTTAAAGCTGCACCGGGAAAATACTTTTCGAAAGTAAAAAGCCTGTGCGTTATAAATAACTCCCGGTCAGCCGATTTTGAAGCTACTGAAAAGGAAGGTTCACTGCTAATTTCAACTTCTGAAATCAAGGCTGAGATATCACTTGAAACAGGCAGGATAATTTTCAGGGACAAAAACGACAAAATATTACTTGCAGAACCTGATGCAGGCGGCAAGGACTTCACTTCCATCGAGGTCGAAGGCACCAGTGGCTGGTCGATGAGCCAGATCTTCAAATCTCCTGCTGATGAAGCCTTTTATGGACTGGGCCAGCACCAGTCTGACGAATTCAATTTCAAAGGTCTTAACGAAAGCCTTTACCAGTACAATACAAAGGTTTCAATACCATTTATTGTATCGAACCGTAACTATGGCATTCTCTGGGACAATTATTCCCTTACGAAATTCGGCGATCCGCGAAATTATTCGGATATGGATTTATTCAAACTGTATGACGTAAACGGTGAAGAAGGCGGTCTTACTGCAACATATTATGTCAACTCCGATCCGGGCAATATTTTCATTAAGAGAAAAGAGTCAGCCATCGACTACGAAAACCTCACTACAATAAAAAAGTTTCCTGACAAATTCCCGTTCTACCGTTCGACAATAACATGGACAGGCAAAATAGAACCAAAGGAAACAGGTCTTTTCCAGTTCAAGCTCTATTATGCTGGGTATACAAAGTTATTTATCGACGATAAGGAAGTAGTAGCCGAAAGATGGAGAACAGCCTGGAATCCTAATACATATAAGTTCTTCCTGAATATGGGAAAGGGCAGGAGCTATAATATCAGACTGGAGTGGAAGCCCGATGGAGTTATATCATATATTGGACTGAAAGCTCTTAGTCCACGACCTGCCGAAGAGCAGGGAAACCTGTCCCTTTATTCGGAAATGGGAGACCAGATCGATTACTATTTCATCACCGGGGATAACATGGACAAAGTGATCAGCGGTTACCGTACGCTTACCGGTAAAGCTCCTATAATGCCTAAATGGGCAATGGGTTACTGGCAGAGCCGTGAGAGGTACCAATCTCAGGATGAATTGCTGAATGTAGTCAGGGAATACCGTAAAAGGAACATTCCTCTGGATAATATCGTACTTGACTGGTTCTACTGGCCGGAAGATTCATGGGGATCTCATGAGTTTAATCCTAAAACGTTCCCTGATCCTTCCGGAATGGTGGATTCCGTACATAAGCTGAATGCAAAGATCATGATCTCCGTCTGGCCTAAATTTTATTACACTACAGAACACTACAAAGAGTTCGACAGCAAAGGGTGGATGTACAGGCAGGCTGTAAAAGATAGTATACGAGACTGGGTCGGGAAAGGTTACATAGGTTCATTTTATGATGCATACAATCCTGCAGCCAGGGATCTTTACTGGAGACAAATACAGGAGCACCTCTATACAAAAGGTTTTGATGCCTGGTGGATGGATGCTTCGGAACCTGATATTCTTTCCAATGCAAGCATCGAATACAGGAAGCTGCTCACAACACCTACCGCATTGGGACCTTCAACCAAATATTTCAACGCCTACGCGCTGATTAATGCAATGACAATTTATGACAATCAGCGTGCTGCGGATCCCAACAGACGAGTCTTTTTGCTTACCCGGTCAGGGTTTGCTGGATTGCAAAGGTATTCTACCGCAACCTGGAGCGGCGACATTGGAACACGGTGGGAGGATATGAAAGCACAGATCCCCGCCGGACTCAACTTTGCCTTATCGGGAATACCATACTGGACATTCGATATTGGTGGTTTTTGTGTCGAGGGAAGATATACAAGGGCAAAGGAAGGGTCTGAGGAGCTGGAAGAATGGAGAGAGCTCAATGCAAGGTGGTTCCAGTTCGGATCATTCTGTCCGCTCTTCCGCAGCCATGGGCAATTTCCGTACCGGGAAGTTTTCAATGTTTCCCCTGAAGGTCATCCTGCATACAACAGCATGGTGTATTACGATATGCTGAGGTACAGGCTCATGCCCTACATTTATTCATTGGCAGGCGTCACGTACTTCAATGATTATACAATAATGAGGGCTATGGTCATGGATTTCGGGAGCGACCGGAATGTAGAAAGTATCAGTGACCAGTATATGTTCGGACCATCATTGCTTGTGGCACCCGTTTACAGGTACAAAGCCCGCACCCGTGAGGTATATCTTCCATCTTCATGCGGATGGTATGATCTTTATACCGGGGAATATTTTAGCGGAGGACAAAAAATCGATGCAGATGCCCTATATGAACGAATGCCTCTTTTCGTAAAGGAAGGCTCGATATTGCCTGTTGGTCCTGATATACAATATGTTGATGAAAAACCTGCGGATCCTCTGACTCTTCTGGTTTATACCGGACGCAACTGTGCCTTCACTCTATATGAAGATGAAGGGATCAATTATAATTATGAAAATGGTGCCTGCAGCACAATTAAAATCAGCTTCAGCAATGAAACAGGAGAACTTACAATCGGTAAGCGCAATGGTCAATTTGAAGGGATGCTGAAGGAGAGGGTATTCAATATTACTTGGATTACCAAAGAAAAGCAGGTTCCTTTCAATCCGGAAATCAGCGGAGATATAAAAGTTATTTATAATGGGGCAACGGTTACTGTTTTGAAAAAATAGTTTAGAGATAACACATGAAGAAATTTTTTAGATAATTTGTATAAACATGGATGAGATTCTTCGCTTCCCCTTCGCTTTGCTCTGGGCTTCGACTTCGTTACGTTCAGAATGACAGATGTTTTATATATACAAGGAGGAGGGAGAACGGCGGATTTCCGCCGTTCTCCCTCCTCCTCCTCCCAAAAAAAATGTGTCATTCCGAATCCCGACGACTCGAGATGAGGAATCTCCTAAAGCAGATTGAAATTACTTTAAAATATGGAAACATGAAAAAACTAGCAACTCTTTTTTTAACCCTGACCATCTTTGTTTCTGCTTGTCAGGAGCGTGTGCCCTGCTTTATTAACCTGCCTTCGCTTATCAGTGATAATATGGTATTGCAGCAGAAAACTGATACAAGGATCTGGGGAAATGCCAATCCAAATCATAAGATTATTATTACCCCGGAATGGGGCAATACCGTGACAGTTAAAGCTGGCGATGACGGGAAATGGCTGGCGGTTGTTCCCACGCCAGAAGCGGGTGGTCCTTATACAATTAAAATAGAAGGAAGTGATACAACCATAACCATCAAAAATGTCCTGATAGGAGAGGTCTGGTTCTGCTCAGGGCAGTCAAACATGGAAATGCCGATGGCAGGATGGCCGCCGCTTGACACTATAATGCATTCGGCAAAGACAATTGCTGCAGCATCAATACCTGAAATAAGACTTTTCAACGTGTTGAGAAAAGTCTCCTCCATGCCTCTTGATGAGTGCACCGGCAAATGGGAAGTATGCTCTCCTGAAACTGTAAAACCATTCTCAGCGACAGCATTTTTCTTCGGAAAGAAGCTGAACGCCGAGCTTGGTGTTCCGGTAGGATTAATTGAATCAGCATGGGGAGGAACACCATCGGAAGCATGGACATCTGCCGATGTTCTTAAGAGCGCCGGCGAGTTTGTTGAAGAATTAAGCGGCATGCAGGCAGCCGAGACAGCTACGAAAGAATATCAGGAATGGCTGAACGGACACAGGCAGATAGAGATCAAACCAACTGGAGATGATCAATGGAAAGGGCTCGATTTTGGAGATGCGATTCTGGCATCGGCAGATTTCGATGATACAAAATGGCCGTCAATGGCGCTTCCGGGGGAATTTGAAAATGCTATGGGCGAGTTCGATGGCGCAGTCTGGTTCAGGAAAGTTATCGAATTGCCAGGAGAATTGAAGGGTAAAAACATGATTCTTTCACTTGGTCCAATCGATGACATGGACCGGACTTACTTTAACGGGGAACTTGTGGGAGCAAATGAGACCCTTGGTTTCTGGCAGACCGTCAGAAATTATGAAGTTCCGGGCAAATTGATCAGGGAAGAGAAAAATGTTATTTCCGTCCGTGTTCTCGATACCGGGGGTGGAGGAGGAATATGGGGAGAACCTGGCTCAATGAAGTTTGTCACAAAGGATAGTAAAATGTTTAATTTCGGTATTGAAGGAGACTGGAAGTATCAGCCTGTTGCTGAGTTCAGCGGCAATAAATTCTACGTATTCGATTTCCCGGACAATGATTTTTCACAGAAGACAAGACCAAAAGTGTTCGGGCCAAATTCGCCATCAACACTTTATAATGCAATGGTTAATCCTGTGATTAACTACAGGATAAAAGGTGCAATCTGGTACCAGGGTGAAGCAAATGTGGACAGGGCAGAACAGTATACAAAGATATTCCCGCTGATGATACAGAACTGGAGAGAAGCATGGGGAATCAAAGAGTTCCCATTCTATTTTGTACAGATAGCTCCCTGGGTCTATGCTGGTCTCGATTCAGACAACTCAGTTTCCCTGCGCGAAGCACAGGCGAAATCACTTGCAGTTCCCAAAACAGGAATGGTGGTTACGCTCGACATAGCAACAGTACTGAATATACACCCGCCATACAAGCTTGAGGTTGGGGAGAGGCTTGCAAATCTGGCGCTTTTAAATGATTATGGAAAGAATGTTCCGGCACTCGGGCCGGTTTACAAATCAATGATAATTGACGGGGCAACGGCAAAGATCGAATTTGACAACGCTGCATCAGGGCTTGTTTCAAAAGATGAATATATACCTGAATTTGAGATTGCGGGCAAGGATGGCAAATATGTTAAGGCAGTTGCAAAAATAGTCGGCACCGAAGTATGGGTTTCATCTCCTCAGGTCCGTGAACCTGAGTCCGTCAGGTACTGCTGGAAGAACGGATCTGTAGGGACATTATCCAATAAGGATGGATTACCTGCATCACAGTTCAGAACAAAAGATTGAAAAACGGCACACGGCGCACAGCACACGGCACACGGCACACGGCGCACAGCACACGGCACACGGCACACGGCACACGGCACACGGCACAAATAACTAATAACCAATAAAATTATATTATAATGAAAAAAATCAATCAAATTTTAATTTTTTTATACGCAGCGCTTTTTCTTGCAGGCTGCAATCAGTCAAAAAAACAGGAGATGGTCAGGAAAGAACTTTTCGGTACCTACAAAGGCAGTGAGGTCTATCTTCTTACCTTAACCAACAAAGCAGGCAATGTACTGAAGCTTACAAACTTTGGGGCAAGGATAACCTGGCTCGAAATGCCTGACAAAGAGGGTAAAAAAGATAATATCACATTCGGATTCGATACTTTCGATGGAATGATTGCAGGAGACCGTTATTACGGTGCAGTGGTGGGAAGGTATGCTAACAGGATAGCAAAGGGGAAATTCACTCTCGACGAAGTGGAATATACCCTGCCGGTAAATAACGGACCAAACTCACTTCACGGCGGCCCGAACGGATGGCACAGTGTAGTATGGAATACCGAGATCGTCGGAAAAACGGAATACCCCACAGTAAAGTTCACATATGCAAGCCCTGACATGGAAGCAGGCTATCCTGGAAACATGAATGTTGAGGCTACATATACCTGGACTGATAACAATGAGATCATTATTGATTACACACTGACAACCGATAAGAAAACAGTGTTTAATATCACCAATCATGCCTATTTCAACCTTCATGGTGCAGGTAATGGAGATATACTTGACCATCAGCTTGTTATAAAGGCTTCAAGCTTTGTCCCGGTCGATACATTACTTATCCCGACTGGAGAGCTGAGGCCTGTTGCGGGTACTCCCTTTGATTTTACAGCACCCCATATGGTTGGAGAAAGGATTGGTGAGAATTATGATCAGTTAATCTTCGGAAAGGGCTATGATCATACATTTGTCTTTGACAATACCGAAGAAGTTGATGCCTCAGTTTATGAACCTGTAAGCGGCAGATACATGGAAGTCATTTCCGATCAGCCGGGAGTACAGTTTTATTGCGGCAATTTTCTGAATGGCACTAATATAGGGCATGGCGGCAAGCCTTACAATTACCGTTCCGGCTTATGCCTCGAAACAGGTCACTATCCGGATAGTCCAAATCATCCTGATTTTCCTACAACTGTACTGAAGCCGGATGAGACCTTCAAATCAAGAACCATTTACAGATTCTCTGTTAAATAAACAGGAGAATGAAATATGCCCGATTAACTTCATTTATCTTATTGGTACCTTTATTTATCCTTTTTTCCTGTAAAAACCGGAAAGATAATTCTACAAAAAATGCCAATCCTGGGCAGGAAGAGGAAACTCTCAGGATGGCAAAACCACTTCCGGCCGTCTCAATCCACGAGGCAGCATTGAACGGACAATCAGGCCAGGTATCTGCTCTTCTTGAAGCAGGAATTGATGCTAATATGAAAGACCGGGAGGGACGCACTCCGTTGATGTATGCATCCTTCAACGGTCATACAGAGGTAATTAAGGGGCTTGTTAAAAGGGGAGCGGATATTAATCTTCAGGACATTTATGGCCGGAGCGCCCTGATGATGGCGTCATCAGGGCCTTATCCTGTTGCCGTAAAGTTACTTCTCGACCATGGCGCTGACCCAAATCTGGTGGATACTGAAGAGCATTTCACCGCCCTTATGTATGCCGCCGCTGAGGGACAGCCCGATGTGGTGAAGCTTTTACTTGCAAACGGAGCAGATTCGGAATTAAAGGATGTTGATGGAGATAACGCACTTACTTTTGCGGCTAATAACGGACACGTAAGCGTGGTATCCCTCCTGAAATCGATAAAAAAATAGTATTTTATGAAGAAATGTCATTTTTGCCTGGTTCCGTTGATGGCAGTTTGCATTGTGTCATGCAGCCATGTTTCTCCTCCTGACAATTTTGCCGGCTGGGATTATAATCATATGAAAACGGTGACGAAGGCAATAAGGAGTGAATCTTCCCTTTATTACCCGGCTTTTCAGAAGCTCATTAAAGATGCTGATGAAGCCCTGACAAAAGGCCCATTCTCTGTAACATACAAGGAAATGGTTACTCCCGGAGGAACAAAGCACGACTACATGAGCCAGGGACCATACTGGTGGCCCGATACCACCAAACCTGATGGACTTCCATTCATAAAGCGCGACGGAGTAAGCAATCCGCAGGCCGGTATCGACAGAATGCAATTGGGTAATATGATGGAGAGTGTACGTATCCTTTCCCTTGCATGGTACTTTTCAGGCGAAAATAAATATGCTGAAAGAGCCGCAAATCTCCTGAAGGTTTGGTTCATTGATCCTGAAACTCTTATGAATCCTCATCTTGAATACGCTCAGTCGATTCCCGGCATAACCACAGGAAGGGGGATAGGTATAATCGATATACAGGGAGTTCACAGCCTGGTCGACGCAATAACCCTTCTTGATATGTCCGGAGCAATTGAGACAGACGAGATGGCAAAGATCAAAAAATGGTTCGCGGATCTTTCTGGATGGCTTACAACAAGCAAAAATGGTAAGGATGAAGATGACTACAAGAATAATCATACAGTAGCTTATGATGTTATTGTCAGCAGTATGGCAAGGTTTCTGGGTAATGATGAATATGCGGCCAGGAAGATCTCCGAAATACCTTCACGCCGTATCGACCCGATGATCGAATCTGATGGACGCCAGCCTGAAGAGCTTATCAGGACAAATGCCTTTGGTTATTCAGTGTCAAATCTCAGGAATTTCTTTGATGCCGGTGAAATCGGGCTTAAGTTTGGTGTGGATATTTTTGGTTATTCAAATCCCGAAGGAGGATCATTGCGAAGGGCTCTTGATTTTCTGGTAAGCTATATAGGCAATGAAGACAAATGGCAATGGCAGCAGATCGGAGGATTCAGCAGCTCTGAGAATAATCTCGGCCTGCTCATAAGAAGAGCAGCCAGGTACTACGATGAACCCCAATATAATAAGATGTGGGAAGAGCTCTTTGCAGAAAAAATGAAAACCGATTGGAATCTCCTTGTGACTCCGGGTTTTTAAAACTTCGTGCGGATTTACCCAAAGATTAGAGATTTATTTCCTTATCATTTTGTCAAGATCCCACTCTTGTGGATTGAATTTTCTGTATACCGGTTTATACGAAGGATATCCTCCAACTTCACTCTCACCGTTGATTATCTTCCCGGTACCATTTTTAACACCTTCAATAATTCTTTTGTCTATATCATCCCTGTTCCAGGGAAAAGCACCGGCATTTTCAAGAACACTCTTTTTAACTACGGAAGGGAGGATAGGACTTAATCCTTTAGGCCAGAACGGTTTGGTATCAATGCGTGTAAAAGTGCCGTTAAGTTCCTTTCTTTCTGCAGTGGATACTATCATGTTGTTCTCCCAGTAAACCTCAACAGGTCCTTTGAATGAACCGATCGCCATTGAGCTTCTCGTATCAGGGCCTGCCTCTATCAGGTTGGCTTCAACTACCATTATTCCTGTAAGCCAGTCATGTCCTTTCCATTCCTCTTCCACAAGACCGAAATGTATTGCTGCATTACCCGGATTATAGATGTAGTTGTTGACCACCACTCCGCGGGCTCCACCCTTGAAAAGGGGGTTCCTCTGCATATTGCTTGCATAGAGGTTCCCTGTGATGAGTATATCAGAAGCATTGTCATGGACAAGCGTCCCTTTTGAATGTTCTCCCTTTGAGTGTGTTGAATTGCTGAGTCCCTCTGCAATAATACAATTGCTTATAACTATTTTGTGAGATGTGTTCTCTCTCCATTCTTCAGGTCCCGTACCATCAAATCTCGGACCCGAAGGAGAGATGTTCTCATCAGTTGACCAGGTAACCGTGCAATGATCAATTATCACATTCCATGCACCTTTGGAACAGCCTATCCCGTCAACTTCCCACCCGCTCTTTTTTGGCTGATCTGCTTCTCCAGGCCTCACTTTTATATGCTGGATAATAACATCATGGGCTTGTATCGATAAACCGCCCCTGATAAGAGTGATCCCCGGATATGGAGCTGTCTGTCCTGCGACTGTTACAAACGGATTGGTGATGCGAAGAGATTTTCTTTCTAGGTTTATCACTCCTCCCACCTCAAAAACAATGATCCTTGGTCCGTCAAACGCAAGAGCAGCCGCCAACGATCCTTCACCTTCCATGTTAAGGTTTGTAACCGTGATTATTTCGCCTCCGGATCCTCCCTTTGAATCGAGCCCGAACCCGGTCACACCTTTCAGCACCGGCAATCCGCATTCCTTTGCTGACTGAGGGAATGAGGAGAAGGTGAAAAGTCCTGAAAAAATAACTGTGACGGTTATTAGTCGTATGCCTGTGAAGTATTTTGAAATTGCCATATTCATTAAGATTTAAAGCCTTCTAAACTTTTTTATTCCCATAAAATAAAAGAACTAATACAATATTAATCAAAATACTTATAACACTATAACTGATCTGAAGACATTTGCCGGATAATGAAGGGATAAAGAAAGGTTTAAACACATCCGGCTCATAAGTAAGCTTTCAGATAATTCATTTTATTATATTAAATTGCATATATGATTCCGAGATCAGTCATAACTTTTTTGATTTTCTTCCTGTACCTCGTTCATGGCTCCTGTCAGACCAGGCAAACTGGCGTTGTGATTGACGAGAGCAAAATGAAAGATACTGTAGTACAGGTTATTGAAATCGACAAAGTGTGGTCGGGCCATCCTGTGGGCTTTGCTCTTCTTACACATGAGGGGCGCCAGTACATCGCCTATTACAATGCAGAACGTAATATGGTGGTTGGCCAGAGAGATCTGAGCGATGACAGGTTCGAGATTCGGGTAATGCCTCCCACTTACCGTGAAACTTCGGGGGGAACAAGTACAATTCTGGGGTGGGACAGTCACAACTATTTAACTATGGATATTGACTGTATGGGTTTCATCCATCTTTCCGGCAATATGCATGTTCATCCGCTCACCTATTTCAGGAGCACCGGACCGGACGATATCTTCACACTTAAGCAGGAAATGGAGATGACGGGAAGGGATGAGAAGAGGTGTACCTATCCCAGATTCATGAAGAACAGGGAAGGGGAACTGCTTTTTCACTACCGCGACGGCTCCAGCGGAAGCGGCAATGAGATATATAACATCTATTCCTGTGAAACGGGCAGATGGAGCCGTCATCTCGATGAACCGCTGACTGACGGTAAGGGTCTGATGAATGCCTATCAGTCGCAGCCTACACTGATGGCTGATAACTGGTACCATGTGTGGTGGGTGTGGCGCGACACTCCCGACTGTTCTACCAACCACGACCTCTCCTACATGAAAAGCCCTGACCTAAGGAGCTGGTATAATGCAGATAATGAACCTGTTAAACTGCCTGCAACAATTGACAACAAGACACTTATAGTCGATCCCGTTCCCGTAAAGGGAGGGATCATCAATCTTGCTGCAAAACTCTGCCTCGACGAAAACCTTAATCCGGTGTTCGCATATCACAAGTATGATATCGCCGGGAATCTTCAGTTTTATATTGCTGAGCGGGTAAGCGGCAAGTGGGTTTCAAAACAGGTTACCGATTGGGACTACAGGTGGGAATTCTCAGGAGGAGGGAGTATTGTTTTTGAAGTGAGACTTAACAGTTTCATCAGGAGAAATGATGAATTGTATGAGCTTAATTATTACCACATTAAATATGGAACAGAAATTATCCTGCTGAATGATAAGTTTGAAACCATCGGCGTTGTAAAGAAGCCGGTATCAATAATCGACGGTATAAAAGCGGAAAGCAATTTTCCAGAACTTGCACCTGTAACCGCAGGTGACCTGGGAAGATCCGGTGAACCGGGAGTAAGTTATATGCTTAAATGGGAAACCCTTCCCAGCAACCGCGACAGAGCCAGACCTGAACCCTGGCCTGAGCCTGTCACATTGTATCTTTATAAATTAAAGCGTCAATCATTTTAAGTAATGAAAACAAGAACCTACTTACTGCTGATCCTTCTCTTTTTTATTCTTCCCCTTGCGAATACCCAGAATTTTCCGAGAATAGGGGAAGCAGACCGCATTAACAGACTCGAGCCCCCGAAGGGAAAAGTAAGAGCGGTACTCGATACCGATACTTATAATGAGATCGATGATCAGTTTGCTCTTACATATGCTCTGCTTTCAAAGGAAAAAATTGATCTTGAAGCTGTTTATGCCGCACCCTATTTCAACAACCGTTCAACAAGTCCTGGTGATGGCATGGAGAAGAGTTACCAGGAGATACTGAGGCTCCTGAAATTCCTCGGAAAATCATCTGAAGGTTTTGCTTTCCGCGGTTCGGACAGGTATCTTGAGGATGTAAAGAGGCCTGTAAGAAGTGATGCTGCCATCGACATGATTAAAAAGGCGAAGAGTGCAACACCCGGCAATCCGCTTTATGTTGTTACGGTGGGTTGTATAACCAATGTAGCCTCCACAATACTGATCGATCCTTCGATAATTGAGAACATCGTCGTTGTATGGCTCGGAGGGAACAGCCTTGAGTCGCCTCATAAGCGGGAGTTCAACCTGATGCAGGATGTGCCGGCAGCCAGGGTAGTCCTTAACTCGGGCGTACCATTAGTAATAATGCCCTGCCAGCCTGTTGTGGCCTGCTTCCACACCACGATCCCCGAAATGGAGAAATACCTAAAGGGTAGATCTCCTGTCGCTGATTACCTTCTGAAAACTACGATAGATTACAGTGGAGGGCATGACTATTGGTCAAAGGTCATATGGGATGTCACAGCTGTTGCATGGCTGGTTAATCCATCATGGATGCCTACAAATATTGTTCATAGTCCCGTTCTTACCGACCAGGTTACTTACAGTACCGACATGTCGAGACATTTTATCCGGATGGCCACCTCGGTGAACAGGGATGCCATTTTCCGCGATTAGTTTGTGAAGATCGGCAATGCGAGGAATTGATGTAACTGGGAGCAGGTAAATATTATTCACAGCCTTTTTAATTGAAAATCATGAAAACTAGAATTTCAAGAAAACACTTCATTCAGACATCAGCGGTTGCTGGTGCAGCAGCTTTTACACCGGGTCTGGCAATGGCTTCCGTTAATGATCAGAAACAAGAAGCGGCAATTGCCAGAAACCAAAATCCCCTTAAAATAGGTCTTATGACCTACCTGCTCGGCAGTAAATGGGACATTGAAACAATCATAAAAAATTGTTCTGAAACAGGCTTTCAGTCTGTTGAACTGAGGACCACTCATGCTCACGGGGTGGAAGTGTCTCTGACTCCGGGTCAGAGGGCGGAAGTAAAGAAGCGGTTTGAAGATTCTCCGCTTGAGACAATAAGCCTTGCAAGTGCTTTTCAGTACCATTTACCCGATCCTTCCGAACTTAAGAAAAGCATTGAAGGAACAAAGGAATATATATTGCTTGCAAGAGATCTCGGAGCGACCGGAATAAGAGTATTCCCGAATGCTCTCCCTGAAGGAGTTCCCGTGGAGAAGACAAAGGAGCAGATTGGTAAGGCCCTTGCCGAAGTTGGCATTTTTGGGAATAGTCATGGCATTGAAGTACGTGTATGCATCCACGGAAAAGGAACAGATTCGATACAGGTGATAAAGCAGATTATCGATTATTCACAGAGTCCGTATGTCTGGGTAAACTGGAATTGTAATGCTTCAGACAATGAAGGAGAGGGCCTGGTTTATAATTTCAATTCGGTTAAGGATCGTATAAAAGGAGTTCATATGCATGATCTTCATGATCCTGCATATCCGTACCGGCATTTCTTTAAATTACTGGCAGCTTCGGGTTTCAAAGGCTACTGTAATGCCGAGATTGGCAGGGTGAGCTGTGAGCCGGTTGAATACATGAAATGTTACAGGGGATTGTTCCTTGCATTACAGAATGCCATTTAAATGAGAAAATTATAAAATATGAAACGGAAGGAATTCATTAAACAATCTGCCCTGGTAACCGGGGGTGTCGTAACGGCACCGGCTTATTTGCCGCACATGATAACCAGAAGTCCCAATGAGAGGATAAACATAGCTGTTGTAGGTATCAGCGGACAGCGTAAAAACGTGAGAGGTATGATCAATGGGCGGGGAATTGTCCATGTTAACACCTATGCCAATATCCCTAACGTTGCTGTTACAACCCTGTGCGATGTCGATGAAAGGCTTTTCGCCGGTATGTCCGGGGTGGTGGAAAAGCATTTTGGCATTAAGCCCGGAACTGAAACAGACTTCAGGAACCTTCTCGACGACAAGGATATTGATGTTATCTCGATAGCTACTCCCGATCACTGGCACGCGCTGATGACAGTATGGGCATGTCAGGCCGGGAAGGATGTCTATGTTGAAAAGCCGGTCTCACACAATGTTTCTGAAGGCCGTAAAATGGTTGAAGCAGCAAGAAAATACAGCAGGATCGTTCAGTCAGGAATATGTTATCGTAGCAGCAAAGCCGTTAAGGAAGGAATAAAATTCGTCCATGAGGGGAAACTGGGAAAGGTCTATATGGCCAAAGGAATAACCTACCGCTATCGTGTTCCAATAGAGCACGTCTCTGACAGTCCTGTTCCTGAAGGCGTTCACTGGGATCTTTTCCTTGGCCCCGCACCATACAGACCTTTTAATGAAAACAGATATATCTACCAGTGGCACTGGCAATGGGATACCGGAACAACAGAATTTGGCAATAATGGTATCTACAGAATGGATACCGTACGATGGGCTCTCAATAAAAACTCTCATCCTGTGAAAATTCATTGTACAGGAGGAAAATTTATGAGAGACGATGATCAGGAAGTACCGAATATACTTATTGCCAATTATGAATATGAAGATGGAACCATTATCCAGAATGAAGTGAGAAGCCTATGTACAAATCCGGAAGGATTGCCTGATTCGGGAGATTGTTTCCTGTATTCTGATCAGGGCTGGATGACTTTCAATGGCAGTGGTTACAAGACCTATTTTGGTAATAAAAACGAGCCCGGACCGGCCAGATCGGATGAGGATTTCCCGCCTGAAGAACTAAGCAACGGGTGGAAAAATTTCATTGATTGTGTGAAAAGCCGTAAAAGAGAAGATCTTGACAATGATATTCTGGAAGGACATATGTCAGCATCCCTCGGACACCTGGGAATAATTTCGTACCGTACAGGAAGAAAACTGAGATTTGACCCTGAAAGGGAGAAATTTATCAAAGATCCTGAAGCTGATAAACTGCTGACAAGAAACTATCGTAAGCCATTTGTAATGCCCTAGACAGTTTAAGAAAACAATCTGATATGCCAATTAAACACTGTTAAATAACATCTTATAAGGAATGTTATCGATAGATCATATAAATACATGAATATAAACAGAAAAAGGTTTTAAAAAAAAATTGTCTGGCAGCAGGTGCCTGTATCTCATGTCCTGCATTGCTCTTTTCTCAACCGGGAATGTCCATTTCTGATTTACAGGATCTGATAAGCCGGATCGGTAATTCAAACGATGATAAGGAAAGGGTTATACTCCTTGAACAGTTGCTGCTGTCCGGCATTACAGATGTGGATAAAGACATTGCAGGGCAGATCCTCAATATTGCAGACCGCTGGGCAAACGGATTTGAGAAATATGCAAAGCCGGGCACAGAAGGCAATGAATCGGAAGGATATCTGTGCGGTTTCCTTAATAGATGTTCGTTCGAAAGATCCATCCTCCCTCAGTTGACTGAAGATCACAGACTCTTTCCGCTGATTGCCTTTTTTCGGAGCAGGATGCTGGTGGCAAAACTGATCCAGAGCGGCAACATCATTAATGTTCCAGATGTACGCGACAAATACCTGGCTGAGTCAAAACGGCTTATGACTATAGTCTCCTCTTTATTCCCTGAAAATCAACTCGCTAAAAATTACCTCGGAAAATATAAACCCTGGGAGGAGATCGTCCCTTACAATACTGCCGCTCCGGAATGGGCCAATCACCAGAGGATAGTACTTGAAAAACTATCGTGGCTGATAGACTGGTGGGTCGATAACCACCAGATATCCGACGGACAGTTTGGAGGCGGATGGGGCGACGATGTGGAAATGTGGAGAAACTGGGTGCCGGTTCTCTTT
>Ga0209450_10000033_pt1 | contig 102776 bp, 89 predicted proteins | sample FrelakmetLWP11LW_FD_187149 | JGI IMG/M metagenome (GOLD analysis project Ga0209450, IMG submission 187149) | Freshwater lake sediment microbial communities from the University of Notre Dame, USA, for methane emissions studies - LWP11 LW (SPAdes)... | ecosystem: Environmental > Aquatic >... | reverse complement strand
GCCATAAATAATTGTTAAATCTCTAATATATAAACAATTAGAGAATAAAAAAGGGGATGAAACAGTCATTTAATCCCCATTTTATTTTAATTATTAACAACCTATCTTTGACTTTTTCTACACCCCCTACCCTGACCGAAGCGTCAGGGGGAGGTGGTGCTTATTACAGGCTCCGCTATTAATTCTTTATGACCTTTATCGTTCCAATTCTCTTTCCTGTTTTGATCTGAACAAGATAAAGTCCTGCAGGAGCTTCAGTACCACTGGAAGTTTTCCCATCCCATCTTACAGGAATTGAAGAATCTGATATATCAGTTTCTATCTGCCTTATCAGCCTTCCGCTTATGTCGACTATCATAATGGAAACAGAAGCAGTATTATCAGTTTTTACCAGAAAATTGAATTCTTCTTTTGAAGGATTAGGATATGCGATAATAAAATTCTCTTTAGTATGGAATATATTATCCTCAACATCGAGGATCAGCTTTGCAGAAGGTAATTTCACAGTTGAATAAAGCTTGTATTCTCCTGGATCAAGGCTTATCGGCATATTGACATCGGTCACTGTTAAAGAATCGTCGTTAAAATAATCATACCATTTGCCTGTCTGTACAAACTCCGGATCTATTGAAGCTTGTGTCACTCCAAAATTCCCGAGTATATTTACGCACATGTCACTTCCACATAACTGCAACCGTTTTAATGGTGTTGAAAACGAAAATGCGTAATTTTCAGTAGTAAAAACCGGATGATTTTTCCGTAGATTATTAAGAAGTTTATAGATCAGATATAGTCTGTACCTTTCAGCTACAGAATAATAGTCCCACAGTATTGGTTTTTCACTTACCCTTCCACCGTAATCAATTGATATGTCATATCCAAGCTCGCCAAACTGCCAGATCATTTTGGGTCCGGGTATTGTCAGGAAAAACATTGCATCAAGCTCCATTCTCTTTAGAGCGGTTTTCAGATCCCTGATATTGTAATCAGGGGATACTGAACCATAAGTAACCGTCTTATACATCAACCGCTCTTCATCGTGACTCTCCATGTAAGATACAAGATTGGGAACTGTCCAACCTCTTCCCAGGTATGAAGCATTTGTAAGGTCGGATGTGAAACCCAATGCAGCCTCCGCATAATTATAATTATTATTTCCCCAGAGCATCATCCCGAAATTGGCAAGCTCCATTTCCTCTGTATTAGGGGCAAAATGTTCCAGGATCACGTAAGCACCGGTCTTCACGGACCATATTGCCATTGCCATCCTTTTCAGGATAGCTATCCTTGAGGCATCATAGGAAGATCCATCTCCTGAAGTATTGGTAAATCCTTTTGTAAAGTCGAACCTGAAGCCATCGATTTTATATTCAGTCATCCAATAGGAAGTGATCCTGTCGACAAGATTCCGGGTTGCAGTGCTTTCGTGGTTAAAATCGGCGCCCCATTTATAAACCGGATTGGGAGAGCTGGCATTGAACCAGGGGTTGGGGAGCTTCATATAGATCTGATCTGAACCGTAGGAATTGAGGTACAGCTGAACGAATGGAGACTGACCGTTGCAATGATTGAGAACCATATCCATTATTACAGATATTCCCCTCTTGTGGCAGCTGTCGATAAAAGCTTTCATGTCATTTTTGGGCCCATAGTATTTATCGGGAGCAAAATAGAATGAAGGATTATATCCCCAGCTCAGGTTCCCTTCAAACTCGCTGACAGGCATAAGCTCGATTGCATTGATGCCGAGATTATCGAGATAGCTGAGAGTGTCGATGAGGGTTTTGAAATCGTGCTTTGCCACGAAATCCCTTATAAGCAGCTCATAAATAACAAGATCTGACTTTTTGGAAGGCTCAAATACCGGATTCTGCCATACGTACGGAACCTGTGCAGTCTGAAGTACTGACACCATTCCGGTGGTTGTATCTTTGGGATAGCTTATCAGGCCGGGATATGTTTCTGCCGGTATATACTGATCATTCCATGGATCGAGAACCTTATCGGCATATGGGTCAGCAATAAGAAGAGCTGAATCAACCATGTATTGAAACCGATATTCTTTTCCCGGAACCAGCCCGTTTATTTCGAGCCAGTACCTCTCGGAGTCAGGCGTCCTTTTCATATATCCCTGGTCACGCGGGACCCACTCGTTGAAATCGCCAACGACAAAAACATAACTCTTGTAAGGCGCTTGAAGTACCAGGGTCACTGAATTATTGCCTGTATAATTAATTCCATCCTTCATGTCGGCAGGCAATGCCTCGCTTGTAACAGGATGCCTGACATAAACAAAGAATGAATCGACAGCGACTGATGGCAGATCCCAGGCTTTGGCTTTTACCCAGAATTCACCATAACTGTCAGCGATTATAGTATCGGTTACCAGGTCCGGAGTGCTTCCTCTTTTCAAAAATACATTATTGATATATAGGGAAACGGAATCGGCAAAAGTAGCTGCTGCTTTAAGGATGATCTTTTTATTAAGTTCAGTTACAATTGAAGATCTTTCAGGAATGACAAAATTTGCATTGAGTTTTGACTGGAAGATATCAATTAAAATATCAGGCCTCGTTTGTTTTGAACCATCGAAGCTCCTGAAAACAAGGCATATTTTTGTGATAACATCTGTTGCTGAAAGACCGTAAAATGTTTTAATATCGGGGGTAATGTCCAGCTCATATTTATAATTACCCAGGCTTTTACATTTAGGCTGGGTCGTGTTATTTCCCCACGTGCCGATTACTTTTTGCCAGCTAATGCCACTGATTGTGACTCCCGTGTGAACATAGATGTCCCCGGTATAATTACGAAGTTCATTAACACCTGAATTGGGATCCGCAGTGTTAAGAATAATTTTGATTGCCTGTCCCATCGTCGGTACAGCAGGATCGATGGTGATCATCTGTCCCTGCGTTGAGATCATGCAGGCTGAAAGCAGCAATATTACGAAAAGACTCTTATTCATTGAATATGTATTTATCGGACATATACCGGATCCCTTTTATTGAATTACCGGTGAAATCAAAAAATGTATTGCAGTCCCACGCTGATCCTGTACCCCACGAATCTTTAAGGTTTGAAGTTATCCAGGCCGGTTCCCATGGAAAAATTCCCTTGCCTCCGCCGGCGATAACTTCCTGGGTCAGGTCATGCATATATTTATACTGCCCCTCTTTCGTTGCCTGGTAATCCGAATTCAGTTTGCCTGCATCAACGAAATTCCCATAATTGTCAGCATTCTGGGTGGTCCAGGGATAAATTGTTTCCATGATCATGACATCCTTGTTAAAGCTGTTCTTAAGCAATGAAACATAATTGCTGATGTTTTTCAGACCTATGCCCGACCATATATAATAATAGGAGAATCCTATAATGTCATAATCTGTGAGGCCTTTTACTACGAGTCCGTCAAGCCATGCGTATACATTCTCGGGTTGAGCGATGTGAATTATGATTTTCGGTTTTACTGCTGATGAAGCCGATGCATCCCTGATACCTTTTATTGCACCATTAATTAAATAGACAAAATCGTTGGTTTTGTTCCATCTGTCGCCTTGCGGAAGTACAAAACCAGGATTTATCTCATTACCTGCCTGCACATATTCGGGCATAGCATTCGCGGCTTCCAGCCTGTCGAGTGTCTTAAGGGTATAATTATAGATGCTGTCGTAAAGGTCACTATTTGACAATCCTGTCCAGACTGCAGGAGGCACCTGCTTTCCCCGATCAGCCCAGCTGTCGGAATAATGAAAATCAAGGCATGATGCCATACCCTGGGCTTTGGCGGCAAGGATACCCTTTTTAACATCGGCAAAATCGTTGTACATATTTGCGATCGGTGGGTTATAGACAGTCTTAGTCCATTGCGGATTATGCCATAGCCTAAGTCTGATCACATTTGCTCCGTATTTTTTAAAAATAGCATATGGGTTCTCAGTATTGCCTGAGTCTTTATATACCCCTCCGAAATCGAGTATCTGGTTGACGTATGAAAGATCAGCACCCATTACGAATTTTTCAGTACTGTAGTATATCCTTGAAGCTGGCAGATTCCCGCCGTCATTATCCTTTTTGTTGCATGAATCCAGGATCAGAAAAAGTAGGAACAGTATTACTGAAGTTCTCATAGAGCTAATTCAGGTTAATAAAGCAAAATTAGAATATTTCTTCTCTTCAGAAACAAAGAGGCTGTCTAAAAGAAAGACAGCCTCGCTATTTTTAAATAACCGCAGGATTAAATTATCCGGTGGTCACTTGTCATTAGATCTTTGTCATTGTAGCAACACGAGTCCATGGATTAAGGGTTATTACATAAGTCCCGGCTGTTCCAACTGCAATATTGTCGCCGCCCTGAGTAAGATTGGTCAGGGATCCCCCAAAGTTCACTCCCCAGTCATCATTTGCCCTGAACTTAATTTCACCTGTCGTAAGAACAATAGTTGCTGTAAAGACGTGATTAACAGCATCCCAGGTCATGTTCTGGTCTGAATTCCATCCGTCAGGAGTGGCGCTGCCTATAATACCCCATCTGTTGGCACTATAAGTGTACTGTTGAGGATGACTCAAATCAAGTGTAATTGCATAATCATCTTCAATAGTTACAGCGATGTTATCGCCACCTGCTACCAGTGAATTGCTTCCGGCAGGAGCACCGTAATTGACTGACCAGTCGGATGTTCCCCTGAATTTAATGTATTTCGGTGTTGCCACTGTGCCAGTCAGATGTGCTCCAAGAGAGAATACCAGTGAATTCGTGTTATATGTCATATCGGTTTGACCTACCCATCCGCTGGGAGTAGCATCTCCAATGACACCCCATACAGTAGCAATTGCAGTATAAGTCATTGGATTGACACCTGCATTGACATTTATTTTATAATACCCTGCAGGCAGAGTTATATTATCACCAGCTGCATCCAGCGTGCCGGCAGTCGCTCCGGCTCCGTAATTCGGACCATTCCAGTTTGGCTGGGAGGCAATTTTCCAGAGATTAGAAGCACCAGCCATGTATATGTATCCTTCAACGTTATCTGGTGAAGCTGCTGTGCTTTTCACCATGGGTGATTTGTCAGGAGCCCAGTCAGCATAATCAGGGCTTGGATAACCTGCCGAAACATAGTTTCCCGGGACATACCAGTTACGAATGCTTACCAGGGTGGTAAAAGATACTTCATCTCCATATTTTGTACCTGCGCTGTTAGTCGCATAGGCACGTACATAGTAGGTTGTAAGTCCATCCAGTTTGGAAAGGGAACTGGTAAATTCACCCGTACCTGTTCCGTCTGAAGTTTTGGTTCCGGTAATATCAGGGTTGTGGCTCTTTCCATAGCAGACGCCACGGGCAGTGATCGGAGATCCTCCGTCGACTGTGATAATGCCGCCAGTTGTGGCAGTTGTGCCCGTGATTTCGGTTGCTGCCTTCGTCGTAAGAGTAGCAACTACAGGAAGTGTGGTGAAACTCACTTCTTCTCCATAGATGGGTCCGCTCTCATTAATTACATATGCCCGTGCATAGTACTTTGAAGCGTATGAGAGACCACTGAGCTTAACCTCGAATGTAGCTGTAGATCTCTGACCATTATAGACTGTTTTGGATTTTTCAGTTGTCGGTGCAGGCGATTTATCATAACAAACGCCTCTTTCGGAAAATCCGTCACCGGCAGCAATTATAAAACCTAATACTGTTGCCTCATTGGATTTGACATTCAGGACTTGAGATGTTGTGATTTGTGGATCAAGCCTGACATTAGCTGTATCCTTTGTGCAGGCGGAGAAAAGAATTACCGCAGTAGCAAAGAGAGCCAAAACTCTGTAAACAAATATGTTTTTCATAAATCAGTTTTTTAAATGTTTCCTGCAACTAGTTCTTTTTTATCGTATAAGTTCCAGCTTCAAAGCCAAATGGCATGAACGTTGTGATAGTTAATTTAATGGTATAATTCCCTGCAGTTACAGTGATATTAGAACCATTATGCACCAGATTACCAGTTGTACCTCCGAGGTTCCATGCCCATGCATCGTTCAGCCTGAATTTGATATCACCTGCTACCAGGTTGATGGTGATATCCCATGTTCCAGTTGCTGCGTTATAATCCATTTTCTGATCCGGAACATCCCAGGCATTGGGAGTTGCAGAACCTACAAGCCCTATCCTGTTTTCTTCCAGGGTATAGGTAAGGGCTGTTGTATTTACGGTTAGTTTATGCCATCCGGTCACGCCGGGTATGAATGCAGCGCCGTTGACAGCCAGTACAGCTCCGTTTGTGCCATAAACAGTATTTGTCTCCGGATTCTTAAGGGTGAATGGGTTTGCTGGGTCAAGCTTCACATAGCCTGTATATTTGCCATCGCCCAATGGTGATTCTATTTTCTGGGTGATACCGGAGTTTATCAGATCGAGCCTCGGGAAACCGTAAGGCTTGACATTTGCAGTGGTGATTGCGGATGTATAAACAAGAGGATTGGAACTTGTTCCAGGAGCTCCTGTTCCTGCATCAACAGTCAGAACAGCTCTGATCCTGAAATCCACTGATGTTATCTGATCAGCTGTAAATTTTTTGAGAAGCAGACCATTAAGATCACTTGTGGCCATCTTGATCAGTGTATCCTGAATACCGGTATAAATTACCAATGCATCAGCAAAATTATTACCGTGCAGGCAGGCTTCCAGAAAATAAGTTGTTGAGGCCTGAAATCCCGGATCAACAGGTGTGCCGGCAAATGAAAGTAACACTGCTCCGTTTGCCCTGGCAAGGGACAAGGCAGGCATGCTTTCAATTGTAGGGGCAATCGGATTTTCCAACATAACCACCTTTACATCATCCCTTTCACAGGAAGACAATAAACCGATCAGTCCGATCAATGATAAAAATATAATTAAATTCTTCTTCATTTCCGTAAGATTAAAAGATTAATAATCAGGATTTTGCTTGATATTGGGATTTGCAGAAACTTCGTCTCCCGGTATAGGGAACAGGTTCAAATGACTATCAGTATTGCCGCCGGCATAAGTACCGCCTTTCCACTGCCAGTTGTAGCTCCCGTTGGTGAATCTACCAAAACGGACAAGGTCGGTACGCCTTTGTGCTTCATAGTAAAACTCACGGCACCTTTCGTCAAGAATGAACTGGGTTGTAATATCACCTGCCGCTACATTTCCAGTTGTATTGCCATAAGCACGTTCCCTGATCTTGTTAATATCGGCAACAGCAGTTGCAGCACCTGTCGTATTGAACAGAGCTTCTGCCCTCATTAAATAAGCATCAGCAAGTCGGAAGATAGGGAAATCAGTACATGCAAATGCGATATTGTAATTAGCCGGAAGAGTACCATCAGCCTTTTTTGCAGTGAATTTGTACACTCCTATTCCGTAATCGCCGCTGGAAGAAGCACTAGGAATATTCATACTCTTCTTCATTTTCAGGAAAACACGTTTATCGGCACACTGTGCAAACAATGGATCACTTGTTGGAACAGGATTATTTCCATAGGTTTTCAATGTGTCTACAAGTGTATTCATGAACTGGATCCTTCCCCGGTTTCCGTTCCAGTTGGTATTGGATGTCAGGCCATGAAAATCTTCTGCCCTGATATAAGTCGCATCACTGCATGATTCAATGATGAATGTTGTACCTACATATCCCTGTGTATTGATTCCATCCTGCGACCAGGCGAAGATCATTTCCTTGTTATTGTCGTTGTAACCGTTGTCGGCTGAGAAATTCTTCCTGTAATTGGTTGCCAGCTGATATGCTCCACTGCTGATAACTTTATCGCAGTAGATCTTGCAGCTATCCCATTTTGCGGTACCGGTATAAACCTTGGCATTCAGGTAAACCCTTGCAAGAAGCATCCAGCAGGCACCTTTATCTGCCTGAGGATAGGAAGAACCCGGTTCGCCGAGCTTATCCTCAAGGTCATGCAGTTCTGCTACGATATAATTAAAAAGTTTGATTCTTCCTGTAGCAGGAACCGGATCCAGCTGTTTTGGATAGAATTTACCAACTCCATCAGCATCTGTTGTAAACGGAGGATTACCAAAGAGATCCATGTGATAATAGTAGGCAAGTGCTCTCAGGAATCTTGCTTCAGCATTATACCTCATGATGTCAGGATCGCTGCTGCTGTTTGTGAGTTTAATAAAGTCATTGGCATATGTTATGCTAAGGCTTAGACGCTGGTAGAGAGCAGTAAGGAATGGATTGCTCGGGCTCCATGTCTGGGTGTTCAGATCGGCGATACCGGCATCGCCCCATGCGCAGATTGCCTCATCAGTGGTTATCTCCTGAAGGTTCCAGAGTGCCCTGGTGGTAGTAAAGAAGTTTCCATCGGGAGCTGATATATCATCTCCGCCGTTTGCTCCCTGACCACTAATAATAAAACTTGCATAAATTTTCCCAAGAGCTTCTTTAATATATATAGGATCATTACCCAGGTTCCCGGCCATAATGGTATTCGGATCTTTCGGGGTAACATCAAGATCTTTCACGCATGACGCTATCATCAATGTCGAAAGAACTATTCCAACTATAAAAATCTTTTTATTCATATCTGGTATTGTTAGAATATTAATAGGTTAAACTAATTCCAAGCATATATGTTCTGGGCCTTGGATAGAAATTATTGTCAACACCTCCCGGAACTTCAGGATCAATCCCAGGATATTTAGTTGCAGTCAGTGCATTCTGAACAGTAAAGCTGATGCGTGCATTGGAAATACCCTTGAGGTTTTCAAATGAATAACCTGCGGTTATATTGTCAAGCTTGAAGAATGAAGCGTTATAGACAAAATAGTCGCTGGTGAACTGACGTTTCACGAATTGTGTTTCACTCAGGTATTTAGGGAAGTTCTTCCAGTATCCAATCTGGTACATCTGATCGTACGATGCACCTGCTGCAACCTGGTTGTACACATAGTTTCCTATGCTTGCCCTTGAGGAAGCCGAAAGGTCAAAGCTTTTATAGGTGAAACGTGCAGAAAGACCCATCAGGTAATCCGGAACAGGATTATGGAAAATGTATTTATCGGCATTGTCGCCGTTCACAACTCCACCAGCACCTGAAAGATCTACATATAATCCTTCTATTGGATTACCTTCGACATCATATACCTGTTTGTTAACAAAGAACGAATATGCAGGATAACCAACTCTTGTAACCTGTTTCTGACCGGTAAAGGCATCTCCATAAAGAACGCCAATATAATTAGGATCATCAGACAGAAGAAGTTTGGTGATCTTATTCTTATTATAGGTCAGGTTAAAGCCGATATTCAACGACATATCGGCTTTTGAGATCGGAATTAAATTAAGTGCGAATTCTATCCCCTTGTTCTCGAGGCTTCCCACGTTTGTTAGCAGCGTATTTGAGAAGTTGCTCCCACTGGGAATTGTAACTGTATTGAGAAGGTCTTTTGTAACACGTTTATATAAATCTACAGATCCTGTGATCCGGTCTTTTATAAAACCGAAATCAAGACCTATGTTCTGTGTTGTTGTTTCTTCCCATTTAATATCCGGGTCGTAAGCATCAGGCCTCAGTGTTGGAAGATATTCTCCATCGATAAAATAATAAGAACCTTCTGAAGAGATACGGTATTTTGCCTGGGCTGGATAATCATTTCCAATATCCTGCTGACCGGTAACACCCCAGCCAAGTCTAAGTTTAAGGTCGGAAACTGCCTTGAGATTTTTAAGGAAGGCTTCATCCTTTATCTTCCATGCGAGTGCCACTGAAGGGAAAATTCCCCAGCGGTTCTCCTTGGCAAATCGTGATGAACCGTCGTCACGGACAGTCACGGTTAGAAGATATTTGTTATTAAGTGTATAGTTTAAACGTCCGAAGAATGAAACCAGGTAATTTTCTGTTATAAAGGATGAACTGTCAGACTTCTGGTATGGATGTGTAGCATCCTCGATGCCTCTTGTATAATTATTGCCTTTACGCTGAAAATGCTGCCAAGAGTAACCGGCTGTAGCTTCAATTTTGCTTTTTATTTGTGATAGATCCTTTGAATAGGTCATATAGAAATCCAGCAGGTTGTTATAATTCTTTCCATCGTAATTATTTAGCCTTCCGTAGAGGGGACTGGTAATAACTGATGGTGAAGTTGCCGGACGGTTATTATGTCCTTCACTCGAAGAATAATCAGTAGCAAGGTTCAGGTTGGCGACCAGGTCCGGAAGGAATGGCATCTTATAATTTAACTGGATATTGCCGATGAGCCGTTTAACATCAGATTTTTTATCCGCAGCCATAAGCTGTTCAACAGGATTAGGAGTTCCAAGATTGGCACCGTAGTTGATCCACTGAAAATAATTGTCAGAAGCTGGTTTTACGTCATTGACAGGTTTGGTTGGATCCATATTACTTGCTGAACCGATTGCTCCTTCCTCGCCAAAATTGCTTTTAGTCAACATTCCTTTTACATTGACGTTGACTTTCAAAGAGTTATCGAGGAATGAGGGATCAAGGCTCAGAGAACCTGTAAGTCTCTTCATACCAGTGTTCTTCAGAATACCGTTCTGATCGGTATATCCTGCTGAGAACCTGTATGGAAGGGTTTTAACAGCACCTGAAAAACTTAGGTTATGATCATGTGAAACAGCTGTGCGAAAGATCTCCTTCTGCCAGTCTGTATTGCTGGACCAGAGTTTGGTGAAGCTTTCAGCTCCAAACAGACTTACTTTATTATAAGCAATCTGCCGTATCTCATCACCAGAATATACATCAACATACTTGATTGCATTGGCAATAGAAACATTCCCATTGTAGGTGACAGTAAATTTGCTGCCTGCCTTCCCTTTCTTGGTGGTGATTAGTATAACACCGTTGGAGGCTCTTGATCCATAGATTGCAGTTGCAGAAGCATCTTTGAGGATTGTAAAAGTCTCAATGTCGTTGGGGTTAATGATTGACAGGAAATTTGAGCTTCCTGAAACAGCATGGTTGTCAATGGGAACACCGTCGATGATGATCAAAGGATCGTTGGATGCGTTCAGCGATGAACCACCGCGAACACGAATAGTTGATCCACTTCCCGGAGCTCCTCCGGAGGTTGTTATAACTACACCTGCACTCTTTCCGACCAGCAGGTCCTGCGGAGAGGTAATAGCACCTTTATTAAAATCTTTTGAACTTACAGCCGATAAAGAACCTGTAGCATCAGATTTTTTTACAGTACCATAACCGATTACCACTACTTCCGAAAGACTTTGGTCTCCGACTGCAAGAGCTACATTTACTATAGTCCTGCCATTGAGAGAAATCTCCTGTGATGCGTATCCTACATATGAAAAGATCAGGGTGGCTGTCGGCGCTACGGTAATGGAATAATTACCCGATGCGTCTACAATTGTCCCATTTGAGGTTCCCTTTTCCTGAATCGTAACACCGATCATAGCAGAACCATCTGCTGCATCCGTTACTTTCCCTGTAACCCTTATTCCCTGGGCGTTGAGTGCCCCTGTAACAAGAATCCCAAGAAACAGCAACGAAAGCATCGTTAAGAATCGTTTTTTCATTGGATGTCTGGTTTAAGATTTATAGTTTGAGTTTTAAAATGATTGTTTTTGCTTGCATTTTGAGCATAACAAATGTAATAAAGAAATCAATAAAAGAAGCCACTTGAATATATTAATTTTCAAGCAATTAACATATGTTACCGCAAACGTTTGAAATGTTAATAATTTTTATTGGTATCAGGTTTTTAAAATTATTTGTGCAACTTTTTTCTTCTTTTCTGTTTTTAAATTCTTCCTGAAAACATCATTTTTCCGCTGAATGAGGGAAATAGGATTTTTTCTTTTAACTTCGGGAATTGGTGACAGGTCTGTATTATTAAACAAGATGAATAAGGGGCAGGTAACAATAAAGGATATAGCAAAAGAGCTGGGAATTTCTCCCTCAACTGTTTCAAAAGCTCTTAAGGGGCACCCCGATATAAGCGCGGCAACAAAAGAAGCTGTACACGAACTTGTAGAACGCTGGAACTACAAACCTGACCCGATTGCATTGAGCCTGAAGAGCGGACATAGCAAAACTATCGGAGTAATTGTTCCGGAAATAGTACATTATTTTTTTTCGACAGTAATCAGCGGCATCGAAGACCTTGCCTACGATTCAGGCTATCATGTAATGTTCTGCCAGTCAAATGAATCATATGAGAGAGAAGTAAAGGCGGTGGAGACATTGCTCTCGAGCCGTGTTGACGGAATTCTTGTTTCACTATGCAAGGTTACGGCGAATTTTGATCATTTCAGGAATATCATCAGGGCAGGTATACCCCTTGTATTCTTTGACAGAATATGCGATGAATTAGAAACAGACAGGGTTATAGTTGATGATGAGGCAGGCGCATATGAAGCAACGAAACATCTTATTGAAACAGGATGCAGAAACATTATCCATCTTTCGGGTCCGCAAAACCTTCTGATTGGAAAGAACAGGAAAGCCGGATTTGTCAGGGCGCTGAAAGAATTTAATTTCCAGTCAATAGAAAACAATATTGTAAAATGTGATACCGGCGAAGAAGCCAGGACAATCGTTCCGGAACTTCTGAACAGGAATATTCCGCCTGATGGTATTTTTGCCGTCAACGACCTGACAGCTGCCGAAGCCATGAGAGTTGTCAAGCATAAAGGGTTTAAAGTGCCTGACGATATCTCAATTATCGGATTTACCAGCGGAATAATGTCCGACCTTACTGATCCCACACTTACATCAGTTGAGCAGCATGGATATGTGGTGGGCAAAGAGGCTGTTAAGCTATTGATCAATAACCTGGAAAATAAAGGTCTCCACACTTTTCAGACGAAAATCATCAGAACTGAACTAGTCATAAAGGGTTCAACGAGAAAAAAACTAACCTAAAAATTTTATGATATGAACGTACCGGCAAATCTGTATTATACCAAAGATCATGAATGGCTGAAAGTTGAAGGCGAATACGCTTATGCAGGAGTAACCGACTTTGCTCAGAGTGAACTTGGAGATATTGTTTTCATCGAGATAGAAACTCTCGGAGAGACTCTTAAGAAAGAGGAAGTTTTCGGAACTATTGAAGCTGTGAAAACAGTCTCCGACATGTTCATGCCTATAGGTGGTGAGATCCTTGAGGTAAATCCGGCAATTACCGACACCCCGGATGTGGTAAACAAAGACCCATATGGCAAGGGATGGATGATCAAGCTTAAAATGAGTGATCCGGCTGAAGTCAAGGAACTTCTTGATGCCGAAAAATACAAAGCCCTTTTATAGTGTCTTCTTGACCTCTACTTCCTGGTAGCCTTCAACGATATCGCCAACCTTGATGTCGTTGAAATTCTGGATGTTGAGGCCGCATTCATATCCTCCGACAACCTCTTTAACATCATCCTTGAACCTCTTCAGGGATCCTAATTCACCTGTATATATTACAATGCCATCGCGGATGATACGAACCATTGTGTTACGGGTGATCTTACCCTCCTTGACATAACATCCTGCAACTGTGCCCACTTTGGTGACCTTGAAGATATCGCGGATCTCAAGCGTAGCAACAATCTCTTCTTTTACTTCCGGAGAAAGCATGCCTTCCATGGCAGCTCTGATCTCTTCAATTGCATTATAAATGATCGAATAGAGACGTATATCTATCTCTTCCTTCTCGGCCAGCTTCCTGGCTGCAAGTGAAGGTCTGACCTGGAATCCAACAATGATGGCATTCGATGCAGCAGCAAGAAGAACATCAGATTCTGAAATCTGTCCAACTGCCTTATGAATAATATTAAGCTGGATCTCTGGTGTCGACAGCTTAATGAGAGAATCGCCAAGTGCTTCGACTGAACCATCCACATCGCCTTTGACAATGATATTGAGCTCCTGGAAGTTGCCAATGGCGATCCTTCTTCCGATCTCGTCAAGGGTGATATGCTTCTGTGTGCGAAGCCCCTGTTCCCTCTGAAGCTGTGCTCTCTTTGTGGCAATATCCTTGGCTTCCCTGTCGCTATCCATCACATTGAACTTGTCTCCTGCCTGCGGTGCACCGTTAAGACCCAGTATAAGAGCCGGAGTAGCTGGTCCAACAATATCAACTTTGTTTCCTCTTTCGTTGTACATTGCCTTGACATGTCCAAAACTGGAACCTGCAAGGAGGACATCGCCGACCCTTAAAGTACCTGCCTTAACCAGGATGGTCGCAGTGAATCCTCTTCCTTTGTCGAGGGAAGATTCAACCACCGTGCCGATAGCGGGTTTATTCGCATTTGCCTTGAGATCAAGCATTTCCGCTTCAAGAAGCACCTTATCGAGAAGAGCCTCTATATTCAGGCCCGACTTGGCTGAGATCTCCTGCGACTGGTATTTTCCACCCCAGTCCTCGACAAGATAATTCATATTGGCAAGAACCTCCTTTATCTTTTCGGGATTGGAGGTCGGCTTATCAATTTTATTTATTGCAAAGACAATGGGAACTCCTGCAGCCGAGGCATGATTTATAGCTTCGATGGTCTGAGGCATCACTCCATCGTCAGCAGCCACGACGATGATAGCTATATCGGTGATCTGCGCGCCCCTTGCTCTCATGGCAGTGAACGCCTCGTGACCGGGGGTATCGAGGAATGTTATTTTGCGACCGTCGTCTAGCTGGACGGCATATGCACCGATATGCTGTGTTATGCCTCCTGCTTCACCGGCAATGACATTGGTTCTTCTTATATAATCGAGTAGCTTTGTCTTTCCGTGATCGACATGCCCCATTACCGTAACTATCGGCGGTCTGGGTGTAAGATCTTCTTCATCATCCTCCACTTCCCTTACTGCTTCCTGAAGCTCTGCACTGACAAATTCAACCTTGAATCCGAACTCATCAGCAAGAACGGACATTGTTTCTGCATCAAGACGCTGGTTTATTGAAACGAATAGGCCAAGATTCATACATGTGGAAATGATATCCGTCACCGGAATGTTCATCATTATCGCAAGCTCATTGACAGAGACAAACTCTGTAACTTTAAGTATATTCTTTTCCTGTTCTATCTTGTCCTCAAGTTCATGGCGCTGCTGGCTGATCGCTTCGCGTTTCTCCCTTCGGTATCTCGAGCCTTTTGATTTTCCTTTGGTCGTAAGCCTGGCAAGAGTCTCTTTTATCTGTTTCTGAACTTCTTCCTCATCCACTTCAGCCCTCACAGGCCTTTTCTTCAAAGGCTTTTTTCCTGCTTTATCCTTCCTGTCACCCATACCTGGTCTGACAACTGGAACCTGCTCTTTCTCCTTGGTGATCCTCTTTCTTTTCTTCTTTCTTCTGAAATCCTGATCACCGTTAACCTTTACAGGCTGATAAGGAGACGGCTTTTTCTTTTCCTCAACCGGCAGGTCTATCTTTCCTACTACAGTTGGGCCTGATAGTTTTTCAAATCCGGGGCGGAATAATTCAATGATTTTTTCTTCCGGTTCTATTATGGTCTCATTGTCGATAATTTCTTCAATTGAATCTTCGATATCAGCAGTCTCTTTGACCGGCTCCTCGATTAGAAGCTTTCCGGCTTCTCCCTTAGGTGGTATTTCATGAGCCTCATCCTTTCCCGCTTTCTTTTCTTTTCTGGCCGGTCTGGCTTCTCCGGGTAAAGAATCGAGATCTATTTTTCCAAGTATACGAAGATCGGCAGCCGTTTTTTCACCTTCACCTGCAGTAAGAGGTTCTTTTGTTCCTGAGTCTTTCTTTTTTACCTCTTTTTCAGTTTCAGCAGTTTTATTGGCTGGTTTCTTTTCAGGTTCTTCTTTGGATGGAACGGTTTTTGGTTTTACGGTTTTATCAAGGTCGATCTTACCGACAAGTTTAATGTCAGGTTTTTTGATATCAGTTTTAAGATCAATGTTTTTCGTTACTCCTGATGAATCTTTTACAAGTATTTCATCATCCTTCTCTGATTCTTCAGTCAGTGGTTTCTCTGAAAAATCATCGATCGAAAGCGTCTCTTTTTTCCTGTGAAGTTCTTTAAGTGCCAGCTTCTCGGATTCTTTCTTTGCGCTGATATCCGTGCTGTATTCCTTTACAAGAAGGAGATAAGCCTCATGCGGGAGCTTTGTGTTGGGGTTGGGATCAAGATCAAACCCTTTCTTGTGCAGAAAGTCCACAATGGTGGTTATCCCCACATTAAACTCACGGGCTGCTTTGCTTAATCTCGTTGCCTTAACGTCTTCTGTCATAAAATATGCCTTGACTTTTTAAAATCTCTGAAATATGATCTGCAATATATTTTATTCAAATTCAGCCTTTAATATGTTGACGACCTCCTTAACTGTTTCCTCTTCCAGGTCGGTCCTTTTCACCAGGTCGCTTATAGAAAGATTGAGAACGCTTCGGGCGGTATCGCAACCTATTGCTTTAAGCTCCTCTATGATCCAGTCTTCAATTTCATCGACGAACTCCTCCAGGTTGACATCTTCTTCGTCTTCACCACCCGGCTCCCTGTAAACATCTATCTCGTACCCGGTAAGCTGGCTGGCAAGCTTTATGTTAAGTCCTCCTTTACCGATAGCCAGGGATACTTCATTGGGCTTGAGGTAGATCTCAGCCTTCTTTGTCTCTTCAATAATTTTAATTGAAGTTATTTTGGCGGGGCTGAGAGCTCTCTGAATGAAGAGCTGGTTATTTGAAGTGAAATTTATCACGTCGATGTTTTCATTGCGCAGCTCCCTTACAATGCCATGGATCCTTGATCCTTTCATTCCCACGCAGGCACCGACCGGATCAATCCTTTCATCATATGATTCAACGGCAACCTTCGCGCGTTCGCCCGGAACCCTGACTATATTCTTGATGGTGATGAGCCCGTCGAATATTTCAGGTACTTCAAGCTCGAAGAGCCTTTCAAGGAAAACAGGTGATGTACGGCTGAGTATGATGAAAGGTGTGTTATTCCTCATTTCAACTTTAATAACGACTGCCCTTATCGAGTCACCCTTGCGGAAATGGTCCGAAGGTATCTGTTCGCTTTTCGGAAGGATAAGCTCATTACCGTCATCATCCAGAATGAGGATCTCTCTCTTCCAGACCTGGTAAACCTCTCCGGTTACTATCTCGCCGATCCTGTCCTTGTATTTCATGTAGATATTGTTCTTTTCAAGGTCGAGGATGCGTGCAGTAAGATTTTGCCTGAGCGAAAGGATTGCTCTTCTTCCGAAGTCAAGGAATTTTACTTCGTCGGATACATCCTCGCCCACTTCGTAATCGTTGTCGATCTTCTTGGCTTCCGAAAGCGGGATCTGTGTTATAGGATCGGTAAGCGCATCATCATCGACCACCACCCTGTTTCTCCAAATTTCGAAGTCACCTTTATCAATATTCACGATGATGTCGAAGTTATCGGCCGAGCCGTATTTCTTCGCCAGCATACCCCTGAAAACATCTTCAAGAACACTCATCATCGTCGGGCGGTCGATATTCTTCAGCTCTTTGAATTCCGAAAAGGTGTCGATCAAATTAACATTTTCCATCTGGTGTAAACCTCTTATAATTACTTAATTGTCAAAACTGTCTTTGTTGCTTTTACCTGGTCAAGGTTGAAGGAGATCTCCTTTATTTCCTTCCCCCTGCCTTTGATTTTTATTTCTGTTTCCAGCTCGAATCCGCCGGAAGTTATGTTTTTCAGTGTTCCTGTAAATTTCTCACCATCGATGGTAATCACCTCGACCTTTTTGCCTTCATTCTTGTGATACTGTTCAATTACTCCGAAAGGCATGTCCAGACCCGGTGATGAGACCTGCAGCTCGAAATCCTCGGCGTCGCGGTCAAGACTCTTCCCGATATGACGATGCATTGCGGCACATTCATCAATGGTAATTCCTTTCATTGTATCAGCCAGGACAGTTATTTTGTTCGCACTGCTTACTCTGACAGCCACAAGGAAGATCCCAGTTCCGATAATGAAGTCATTTACAAGCTTTTCTATATAACTTTTTTCGATCATCGCCGGTTTTTGATAATAAAATAGGGGACTCTGTCCCCTAGCTCAATTCACCCTCAAATCGGATGCAAAGATAATGATTGTTTTGGAATTAGCAAAAAGAAAGGTAAATTTCCTTTGTGCTCCTTTGTGATTACCTTTGTGCTCTTTCGGCCCCCAACCCCCTAAAGGGGGCTTTAATATTAGAAGTCCCCTTCAGGGGATCTTGGGGCTTTTAATAATGATTGAAGAAGATATTTATACAAGCGACGAAATTAAACTACTCTCCTCCTGCACCCTTTGCCCACGCGAATGCAAAGTAAACAGGTTTGAAGGCGGTGGCGGATTCTGCGGAATGGATGCAGGACTCAATATAGCATCAATCTGCATACACAGGGGAGAGGAGCCGCCGATCAGCGGACCTGATGGCATATGCAATATTTTCTTCGCAGGGTGTAATCTTCGATGCATCTATTGCCAGAATCACGACATCAGCAGACCGGATAGTGAATGCATGAAAAGCTCAGCCTCACTGGATTCAACATTGGATCAGGTTGAAAAGATCCTTGCTTCAGGGATAAGGGCAGTAGGTTTTGTATCTCCATCTCATGTGGTTCCACAGGTAAAAGCGATAATAAGGGGATTGAGTACTAGAGGACTCAAACCGATAACAGTTTATAATACAAATGGTTACGACAAACCTGAAGTCATCGAAAGCCTTGAAGGACTGATTGATGTATACCTTCCTGATTACAAATATATTACACCCGGCATTTCGAATGATTACTCGGATGCGGACGATTATCCTGAAGTCGCACTGAAAGCTCTGAAAAAAATGTACTGGCAGAAAGGCTCGACTCTTCATATTGATAAAAAGGGAAGGGCAGAGAATGGATTGCTGATAAGACACCTTGTGCTGCCAGGACATGTGGAGGAGAGTAAAAAGGTTCTGAGATCTGTTGCAGAAGAACTTTCGACAGGAGTTCATCTTTCGCTTATGTCGCAGTACCATCCCATACATCTGGTCAGGAATCATCAGGTTTTAAATAGAGCTCTCTATAAATCAGAATATGAAACTGTTGTTGAGTCTATGGAGAATCTCGGTTTCCGGAACGGCTGGGTTCAGGATATGGATTCGTATCTGAATTACAGGCCGGATTTCAGAAAGGAGAATCCCTTTGAATAATGACCAAAGACCCAAGACAAAAGACACAAGAAAAAGATAAAGGAGGAAGTTAATCATGTCTGTGTTGAGATTGCATGATTGCACGATTGCACGATTGCATTATTCCACGATTGTCAGCCTTCGCCGTGGCTACGGCTGCCGAAGCACGATCCTAAGCTTTTATCTTTTTATCGGGATAGAGTGTCCCTCCCTTGGTGAGCCATGATATGCCGAAAGCAACCAGGGCAACAGTTTCAGCCCAGAAGACAAACGTGGAGTCAGGCCATTTCTGCCTGAGGAATAACAAGAAGAGCGGAACAGCTCCTGCGCTTGCAACCATTACCAGTCCGCAAATAATATAGATCTTGTTTCTTATGAGTTTTTGCCTTGTCGGTTCTGGTTTTGTTCTGGTAAAGAAATAAATAGACATAATTGCAAGTATCGCAAAAAAGGTGGCTGCACATATAAAATGGATAGTCGCTGTAATGTTATAGGGCCCGTCAGGTACTGTGGGGAAAAATGCAATTCCCAGTGCAAATAATCCTGCAAGGTTTGCTGCACGGTTATCCCACTTATCATAGCCTTTATAGAAGAACAGAAAAAGGGCAATTGAACAAAGTGCTCCGACGAACACATCTCTCATTCCGGAATAGTAATATACACTTATATTACTGCGTAAAGAGTCTTCTCCGAATAACAAAATAGCTCCCAGGGGAAGCATTGCAGGCAGAAGAATACCTATCCATCCCACGGCTTTACGTAAAGACAAATAGGAATAGATCTTGTCCAGATGTTCATTGTTCTTCTTCACGGGATTGTATTCTTTTACCAGCAGCAATTGTTAATCCAAAATAAAACTATCTAATTTAAAGAAAAAACAGAATAAAAAAAAGCGACCGCAGTTTCCTGCGAGTCGCCTTTCTTTTGTTCCGCATGCCGCTAACCGCTAGCCGTATGCCGTATATTTACTTGCTTTTCGATTTCGAATCCCTGGAGCCCGATTTTGAAGAAGAGGATGATGACTTGCTGTTCGAGCTGCTGCTTCGTCCGGCAGAGGACCTCTGTCCCTGGCCTGAAGAGCTGGAAGCCTTGCTGCCACGATTGCTGCTGCTGTTAGAAGATCTTGTACTCTGGGTGCTGCTTTTGCTGCTCTGAGGAGCCCTTGCACTCTGATCGCTTCTACTCTGAGGAGCCCTTGCACTCCGGCTGCTTTTGTTCTGAGAAGCACTTGTGCTCTGGCTGTTTCTGCTCTGGGGAGCCCTTGAAGTCTCGGTGCTTCTGCTGCTGCTCTGAGGAGTTCTTGCAGTCTGGGTGCTCCTGCTCTGGGGAGCGGCTGTACTCTGTGTACTTCTGCTCTGGGGAGCTCTTGCGTTTTGTTCGCTTCTGCTTTGAGGAGCGGTGCGCTGATCTGCTGAAGACCTTGTTGATTCCCTGCTTATATTAGCCGGCTGCCTGTTGGTGGTGCCGGATTCCCTGCTTTCACTCGTCCTGGTTCCGCGGCCGGGGTTCGTCCTTGAGTAAAGAGCTTCGCCCTCTTTCCTCTGCTCGGGACGTGAGTATGTATTTCTGTAAACATTCTTGTTGATGTTTACTACAACTGTCGGTGAGTAGGCACGCATACCATGGTAGTAGAAGTCGTTGTATCTGCCCCAGCGGCAATAGTCCCAGTGACGGTAGTGTGCGTAATAGTCGTTGTACCAGTTATAGTGATATCCGTAGTAGTAGTGCCAGTAGAACGGGCGCCATGGGCTCCACCATTCAGGGTAATAACCCCAGTACCAGGAAGAATGCCATGCCATGTAGTTAGGCATGTAGATGAATCTTATCAGCGGCCATAAAGAGATTTCATAAGGAGTGGTTCTCACCACCGTTACATAAGTCCTGTTGTCAGGCCTTCCCATGTACCCCGGATTGGGAGTTTCCTCATAATTGGGCTCAATTATGTAGTTTTTCCCGTAGAGAGTTTCATCGCCGATGAGCTGTATCTGTACCGACCCGTTATTGAAACGCTGAACTGTGAAGACAGCGACATCCTGGAAATCTTTTCGTCCAAGCGGTACACGCAATACTATCGTATGATCGTCCCCGTCGGGGTAGTCAGTTACAGTAATATAATCGATGAGGTTATCGCCGTTGAGGTCAAGGTTGTTGATCCTTGAACTTTCATTATTAAGATTTTTTTCAAAACCTTCAAGAGTTTCAGACTCCTGGAAGAGTTTCATAACTGCGTAGAGGTTTAGATTATCTCCAGGCAACCCCAGGTATTCATCAGGATATTCCTGTGCTTTTGCTGTGGTCCCGAGGGCGACCAGGGCTGCAAGAATCGAAGCAAGAATTAACTTTTTCATTTTAGTAAGTATTAGAACTCAATTACCTTAATGCAAAAGCCGTACCAAACTTGATGATTCCCCATATAATGAGCATATGCGTAAAAAGAGTCATGCAGTCCTGCGGTCGTAAAGTCGTGCAGTCTTATCAAACAAAAACAACTGCAAGACTGCAAGACTGCAAGACTGCAAGACTGCAAGACTGCAAGACTGCAAGACTGCAAGACTGCAAGACTAAAAGACCTACATAAACTTCTCTCTTTTCTGCAGATTCAGTAACCCGGCCAATAGGAAGATGATTGTTCCGATAACAAGTATAATCCTGTTCTTCATGGTTATGATCGCCCAGGTAGTCTCATTCACACCGTACGTGGGATCAAATGGATTAAGGAAAATATTCCATTGGCTTTTACGGAGGAAATCCGCATCCTGCATAATCATAAAGAAGATACCGATGATTATCATAACAACAGCAGTGCCGTTACCATTTCTGATGATTGTCGAAAGCATAAATGCCATCATACCCATAAAGACCACGGGAGCCATAACCTGGGTAGTCATTTTCATTACCTGAAACTTAACAATGAGCACAGAGGAGAGAAATGTGAAAACGAACATTATAAGCCAGGAGATGACAAAAATCAGGATGATCCTGACGAGCCATACTTTATATCTGTAGTTGGGAATTCCGAACAATATCTCTATTGTTCTGGCATCCTGATCATTCTGGATCCCGAAAACGGCAGGGTAAAAGACCAGCAGTATCCCGCAAAAGATGAATGTTCCAAACAGGTCCTGCATCCTTGAAACATCGTTTGTAAATACATATATTAAAGAGATACCCAGATAGAAAAGCACCGACCCTGCCAGGAACCAGATGAACTTATTGGCGAAAATGATCTTCAGGTTGTAAGAAATCATTTTACTGATCAGCGTGTAGTAATTATATAAAGCGTTGGAATTCATCATTTTACGATATTATCTTTCTTTCTTAAAAGCCACAGGTATGCATCCTCGAGGTTAGGAGTTGTGGTCACTGCATTGTCATATGGCTTCGATTCCGATATAACCCTCAACCTCACGAAGCCGTCCTCTGTCATATGATTCACCACAAGATGCTCCCCGACGAATTTCCCGAATTCCGCGGAAGGTATCCGGAACTGCCATACATGACCTTCTGCCTCTTTAGTCATTTCAATCGGCTTACCAAGGTATCTCAGCAAACCCTTATTCAGAACTGCCACCTGGTTACAGGAGCTGGATATATCCTCTATAATATGTGTGGAAAAGATTACCACCCTTTCCCGGCTGAGCTCCACAAGCAGATTTCTGAACCTGATCCTTTCTCTGGGGTCAAGTCCTGCTGTTGGCTCATCAACAACGAGAATTCTTGGAAGATGGAGCAGTATCTGTGCAATACCCATTCTCTGCTTCATCCCTCCTGAATAAGAACCGATCTTTTCATGCCTTCTGTCGTCCATGTGTACTGCCTGCAGTACATAAGTGACTCTTTCTTCCCTGGTCTTTGCGTCAATGATGTTCTTAAGCATTGCCTGGTAATGGAGATATTCATGAGCAGTCATGTTTTCATAACTTCCAAATTCCTGGGGCAGGTACCCAATAAGTCCCTGCAGTTCTTCCCTCTTTTTCTGGGTGTCGAGACCATTGATCCAGACCTTCCCGTAGCTTTGTTCCAGAATGCCGCAAATTATCCTCATTAGTGTCGTTTTGCCAGCGCCATTTGGTCCCAGCAGACCGAACATTCCATTGCCGATATTCATGGATACACAACTTAAAGCCTTAAATGGCTTCTTCTTTTTACCTATCAGCGGAACAGCAGCAACTATTTTATAAACGGTTTTCCTCAGGCCTTTGAATTTTCCCTCCAGCCTGTAAATATCAATATTTTCATCACTGAGCTTAATTCCAATTTTGTAGATGAATAATCCAAGGAACCATATGAAGCCGAGTATAAGTACGACAACAATATTTTCCCATGTAAGCTGGAAGAAGACAAGGTTCAGTAAGGGAATAATCCAGAAGACAACGAAATCAAATAAGGGGATCATTTTTTTGAGAAACCTGTACTTTCCTTCGGCGGTCATATTTGTGAAAAGTTCCTTGAACTGTTTCCAGATGGAGGAAAGAAAAAACCAGGTACACATGCTGAACAGGAAGATCCAGAATCCTTTCTGCAGATAGAAATATGTGAAATAAACCATGAAGCCAAAGACCGGCAGCTGCCAGGCCACCTCCGTCAGATCTTTCATTTTCCTGAAATGGTGATTGAGACCCAATCGTTCCCTTATCTTTGAGCCTGCTTTCCATTCCCTGGCCCACCTGTTCTCCCTTTCATATATCTTGACAAGGCTCTGAACATAAATATTTATGTTTTCATCAGCTGGAATGACAGTCTCTCTGGCCTTCTTCAGGCTGTTAATAATGAACCATGTAGATGCGGGAACCAGAATCAGGGCAAGAATGGTGGTTATCAGCTTCCACAGGAATTTGTCTAAAGTTGTGTATATAAGGAATATAAGCAGTCCGAAAATAATGATTTGTATTGCTTTGTTTTTCCAGTCAAGCGACTTGAACCATTCCATGGCATTTTCCAGTCCTGAATAGAATGTCGGAATGAAAACCAGTGTAAGCAGGGTGCTTAGGGTAAGACCTCCGATCACAGTTATTGCAAACGATGCCCCTATTATTGAAACATACTCGGCTTTTCCCATTGCAAGCGGAAGCATTGCAATGACTGTTGTTGATGCAGTTATAAGTATTGGCCTTATCCTGGCCATACCGGCTGTCATGAGTGCCCTCGATCGCCGGTCTCCCCGTTTTCTTAAAATGTTTGTATAGTCAATGAGTATGATCCCGTTATTTACAACGACACCAAGCAATATGAGCAGACCCATCAGGGTGTTTGCATTTATAAGTGTATTGCCTGTAAGGATGAGTGCAAGGAGCGAACCCAGGGCTGCCAGTGGTATGCTGAAGAGCAGTACTACTGGTACAGTAAGCGACTCAAATACAGCTGCGAGGATCATATATATCAGAAGGAAAGCAATTCCAATGATCTTGTAAAATTCCCTGAACTGGTCTTCTTCCTGAACAACTTCAACTGCAATGCCGGCAGGGATATTCAACCCATTCACAATTGACTGGATCTCGGCCCTTGCTCCCTCCAGAAGATCCTTCGATGATTTGATTTCGGAAGTGAAACTATATGTTACTGTTACTCTCTTCTCCTGGTTCTCCCTATGGATATTGCCCATGCCATATGAGAAGATGATATCTGCAAGCTCTTCCATTTCCATTACTGCACCAGCAGTATTGTTCACCTCCAGATGCTTGAGGTCGTCAATGGTCTTGGCAGTGTTTTCATTAACCAGGCTATCCGTTCTGGCATACTTGATAATAATGTCATAGCTGTCGGTTCCCTGCTTGAATGTTGCACCTGAAGTATATTCCCTCCCAAATGTACCAAGTGACGATGAGAGGTTCATAAGGGTGAAGTTGTTCCTGCCGATGTAATCCATATCAAAATTAAGCTGAACCTCCGGTTTATTGTCCTGGACATTCAGGTTAACCCGTTCGATAGTCGTAAGATCATCAATATATGTTTTAATATCATCAGCAAGGTTCTTCATCTGCTCAAAGTCCTGACCCTTGATGACTACACTCTCAGATTGAGTTCCGATACCAAGCATATTCATGAATCCTGCTCCGGGATTTACTGTTTCCATTCCTCCTCCGCCACCACCGGTGAATCCGCCCCCTGTCGAAACATCATCCATACTTATTTCAGCCGATGAAATATTTTTTGTCTTCTCAGAGATATCATTCTTTATTTCAGGCAGGTTTCTCTTACTATTCTTGTCCCAATCTTTCTTCAGGCTGACAGTAACTGTAGCCTGTTCCTCCTCAATATTGCTTACTATATCCTCTTTTTCGGGAATACCGGCAAGCCTTGATTCTATTTCAGCAACAACGGCATCGGTCTTTTCAAGCGTAGAGCCTGACGGCATTGTCACGCTCAGGCGGAAATCAGGGGTATTAACTTCCTGCGTTCCGGTAAGGCTAAGGGTGAGACTTATGAGCAGTGCGGCAAAGAATACCACAAGTGTTCCTATAATTGTCGCTGCAGGTTTCCTCATGCTTGCCTTCAATATGAGATGATATGCCTGTATCAGCCTGTTATGGATGGAAAGCTTTTTGAACACCTCTGCATTTCCTACTGATTTTGTTGACAGGAGGTAATGTGTTGCCATAGGTATGAACAACAGTGCCACTGACAAGGATACCAGCAATGTTGAAACTATAGACACACCGATGTTTTCGCCGATGATCCTTACAAGAAAATTTGAGGTGAATAAAAGTGGAAGGAAAACCACAACCGTTGTCATTGTTGAGGCAAAAATTGCCCTCCAGACCTCTTTCGTTCCCTGCTTAACGGAGGTCTCGTAATCCTTTCCCGCGCCCGCGAGCCGGTATATATTCTCCAGTACTACGACTGAGTTATCGACCAGCATACCGATTGCAAGAGCGATGCCAACAAGCGTAAGGCTGTTTAGGGTAATGTCAAATGCGTAAAAAAAGTTGAAGGCAATATAAACCGAGATCGGAATTGAAACACCGATTATTGTAACAAGACGTATATTCCTGAGGAAGAACCATAGGATCAGCACTGCCAGAAAGGCTCCTGTGATCGCCAGGTTAATGACCTGTGTCAGGTTCTCTTCCATCGTATCAGCGCTGTTGTACTGAACTGCGACTTCAACGCTTTTTGGTGCCAGTTCCTTATTAAGTTTGTCAATCTGGCTAATGGCATCATGTGACAGATCAATAAGATTGGCCTGGTTGTCGTTGACAAGACTCATGGATACGGAATTCATCCCGTTAACCCTGTTGTAGGATGTCTCTTCCTTCACTCCGTAAAAGATCTCGGCAATATCGCGCAGCAGGATTGGTCCATTCTTCTTTACTATAATGCTGCCAATATCGGTTACATCAGTATACTCAGATGTGATATTTACAAAATACTCGTTACTGCCATCAACAACCTTGCCTGCAAAGGTTTTGTCCCTGCCACTGTTGTTCAACAGGGCACTTATTTGTCCCATTGTTATTCCATTGGCCTTGCAGGCTTTTTCATCAAGTCTTACCTCAATGGAGTTTTCTTTCCCCCCGTAGACCTGCACGCCTGCAATGCCGTCTATGTTTTCGAGTCTGGGTTTTATTTCCCTGTCGGCAATGTTCCTGATCCTGTCTACTCCTCCTTCACCCATTACCTGAAGAGTCATGAACTGGTTAGTCATCTGCTCGATGTCTACCTTCATTACATTAATTACAAATTCAGAGGGCAGTGTTGCTTTGACGATGTCTATCTTTTCCTGAAGTTTCAGGTTGGCATATTTAAGATTTGCATTCCGGGTGAAATATATTGTAATGACTCCATATCGGGAAGAAATATTTGATTCGATCTTTTCAACGTCCTCAAGCGTACCGATAGCGCCTTCCAGGGGTATAATAGCCTGTGTCTCAATATACGAAGGATCCGTTTCAATCATTGTGCCGACCTGCACTACCATACCTGGAAGCTGAAAATTCGGAATCAGCTCCAGAGATAATTTCTTATAGGAGATGAAGCCGAGCATTGACAGCCCGAGAAACAGCATGCTGATGAGGATTCTTCTTTTTAGTATAAAGTCCATTTTCGATCAGGTAATAATTAAACAGGATCTGCAACAGTTTTTCTTTTCCCTCTCAAAAAATCGCTGAATGTATCAAGAACCCAGTAAACGCAAGGGATGACAATAAGTGTCAGTAGTGTGGATGATACCAATCCTCCGATAACTGCAAGAGCCATCGGTGCCCTGAGTGATGCACTTTCGCCCAGTCCTATTGTTAATGGTAGAAGCGCAAGGATTGTCGTTAGGCTTGTCATCAGGATAGGCCTTATTCTCTGCGATCCGGCAGTAACTATTGCCTCTTTCTTTCCAACACCTGATTCCCTTAGCTGATTTATCCTGTCTATAAGAAGAATTGCATTGTTCACTGCAATTCCCCCAAGCATTATAATGCCGATATATGCCATCATATTCAACGACTTCCCGAGAATAAAGAATGTAAGTATTGTTCCGACCCCTGCAAGCGGGATAGTGAGCATTATAACGAAAGGCTGAATGATGGATTCAAACTGTGCTGCCAGAACCATAAACACAAGCACCAGGGAGAGTATTAATGCAAAGGTGAGGTTGGAGGTTGACTCTTTTCTTTTCATCTCTTCTCCCGTGAATTCCATTTTATAATCCACTGGCATTGTGACTGCCTTAAGTCCTGTCTGAGCATCCCTGACGACACGGTCAAATGCCATATCGGGTTTAACCATAGCGTAAATGTAGGAGGTTCTCGACTGGTTCCTTCTGGTTATCTCTTTTGGACTTACAATTGTCCTGATATTTGCAAGTTCGCTTAATGGAACTTTCACCGAACCTGCAGTGATCATAAGATCATTCAGCTGGTTAAGCGAAATATCACCAAGCTTAATGGTAATATCCTTAAGCTCACCGTCCTTCTCGAAGCTTCCTGCCGAGGACCCTTCAAGGAAGCTCTTGATCTGATTAATGACATTATCGACAGTGGCACCATAATAACTTGTCTTGAATCGGTCGATTGCAACCTCAACCTCAGGTGTGCCCTCATCCATTGATGTGGTTAAGTTATATAGTCCGGGATTCTGTTCCAGGATTGCCCGGGATTCTTTCATTATCTTTTCAAGTTCAGAGTAATCTTCGCCTGAGATCTCAAGTGCAAACGGCGATCCGGTTGTTCCAAGTGATGTCTGGAGGGCAGTCTCTTCACGGGTAAAACTTACTTCCAGACCAGGTACATCTTTGAGATAATTCTGAATAAGGGTTATTGCATTTTCAGTTTCAGCAGCATATTCTTTATTCAGTATTACTTTAAGCGAACCTGTGTTCTCTCCTTTAACTGCCGATGATTGGCTGAGTGTTGAAGTATTATCCGCTCCCGACTGACTGTATATAAGCTTCAGCTTCTCGCCAAGCAATTCCCTGATGATCACTTCAGTCCTTGCAGCTGTGTTATAAGTTCTCTCAAGGCTGGTCCCTTCAGGCAGCTTAAGCTCAACTGTGAATTCAGCCGATTCCGATTTCGGCATAAATTCGCTTCCCAGCCTGGGTATCAGCATGGCGGTCCCGGCCAGAAGGATGACTGAAAGGATTATTATAAGATTTCTTTTTTCAACAGCCTTATCCAGGAATCTTGTGTACCAGTTGAATTTTACCGGTGCACTCATCCGATTTTTTTTATTTTTATCTGAAAATAACGTTGAGACTAGCATCGGGATTACCAGCATTGCGACGAGGAGCGATGAAAGGAGGGCAAAAGCCACGGTCCATGCCTGGTCGCGGAACATCTCACTGGATGCTCCCTGGAGGTAGACAATCGGAAGAAAGACCACGATTGTCGTAACCGTCGAAGATGTTATCGCTGCCCCTACCTGCCCGGTGCCGTTTATCACAGCATCTTTCAGTAGCATTCCTTCCTCACGCAGTCGTGTAATATTCTCGAGCACCACTATCGCATTATCAACCAGCATGCCTGCTCCGAGAGCAAGACCTCCAAGAGTCATTATATTAAGGGTGAGGTGGTTAAAATACATCAGGTTGAATGTTGCAATTATGGAAATTGGAATTGCAACACTTATCACCAGTGTTGTCCCGATTCTTCTGAGGAAGATATAAAGTACAAATACCGCCAGGAGAATACCTATTAACAATGTATTCTTGACCTCCCCTATGGAGTTATTGATATATGTTCCCTGGTCAAGAACCTTGATGAATTCATACCCGGGTAATGCATTTCCCATGCTTATTATTGCCTTATCAAGGCTTTCAACGGCATCAACTGTATTATATTTTGGTTCCTTGTAAATGGCAAGTCCGATGCATCTTTCTCCGTTAATCGTAACTATGTTCTCAGGATCCTTGTTGGCAAAGCTCACCTTTGCAACATCTCTAAGGTAGACTGGAACTCTTTCTGAGGATGAAGCGGTTGAAGGAGTTGAAGAGGTTGAAGGAGCGGAGGATGATGACTGCTTGAATCCGACGATAATGTTCTCAAGATCTGAAATGTCTTCAAGAACGCTCACCCCTTTAATAGTATACTTTGTACCAAGGTCGACTATGGATCCGCCGGAAACATTCCGGTTGTAGTTGCTGATCTGTGAAGCTATTCCATCGGCAGTAAGGCCGAATGATTCGAGCATATACTTGTTTGTCTCAACGACAACCTCGCTCTCTTCCTTGCCAATAAGCTTCACATCGGCAACACCTTCTATCCTCACAAGCTCATTGCGGATGTAATTCTCTGCGACTTTTCTGAGCTCATCCATGTTGGTGATTCGGTCGTTTTTAAGCCCCACTATCATTACAGGAGAAGCATTGGGATCGTACTGGGAGATTGTAAACTCTTCAAGGTCAGAGTTCTGGCTGAAAGAATTAAGCTCTTTCTGGAGATCGAGGAATGCTTCATCCATATCCTTGTTCCAGCCGTATTCCACTGTTATGTTTGCCGAGCCGGCATGCGAAACTGAAGAGACCTGTGTGACATTGCTCTGCCGCATTGCCAGTGATTCTATCTGATCGACATAATTTTTTTCTATTTCTTCAGGCGGTTTCTCCCCTGCCTTGAGTTCGATATAGATCTTTGGATTATTGAGATCGGGGAAGAGGTTGGTGCCAAGCTTTCCGAACGAAATGAATCCCAGCAGAACGATACCCAGCACCAGCATCAGCACCGTGACCGGGTATTTTACAGCAAATCTTGCAATGGCGTTCATACCGGTTATTTAATGATTTTAACCTTCGACTTGTTACTAAGTGTTTCAAAACCGCTTGTGACTACACGTTCATTCTTTAATAATCCCCTTGTAACTTCAACATCCGTGAGATTCTCAAGGCCTGTTTCGATTACCTTTTCATTTGCCTGCCCACGGTCGATTGTAAAGACTGTCTTGCCTCTCTGGCGCGACAGGATTATGCTTTTCGGTATCACTATTGCAGAGTCTTTCTGAGCAGTTACAATATCAGCCTTGACAAACATCCCCGGACGCAGCAGATAATCAGCATTGTCTATTGAGATAGTTCCCTTGAATGTTCTGGTATCTGCATCTATTGCCGGAGATAGCTGAGCTACATTGCCGATGATTGTATCTTCAGGTATGGTATAGTTGGTCAGTTTGACCTCCTGTCCGGGCTTTATCACGGCAATATATTTTTCAGGAAGCTGAACATCCATGTACATGGTCCTGTAGTCCATAATTTTAGCAACAGTAACTCCTGAGGCAACTTCAGTACCCTGGGTATAATATGGCAGGTCAACTATGACGCCATCAATTGGAGCAACAACCCTGGTCTTCTGCAGCTGAAGCTTTGAATTTACAACTGTCGTCTTTGCATTTTCATAGTTTATGCCTGCCGTCTTAAGCTCCTTGAGTGTAACTCCGCCTTTTTCATATAATGATTCCTGTTTTCTTAGTTCCGTCTCCATCAGTTCAAGGTTGAGCTGGTTTGTCTCCATCTTCACGGAATTGACATACTCTTCATCCTCGAGGCGTGCAATAATAGCGCCAGCCTTTATCTTGTCTCCAAGCTGCCACCGCTTGCCTGTCTGCGGATTTTTTTCAAGGAAATAAGCTGCAGGGATTTTTGATTTGAGCTCAATCTCACCTTTAGGGAATGCAGTTCCGGTCGTATTTACAAACTCTTCTATAGGCTTGAGTTTCAGTTCTTCAACTGAAACCGGAATTTCTACATCGGCAGTGAGGTTCTGATCCTGATTTCTGCAACCGTATAATGCAACGATCAAAGCGCTTAATAGGATAATTGACTTTTTCATAATAAATGTTACTTTTCTTATAATGTTTTGACCGGAGTAACCGGTACTTTTTTCTCAAAATCGTAAAGTGTCTGTATCTTGAGGTTGAGAAGCTCAAGCTTATAGGAAATAAGGGAATTGGTATATGAAAGCTGTTTCTCTGAGAGCTGGTTCTGATATATGTTGAGATCCATACCTGTCAGATCGCCGTTTTTGTATTTCTCAAGATTAAGGTCGTATGTCAGCTGAGCATTTGTGACGTTTTGCCTTGCAATTTCGATTTGATTCTGAAGGTTAAGAAGGTTCCTGTAAACCTTTCTGACTCCCAGTATGATATTGCTCTGTTCTTCTTCGTAGGAGATATTTGCAGATTTGATCGTCGCTTCCGTTGCCTTTATCCTTGATTTCTTTTCTCCCCAGTCCCAGAGGGGAATATCAAGAGTCAGTTCAACATTCTCATTGTTTCTCGGATCATCATAAATATCCTTGAGTTTTTCATTAAGTCCATTAATTCCGAAAGACAGGTTAAGATTGCCTTTGAATTCATTCAGCGCTTTAGTCTGAATAAGATCAAACTGGGAAGTTTCAATGTTGATCTGGCTCTGCCTCAGCTCCATCCTGTTTTTAAGACCCTGGTCGATTGCAAAGGCAATGTCAACCTGAATCGTATCCACAGCAATGTTCGGCAGTACTCCGAAATCGTCATAGAGGCTCATGCCTATCAGCAGCTTGAATTCATCCTTGGCGTTTTCAAAGGACACCTGACTGTTCTCATAATCCGACTTTGATGATGCGAGGTTAAGCTCGGCCTGAAACATCTCCTCCCTTGCAGAGATCCCGGCATCGACCTTGTTCTTTGACACTTCATAGCTCTTCTGCATGTTCTGGTAAGCCTGGCTGGAGATTTCCATGCTCTGCTGCTGCTGGTACACATAATAGAATGCCTGGGTGACGCTCTTTTCAAGCGAGAGGAGCTGAATGGCATAATTTAACTGTGCATTCTCGAGAGACAGCTGCAGCTCTTTCAGCTGAAGCTTTGTTCTGTTATATGTAAAGAGAGGTTGATTAAGATTAATGGATAGGTCATTATTGAACTTGACACCGGAGGTTGGGAATTCTTCATTATAAATATTATTGTTATAACTGAAATTATTTCTCAGGGAAAGGGTGGCATCTGTGAAAACGATAGGCTGTGAAATTACCAAGGAACCGGAACTCATTAAATCCTTTGTCGTGTTGAAACCGGAAATCACTGAATTGTATGCTCTGTTTTGAGAATAGGTCAGGGGATTCACAGAAAGTGAAAATTTTGATTTCAAAGCAGCATTCTGAGCATTCAAATTTTCCTGGTTTCTGATAAGATTGAGCCTAGTCCTTTTCATTGAAGGGCTGTTGTCCTCAGCAATCTTCAAAGCCTCATCAAGAGTAACGGCCTTTTGGGGGAAAGCGCATAAAACATTTATTATCAGCAGAAAACCTGCCATAATTATCTTGTTCCCTGTTTTTAATGACTTTTTCATTATTTTGTTCTTATTTCGATTTTTCTATTTTTCGTTTGGTCGACTGTTTACTATTCTTATTTTTGACGGTCGCCGTCATTTCACCTTTTCCCATTTTATTGCATCTCCCAGCACAATTCTTCCTGCTGACTGATTTGTCAGCTCTACCTTCGCACTATCTGGTGAAAGATAATATTGCCCCAGCTTGTTCCATCCGCCTTCAGCATTCTCAAAATCGACTGTGATCTCTTCAACCCCTTCATCATGATATATCTTATAATGCATATCCTTATAAAAACTCTCTTCCCGTCCTCCCACTGGACCACCTGGTCCGCCCTGTCCGCCTCCCTGTCCCCCACCAGGACCACCGGGGCCGCCTCTTTGTCCGCCAACAGTAACCCTTCCGGTAATAAGCTTACCTACGTAGCAATAAACATCATAATACCCTGGTTCATCAATTTTTGCTGACCATTTAACCGATCTGTCGCCCGTTCCTCCACGGGTAAAAACCGATGATAGAATATAATCTCCGTAATAAGCTGACTGAACAGATGCCTGCCAGTAGTCTGGTCCCCAGTAACCGTAAATCTGCTGGTATCCTTCGCTTGTTCTGGCTTTAATTCCAAGAATCCTCTTAAGAGGGGCCTGAACTTGCTTGTTTCCTGCGTCAAAGCCAGGATCTTCGTTGTCGACTATAATTACCCCGGCGACTTTTTTAACGGGCAGGGGAACGAGGGTCTCTTCTTCCCTGAAGTTAAAAGATTTGCTTTTCAGCTTTTTTATTTCATCAATTGGCACATTTCTTTCCCCTGGTATGTTCTTTGAAAACAGAGTATTGATCATCATAGCCCTGGGTTGGGCATCGAGTATTATCCCTATTTTTTTTGCCTGGCCGGCATCTATCTCCACGATCTTCGATATGTCAGCGGCTTCCATTCCGCGGCCCTGCATAGAGATGGTCATGTTGCCTCCTCCACCTCCGACCTGGACCATAGTCATATTCATTTGTCCTCCTCCGCGTCCTGCACCCGGTCCTCCCGTTCTGAACGAGACATTGAAAATACCGGGAACACTTTCCGGATTTGAAGCAATAAAAGTCACCAGATATCTTACTCTGTCTCCGACAAGTATCTCATTGACCTGCGGCTCCTGAAAACTAAATCCCGGTTGTTCCTTTCTGTTAAACCAGTTTTCCAGGTACGGGTAGAATTCAAATCCGAATTTTTGTTTCACATCGTCATTGAACTTCCTTATATCTACAGTTTGAAATTTATGATCATCAATATATTTCTGAAACCACCCCTTGAATTCTTCAATGCCTGCCTTTGACCTTATGAGATTGAAAAGATAATCGCCCTTGACAGTGAGTATAGCTCTTATAGTATCACTGGCCGGATTCATTTCAAGGATCTCCCTGAAACTGCCATTCTTCAGAATCAGGTTTGCCTTGTCATTATCTGAAAGTGCACCGGTAAATTCCATGGGTCCGGCTTGCGTAGTGATTACTTTTTGAAGATGCGATTCAAAAACCGCATTTATCACGGGGTATTCTGAAGAGTAAAAATTGTTTTTAAAGAAGTAGAAACTTGGTCCGAGACGATAGCGTGTTGGTTCGTTAACGGCAAATCCATTCAACAACCTGAAGTTCTGTCCGCTTATGAAAGTATTTCTGACAAAATTATTGAAGATCCTGACCTGCAGCTCTTTATCGGTAATAACCTGGTTCTGCCTGGCCATATTTTTCTTCTGACGCGTGAATTGTTTATTGAAACTTCTGGCGATCAGCGAAGCCAGTTTTTCAGGTATCAGGACCATGGACGGCTGCAATTCTGCCCTGGTTTGAGTACTCATTCTTGGATAGGAGTAGAACTGTATCGGGACTTCAAGGAGAGAAAGGGTTTTGAAAGGATATTTTGTAGAAAAACTGGTCTCCAGATCTTTCATTATTCCTGAGACCAGCAAAGGCAGGGTGTCATTCAACAGGGAGAGCTCCTTTTTATAAAAATCGTGACCTGCGATATACCATGTTATATATTTTATGGAGTCTACTTTAAGTGTATCAGATTTATAGTTGCCAATTGCCAGTGTAAGACCCGTAAGCGGTGAGTCGGGTGTGAAGATAAAGGTACCAGCTTCATTTTTTAATATCCCCTGAGATACTGCAGCTAAGCCTTCTTTAGTACTGACATGAAGAGTGTAATTGGTAAAATCTATTTTAATCCTGGCGGGATTTGACGGGTAATAGTTAAGCCCTGCTACAGGATACCAATATGTTTCGGGTGTCAGAAGTACGTATTTGTCCGTCAGGAATGCCTGCCTCTTGTTTATATTAAGCATTACAGCCCTGAAGGGCGTTTTCTTGATATCGTCAGTGTAATTAGGATAACAGAATGCTTCAGTTATTGTACCTGTATAGGAAATAACAATACTGTCACGTTCACCTGGAGCAATCGATTTTCCGGGATCGATCTCTATAATATCATGAGTTTGTTTGAACGCAAGTTCTCTGCCTCCGGTCGTAACTCCGATAACCTTCAATCCCGGATTCAATGAGAAGAGATAACTGCTGAGATTATTTTTATTATTATTTGTAAACTTCAACGCTGCAGATGCTTCAAGTAAATCCCCTTTATGTGAAATGTCAATATCGGCATCTGTCAGCACGGGAAAGTCTCTGTTTTCAAATTGTCTTCCGGTCTCAATCACCAGATTCTTTTCATCAAGTGTATTCTTGTAGAAAAAATAAGTATTGAATGCACAAACAACCGCTCCCGCAAAGAAAATAATCATGAAAGCGACAGAAATGATGGTGTGAGTTCTGGACTGTGGTAATCTCTTAAATAACAATACAGTAGCCAGAACTAGCGATAAACCAAGGAAGAAATAAAGAAGACGCTGATTCAAAATCAGGTTCAGGTTATCGAAGCCTATAATGGTTGATTGGAAAACCGGCAAACCAAATGCCATATAATCGAATATTGATCCAAGGCGATACCAGAGCCAGAACATGTCAAGCGCTGCCAGCCCGAGCAAAATAAGGAAAGTAATAGCCTGATTTCTTATGAGTGACATCAGCATAAAAGCCAATCCGAGACTGAACAGTATTGTTGGAACACATATAATAAGAAGGTAGTAGAGATACGACAGCAGATCGACATTCATGCTCTTTGAGATAATGTTCATCACGAGCCCGATAAGCAGGATAATTATATCGAGACCAAGGAAGAGCCTGAGTATCCCAAGTGTCTTGCCCATGACATATTCAAAATTCGACATCGACCTTGTATAGAGAACTTCATTGGTGTCGACCTTTTTGTCCCTTTTAAGGAAATCGGCGGCAAGGAATATTACAACAATTGATTGTGCAATATTGAGAAGATAAAGATTTAGAAGAGGAAGGGATGATGGTATTGCAACCAGGTTCCATGGTTCATCTCCTACAGGTGAGAAGAATCCGATATTCAAAAAAGTGAAGATGAAAAGCGCACCTATCGAAAAAAGCCTGAAGAACCAGCTCCTTCTCAGGGTTGTCGCTTCGTACCTGGCTACAGTTCTTATGTTGTGCAGGAGTGTCATAATAAATCAGGTCTCTTATTCGATTATATCAGCATGCATTTTGTGCTCCATGTAATAAACATAGGCATGTTCTATATTTGGAATGATGGGAGAGGAGTCAAACTCAGGAACATCATCAGCAACAACCTGCACTTCCCATCCGGCATCTACAGGGATAGTTGAGATGACGTTATAGCGCTCTTTAGCTTTGTCATATTCAAATTGAGTAAGCATCATCTTAAACACATGACCTGCGGCATGCTTAATAAGATCTTCCGGGCGTCCGTTGAATACAAGCTCACCCCTATTGAGCAAAGCCATCCCCTGACATGTTGAAGAGATGTCGCCAACAATATGTGTAGACAATATAATGGTCACATCATTCTGGCTCAGCTGTGAAAGAATGTTCCTGAACCTTATCCTTTCATCAGGATCGAGGCCGGTGGTTGGTTCGTCCACAACTATGATCCTCGGGCTTCCGATAAGTGCCTGGGCAATGCCAAGACGACGTTTCATGCCTCCCGAAAGCTTGTTGGCCTTTCTGTCGCGGACCTCGAGAAGACCCACCTGGTCGAGCAGTCTGTCCACCTCAGCCAGCCTTTCCTTTTTATTTCTCATTCCGGCAAGCGATCCTGAGTAATCCAGGAACTCCCATGTCTTGAGAGCGGTAAAAAACCTGAAATCCTGTGGAAGGTAACCAAGTATGCTGCGCAGCTCTTTCCTGTGCTTCTGAATATCCTTGCCGTCAACAAGAACCACCCCGGACGATGGTTTCATAAGTGTGACAATGATTCTCATGAGACTTGATTTACCTGCTCCATTTGGTCCCAGAAGCCCGAACATGCCTGTCCCGAATTCAAGGTTAATATCTTTTAAAGCCTGGTTGCCGTTCGGATATATTTTACTCAATCCCTGAATTTCAATTTTCATAAAAATAGATTTGTCGAGGCTTATCCGGTCTAAATGACTATCAAAAGACGCCGTTTATTCCAAATGTTGCATTAAATTTTATTAAAAACAAATTCATAATTTAGTAAATTAATATTTTGAAGGGTGGCTTACAGCACGAATAAGAGGAAGATCATTAACGATCCTGTCTATGGATTCATAAGTATTCCGGGCGATTTCATCTTTGATCTTATTGAACATCAATGGTTTCAACGACTAAGGAACATCAAGCAGCTTGGCCTCACGAGCTTTGTATACCCCGGAGCAAATCACAGCAGGTTTCAGCATTGCCTTGGCGCATTGTATTTAATGGATCAGGCGATAAAAACCCTCAGGGCAAAGAGAGTCCCTGTATCAGATGAGGAAGAAGAAGCCGCATATATAGCTATCCTGCTTCACGATTCCGGACACGGACCCTTTTCCCATGCGCTTGAAAATTCAATAATAAGCGGTATCTCTCATGAGGACCTTTCCCTGCTTCTGATGAACCTGCTGAATTTGGAAAATAAGGGCAGGCTGTCGCTGGCAATTGATATTTTCCGGGGGACTTATAAAAGGAGATTTCTTCATGAACTTATTGCCGGCCAGATGGATATGGACCGTCTGGATTACCTGCGGAGAGACAGCTTTTTTACGGGTGTGATCGAAGGATCAGTGGGCTCAGACAGGATAATCCGCATGCTTAATGTCGTCGATGACCGTCTGGTGGTCGACGAGAAAGGAATTTACTCACTCGAAAAATTTCTGATAGCACGCAGGCTCATGTACTGGCAGGTTTACATGCACAAAACGGTGCTCTCCTCGGAAAGCCTTCTGGTAAAGATCCTCAAGCGGGCAAAGGAGCTTGCTGAAGAGGGACGCGATCTTTATGCAACCCCCGCACTGAGATTCTTCCTCTATAACAAGCTGGGCCCCGACGATCTTCTTGAAGATGGCAGATTTACCCCGGGACTGGTTGCAGCAAATTTCACAAGACTCGATGATACCGATATACTTGTCTCAGCAAAATACTGGGCCGATGACTCCGACAAGATCCTTTCAAATCTTTCAGCCAGGCTTACAAAAAGGGACCTTCTTGCAATAGAGTTGCAAAACGAACCGTTTCCAAAGGAAAGGGTTACAATGCTGAAGTCTAAGACAGCAGGATTATTGAAACTCGATCCTGAGATGACAGACTATTTTGTCTTCACAAACAGCATATCAAACCTGGCATACACCCCGGAAGCGACGGAGGTTAAGATTCTGCTTAAGTCTGGAAAAACAGCCTTTATATCAGCTGTATCCGATATGTTTGACCACAGGTTTCTATCAGAACGCGTCACAAAGTATTTTCTTTGCTATCCCAAGGAATGCAGATAACAAAAACAAATCATTATGGAATTTACAGCCTCAACAATTGCAGGATTCCTCAAGGGTGAGATTGAAGGGGATCCTAACACCGTCGTAAACAATATTGCGAAGATCGAGGAGGGCTTCAAGGGGGCATTGTCATTCCTGGCCAATCCGAAATATGAGCATTACATCTACACCACTAAGTCGTCGATAATATTGGTTAACAAGTCTTTTATGCCGTCGTCTAAGGTGGAGGCAACCCTCATACGGGTCGACAATGCATATGAAGCTTTCGCCTCTCTTCTCCGTCTTGTCGATCAGGCAAGGCCCAGGAAAAAGGGGATCCATCCGACAGCCATAATAGAACCATCGGCAAAGATCGGATCTGGTGTTTATATTGGCGCATATGCTTATATAGGAGAGAACTGTATCATAGGTGATAACTGTGCGCTTTACCCTCATGCATATGTTGGTGACACTACTCGTATAGGAAAGAATTGTATACTTTACCCCGGGGTTAAGATTTATCATGAATGCATTCTTGGTGAAGCCTGCACAATTCATGCCGGTACAGTTATAGGAAGCGACGGATTTGGATTTGCACCTCAGTCGGAAACAGAATTCATGAAGATACCACAGCTGGGGAATGTCGTCCTTGAAGATCATGTTGAAATCGGAGCAAATGTCGCAATAGACAGAGCTACAATGGGTTCGACGATAATCCGAAAAGGTGTTAAACTTGATAATCTTATCCAGATTGGGCATAATGTTGAGATTGGCGAGAATACTGTTATGGCCGGACAAACGGGTATTGCCGGTTCAACCAAAATCGGAAAGAACTGCATGTTTGGTGGCCAGGTTGGCATTGCGGGACATATTAAAATCGCCGACGGAACTAAAATAGGAGCACAGGCAGGCATCCTTGGAGACGTGAAAAATGAAAATACAACTCTGCTTGGATCCCCGGCTATTGATCCTAAGGACTTTCTGAGATCTTCAGTGTTATTCAGAAAATTACCTGATCTGAAAGCCAGGATCGATAACCTTGAAAGAGATATTAAAACGCTTAAACAGAAATAGTATATTGATCTGTTCCAAATTAAATTAACTGGTATTAATGCAGTTAAAGGACATTTTTTTAGATTGTTCGAATATTTTTTGTTTTTTTTGTAACCGGAATTTTATCAATATTGATCAATAATGACTGAGAAACAGAGGACACTTGCAAAGGAGGTAACTCTCAGCGGTAAAGGATTGCACTCGGGGATAAATGTCAATATAACCTTCAAACCGGCTGCAGCTAATCATGGATATAAATTCTGCAGGACCGACCTGCCGGGAAAACCTGTCATCGATGCTCTGGCCGAGAATGTCACCGATACATCCAGAGGTACCACTCTTGTTCATAACAATGCTTCTGTTTCCACTATTGAGCATGCACTTGCAGCCCTTCATGGCCTGCAGATCGACAATGCACTGGTAGAGCTTACCGGACCTGAGGCCCCCATAATGGGAGGATCCTCATGGGCGTTCGTGCAAGCAATAAAGGAGGCAGGGATAGTTGACCTGAAAGAGGACAGGAACTATTTTACAGTAAGGCAGAAAATTGCTTTTTCTGATGAAGAACACGGAGTCGACCTTATTGTTTATCCCGACGATCATTTCAGCATAAATGTTCTCATCGATTATAATTCAAAGATTCTTGGCAATCAGTATGCCATTCTTGATTCCATTAAAGACTTTGAAGAGGAGATATGCAAAAGCCGGACTTTCGTTTTTTTCCATGAGCTTGAGCCGCTCTTTAAAATGGGGCTGATCAAGGGAGGAGACCTCGACAATGCGATTGTTATAATGGAAAAGGAAGTGGACCAGTCTGAAATTGATCGTATTGCCAGGCTTTTTAACCGGCCCGGCATAAGCACGCATACCGCCGGTATCCTCAATAATACAGAACTCAGGTATCCTAATGAACCAGCCCGCCACAAGCTTCTTGATATTATGGGTGACCTTGCGCTTGTGGGCCATCCCATCAAGGGCAAAGTGGTGGCTACAAGACCTGGACATTATGCCAACACCAGGCTGGCAAGAATGATGAGGCAGGAGATGAAAAAGACTCTTTCAAAGAGGAATATCCCCGTTTATGATCCAACAGTTCCTCCCGTGCTCACCCTTGAAGATATCAAGAAGCGGCTGCCGCACAGATTTCCTTTCCTGATGGTTGATAAAATTATATCAATCGACGAAAATACTATTGTCGGAATTAAGAATGTCACTTTCAATGAACAGTTTTTCCAGGGTCATTTCCCTGATGAACCGATAATGCCTGGGGTTCTGCTTGTTGAAGCACTCGCCCAGTCAGGCGGATTATTGGTCATGAACAATCTGGCAGATCCGGAAAAGTACTCGACATACTTTCTTAAAATAGACAAGCTCAAATTCAAGCACAAAGTTGTCCCCGGAGATACAGTGATACTTAAGATGGAGCTGATTGAACCTTTGCGCAGAGGTATAGTCGCAATGTACGGCCAGGCTTTTGTCGGCAACAATCTGGTTGTGGAAGGTGAAATGGTTGCACAGGTTATTAAAAACAAATAGATTCTCAATGATCTCGAAATTAGCGTATGTTCACCCTGATGCCAGGCTCGGAAACAACATAACAATTGAACCATTTGCCTATATCGCCGGTAATGTTGTCATAGGCGACGGAACATGGATCGGTCCTAATGCAACTATAATGGACGGATCCAGAATAGGAAAGAACTGCAGGATATTTCCCACGGCCGTCATATCCGGTATTCCTCAGGATCTTAAATTCAAAGGTGAAGAAACTACTGCTGAATTAGGAGACAGTACAACGGCAAGGGAAGGAGTAACTGTTAACCGCGGCACTGCAGCTGTCGGTAAAACAGTTATTGGCAATAACTGCCTGCTGATGGCCTGTGCCCATGTCGGGCATGATTGCCATATTGGTGACAATTGTATTATAGGAAACGGTTCAGGTCTTGCAGGAGAAGTTAAAGTGGAAGAATGGGCAATCCTAAGCGGCGGCACACTCGTCCATCAGTTCACCAGGATAGGAGCTCATGTTATAGTAGGCGGAGGATCAAAGGTCCGCATAGACGTTCCTCCGTTCATCAAGGCCGACAGAGAACCACTCTCATTCATGGGACTTAATACTGTCGGGCTTACCAGGAGAGGATTTAAAAAAGAAAGGATTGATGAGATACACAATATCTACAGGGTCCTTTACCAGAACAATATGAACCTGTCACATGCACTTGAGTATGTAGAAAAAGAATTCAAGCCTTCCCCGGACAGGGATTATATAATCGATTTCATAAGAAAATCAGAACGCGGAGTAATAAGGGCCAGGTAGAGCCCTTTTTTATTTTTCCTTTTTCCAGCCCTGTGCTGTAAGCTCAACTTCGGAACCATCGGCTCCGATAAGAAAATTGCCGGAACCTTTTTCGGTTATGTGGCCGATTACTGAAACAGAAGAGATCCCACGGATATTATCGTACATATCAAGAGGTACTGTAAAAAGCAATTCAAAGTCATCACCTCCGTTCAACGCCGGGACAAGGGGATCAATGTTGAACTCCTCAGCAACTCTGATGGTTTCTGTATCGACCGGGACCTTCTTATTGAAGATCCTGCATCCTGTACCTGATGATTTGCAAATCTGCATAATATCTGAGGCAAGACCATCAGTAACATCTATCATCGAGGTGATTCCGATACCTGCCTTTTGTATTTCATCAAGTATCCTGAAAGGGACCTCAGGCTTAAGCTGTTTTTCAATTATATAGTTATAGGCTGAAAGATCAGGCTGCATATTGCTGTTTTCTTGAAACAGTTTTGTCTCACGCTCAAGCACCTGGAGTCCCAGATAGGCAGCACCCAGGTCACCTGTAACGCATATCAGATCGTTTGACCTTGCCCCGTCCCTGCGGGCAATTCTTCCCTTTTCAGCATAACCAACTGATGTAACGCTTATCGTAAGGCCTGTCATGGAACTTGTTGTATCTCCCCCTGCAAGATCTACGTTGTATCTTTTGCATGCCAGAAGGGCACCATCCACTATCTCATCGATCTGCTCAACTGAAAACCTGGAGCTGATTCCCAGGCCAAGCAGAACCTGCTCAGGAACGCCGTTCATTGCAAAAATATCCGAAATCGCTCTTATAACAGCCTTGTAGCCAAGGTGTTTAAGTGGAAAATAAACAAGGTTGAAATGAATTCCTTCGAGTAGTAAATCAGTTGATACCAATGAATATTTATCAGCGGGATCTATTATAGCAGCATCATCACCAATACCTTTTACAGTCGACTTATTCTGCAGTTCAGACTTTTTGGAAATATGATCGATGAAGCCATATTTCCCAAGATCTCCTAATGGGGTGTTACTGTTTTCGTCGGGTTTCATTTGAATATTAATTAAACCGCAGCCCACTGCCCTGACGCTTCGAAGGGAGAAGACGCGAAGAACGCAAAGAAATCTTATAATGATTTACCTTTGCGACCTTAGCGTAATCCCGATAACTATCGGGACTTTGCGGTCTTTGCGGTTAATTTATTTTATTCTAAATACTTACAATATCTCTTCCAAAGGGAGTCAGAGCCAGGGATGTGAGCTTGAAGTGCTGCATACCGAAGGGAATTCCGATAATGGTTATGCAAAGCAAAAGTCCGAAAATAACATGAGTGATTGCAATGCAAATGCCACCACAGATAAGCCACAGTACATTCATTAATATATAAAGACAGCCTGAAGCTCTTCCATGCACCCTGGTATCCCGTCCAAAAGGCCATATCGCAAGCCCAGCCAGCTTTAGGGTCTGAACACCAAACGGAATTCCGATTATCGTAACCATTAAAACTATGCTTCCGATAACATATTCGATGGCAATAATGATGCCCCCGAACAGCAGCCAGATTATGTTTCCGAGTATTCTCATTGGCAGATTATTCAAGAATTATGGTCTTGTCTTTAGGATATTTGACTGAATATGTCAGCACGATCTGCTTCGTTTCCGAAGGCTTGATATCAAGATCCCATTTAACCTGTCCGGTCTGTGAGTTGATCCTGCCATTCGAAAGCTCGACAGCTTCAACTGTAATTCCGCTGTTGGATGATACGGGTATCTGATCATTCAATGTGATCTTTATAGGATTTTGCTTATTGTTTCTTATCGTGATCAGGAATGAATAGATATCTGTTTTGTTTGCACCGATTACTTTCTTGCTTGTAAAGTCTTTGCGTTTCTCCCTCTTTACAAGGATGCTGTTATCTGTTCCAAGCGAAAGTGTCAGTGTGTCAGTTAGCTGATTTACATTCAGGCTTGATTTGCCGACAAAAGTATTCTCGAAATAAAGAGTTGCTTCGCCGCTCTGCAGGCTCTGTTTTGCCCAATCGGTGATATTTCCAGTCAGATAAGCCAGGGGTGATATTTTCGGAGTTGTGACATATTTATATTCGGCAAGGGAGGTGGTGCGCTGAATTTCAATAGTCTGAACCTTTCCGTCAGATACAACGGAATAAGGAACAGCAATATCAAATGTGATGGTGGTTTCCCCAACCTGTTTTTCAACGGTAATCGGAGCAGCTTCAGCTTCCTTAGCCATAATATTGTCTGCGGCAACCTCCATCATTGCAGGCGCCTCGCTTTTCTTAGCCGATGCAACACCTCTGATAAGCATCCGGGGAGAAGGGGTATAATAATCAATGAACCATGGGTATAGTGTCGGCACATCGCCTGCAATCCATGGTGTTGCATTCGAGAAGCTCAGCTTCACATCCTTCCAGTCGACTCCGGTATTCTGGAATACATTTGCCTTGTAAAAAATATTTACCGGTTTCGTTATATCATCAACCCTGATGTCATATGAGGGATACCATCCTGCATTTGATACAACATAGGCGAAGGTCAGCTTACAGGAAACAGGTTTCTCAGAGCTGACCGAAACCGAAATTTCTCCTGATGGAAGATTTTGTTTTTCTTTTCTGTCATTGATCTGGTTCTGAAGGGCAGCAATTTGCTTTTCATAGTCTTTGATAAGCCTGTTCTTCTTAAGGACAGTCATAGTTACCAGCTCAATGCTGCTGGTATACATATCCATCATGCTTTTCAGCTGCTCAGTAGTTGCAGCAGTCTGCTTGGCAACAAGAATGTTCTGGTTGGCTTTCAGGAATGTCTCTTTTTCTTTCAGAACTGTTATTGCTGCTTTTTCATCCTCGACCTTTAGTTGCAAAGCCTCGATCTGATTCCTTATATTCTTTATTTCAGGAAGTTCCTCAAGGTTTTGCAGGTAATTGTTTTCGAGGTTAACGGAAAGTATCATAAAGTCGCCGTATCCCTTTACCTGGATGCTCTGTGCATCGATATAGGGTGAAAGTCCTCCCAGTTTCAGGACGCTTTTGCCAGCCGCGATCTCAACAGTGGTCTCATGTGTGAGCTGAGCCCTGTCGGGATAAACGGTTACATGTTTCAACCCGGCCTTTATGTCTTTCTCAATGTCAGCTGATGCATAAAGAACAATCGTTGTCAATAATATGAATGTAACAAATAGCTTTTTCATCATTTCAGACTTTTAATTGTTGCGTTAAAGTTAAGATTTTACATAATACCTGGCGAACAATAATCGGGCCATAAAAAGAAGGTGTCCTTATGAGACACCTCCATCATTCTTTATGCGACTATATTCATTTGTTTACAACATCCATATAACCAATGCTCCCTCCTTCCGCCTCGCTGTGTCCAGCCATCGGACAGCCGGGAACCGGGCAGTTGATGACCTTATGTTCATTGTTATCGGCAGGCTCCCAACCGAGAAGAAAATAGAGAGTAAAAAAGCCAAGAACATAAGCAACTGCTATATGCCATCCTTTCTTGAGCCAGAGCAGAACATTGCGTCCTTCAGGGAATTTGTTGGTGATAGCAACACCGGCCGAGGAGCCGAACCAGATCATCGATCCACCGAATCCTACGGTATATGCCAGCATACCCCAGTCGTAATGTCCCTGGTCGAGGCAAAGCTTTGTAAGAGGGATATTGTCAAAAACCGAAGAGAGGAATCCGAGTGCAAAGGCGGTACCCCAGGATGCATTGGGAAGTTCTTCAACAGGCATCAGTGATGCACATGTGACAAGACATAAAAGGAAAATGGTTCCCTTTAGTGCTCCAGGAACCTCTTTCCATGGGACCGGTCTTAATAATACTCCAATTACAATCGCAATCCAGACGCCGAGCGCAGGCATATCATAGAGAATATTCGAAATTATAGCACCAGCAAGGATAAGAACAACATGGACTAGCTTCAGCCAATCAATTTTTACATTTATATCGGCATCTTTCTGGATTCTCTGGAATTTATCCTGCTGATGTGCCGCAAACCAGGCAAAGAAAAGAACTGCGACAGCAGCAGCCACATAAGCGTGCAAAACGTTGAAGGCTGCAACTCCGTCGATCCACATCATAGTAGTGGTTGTATCACCAACAACGCTTCCGCATCCACCCGCATTGCTTGCTGCAACAATGGCAGCAATGTAGCCGATGTGAACTTTGTTCTTAAATACAACGAGTGCAATAGTTCCTCCAATAAGAGCTGCAGCAATATTATCGAGGAATGATGAAAGAACAAATACAAATATCAACAGAAGGAAAGGACCTTTCCAGTCATCTGGCAGATATTTCGGAAGGATTTCCGGCACTTTTGATTCTTCGAAAATCTTTGAAAGAACCGCAAATCCCAGAAGCAATCCCAGAAGATTGAGAATAATTCCCCATTCTCCCTGCCTCAGGTCTTTTTCCATAAGCTGTTCGCCGAACGGGGTTGTCCCGAACAGGTGTTCCCCCAGATTAAATGCCGGATCGAAAATGAACTTGAATGTCAGAAGAACAGCAAGACCAATGACTGCCACCCAGAAAGTTTGCTTGTGGAAAAGGGCTACACCTAGCAGGATAAGGCCAAAGATTATAAATTCAACACGTACAGGTCCGATGGCGGGAATATTTCCACCTGCTGCAAGAAGTGTAACCGGTGACAGGAGTATTAATAAGAAAATGAACAGCCTTTTGCTGTTGCTTTTCAGTAAAGACATGATGGCATTTTTCATATTATCAGGGAACTATGTTTTTTCAGGGCACCAATATAGAAATATTTTTGCGTTACTTTCACAGACCTAAATCATCTTTTTAAGCTTTAATTAAAGCTCCGGAATTATTAATTTTGGTGCCCTGGTTTATAGCCTTTGATGATATTTTTATATTTTTGTGTGTTTATTTAGATTAAATCTAATTAACAAACATTTTTGAAATCAATTTTTTTACCCCGACCCTGAAGGTGGAAAATTGATTTTCTTCGCTCCCTTCAGGGTAAGGGGCAGACGAAGAAAATCAATGGAAGAGATAACATTTTTTGTCTAAGTTTGTTTTTCTTTGATAAGCATGGAGATTTTTAAAGCATTAAATGGAAAAAGATCAGGATAAAATAATAAGTGATGTAACTTCCGGTGATTACAAGTACGGATTCTACACCGATATTGAAACCGATCGGATTACAAAAGGTCTTAGCGAAGAGGTTGTACGCATTATTTCCCAGAAGAAAAATGAACCAGAATGGCTTCTTGAATTCAGGCTCAAGGCATTTCGTCATTGGAAAACGATGAAGATGCCGGAATGGGCAAACCTTAAGATACCATCAATTGATTACCAGGAAATTATATATTATGCTGCTCCAAAGCAGAAGATATCTCCACAAAGCCTCGACGATATTGATCCTGAACTGAAGAAGACATTTGACAAGCTTGGCATCCCGCTTGAAGAACAGAAACATCTCTCAGGCGTTGCCGTTGATGCCGTCATGGACAGTGTCTCGGTGAAAACCACCTTCCGTGAGACGCTTGCCGAGTCAGGGATCATTTTCTGCTCATTCAGCGATGCCGTAAAAGAGTATCCCGACCTTGTGAAAAGATACCTGGGAACGGTTGTCCCATATACCGATAACTTCTTTGCAACACTAAATTCAGCCGTATTCAGCGACGGTTCTTTCTGCTATATCCCTAAGGGAGTCCGCTGCCCGATGGAGCTTTCGACATATTTCAGGATCAATTCGGCAAACACAGGACAGTTCGAAAGAACCCTCCTCGTAGCGGATGAGGAAGCATATGTCAGCTATCTTGAAGGCTGTACAGCTCCAATGAGGGACGAGAACCAGCTTCATGCGGCTATAGTCGAGATAATTGCTGAGAATAATGCCGAGGTTAAGTATTCGACTGTCCAGAATTGGTATCCCGGCGATAAGGACGGTAAGGGCGGCATATTCAACTTTGTCACTAAAAGAGGATTATGCAGAGGTGAAAACTCAAAGATATCCTGGACACAGATCGAAACAGGTTCTGCAATTACCTGGAAATATCCTTCATGCATACTTAAGGGCGATAACTCGACAGGTGAATTCTATTCGGTTGCTGTTACAAACCATCATCAGCAGGCTGATACCGGCACAAAAATGATCCATATCGGAAAAAACACAAAGAGCACAATCGTTTCAAAAGGGATTTCTGCAGGCTTTGGGCAGAACAGCTACAGGGGCCTTGTAAAGGTCCTTAAAAATGCAGCCGGCGCAAGAAATTTCTCACAGTGCGATTCGCTTCTCCTTGGATCCAGATGCGGCGCGCACACATTCCCGTATATCGAAGTCGATAACCAGACTGCAATTGTCGAGCATGAAGCAACAACCTCAAAAATAGGGGAAGACCAGATCTTCTACTGCAAACAGAGAGGTATTTCGACTGAAGATGCTGTGGCACTCATTGTCAACGGATATGCCAGGGAGGTAATAAATAAGCTTCCGATGGAATTTGCAGTTGAGGCACAGAAACTGCTGCAGATCAGTCTTGAAGGAAGTGTAGGGTAAAGAAACAAGAAACAAGACCAAAAAAATCCCCTCCCGGGAGGGGCTTGGGGTGGGTTAGTCAGGGTAAAAGACAGAAGAAACAAGAAATAAAAAACAAGACAAAATAATGTTGGTAATTGATAATCTGAAGGCTGAAATTGAAGGAAAGAAAATCCTTAAAGGCATCAGCCTGCAAGTGAAGGAAGGCGAGGTACACGCTATAATGGGTCCGAACGGATCGGGTAAGAGCACACTGGCTGCAGTGCTGGCAGGAAGGGAATTTGTCGAAGTTACTGAGGGAACCGTAACCTATATGGGAAAGGATCTTCTTGAGATGCCTGCCGAGGATCGTTCCAGGGCTGGAATATTCCTTGGATTCCAGTACCCGATTGAAATTCCGGGTGTTAGCATGGTCAATTTCATGAAAACCGCAGTAAATGAACACCGCAAATATAAGGGACTTGAGCCCCTGTCTGCATCCGATTTCCTGAAGCTTATGCGTGAGAAAAAAGAACTGGTGGAGATCGATTCAAAACTTGCAAACAGGTCAGTAAATGAAGGTTTCAGCGGTGGAGAAAAAAAAAAGAACGAGATATTCCAGATGGCAATGCTTGAGCCGAGGCTGGCAATACTTGATGAAACTGATTCGGGCCTCGACATCGATGCCCTCAGGATAGTTGCCAATGGAGTGAACAAGCTTAAAAGACCGGATAACTCGGCAATAATCATAACTCATTACCAGCGGCTGCTCGATTATATCGTTCCGGATGTGGTACATGTTCTTTACGACGGAAAGATAGTAAAGACGGCAGGCAAGGAGCTGGCACTTGAGCTTGAGGAAAAAGGTTATGAATGGATCAGGAAAGAGGTAGATGAATCATGAGCAGCAAGGAAGAAAGATCAGAAAGGTACCTTAATTTCTATAAGGAAAACATAAAGAGAATATCGGAGAGCTCATCTCCGTTTATAAACTCTTTTCGTGAGTCTGCTATTGCAAAGTTCAGTCAGCTTGGAATCCCCACGAGGAAGAATGAGTCATACAGGTACACCAATCTGGATACATTCTTCAATCATGATTTTAAAAACTACTTCATGCCCTCGGAAGAAGATTTCATTAAGGCTGAAGAATTCAGGTGCGATGTCACCGACCTTGATGCACATGGTGTTGTTCTTCTGAATGGATTTTATCCCGTAATAGATGACAAGCTTCGCGAGCTTCCCGGAGGAATATGGATCGGGAGCATGAATGAAGCATCGGTAAAATTCGCAGACAAGGTCGAGAAGCACTATGGCAAATATGTCAATGGGAATTCTGACGGCCTCGTTCATCTTAACACAGCAATGGCTTCAGACGGTGTTTTTATCTGGGTGCCTGAAGGAGTTGTGCTGAAGAAACCGATACAGATTGTCAACCTTGTTCAGTCTGATGAGGACATATTTAATCAGCACCGGAACCTTATTGTTGTAGAAAAAAATGCTGACATCACCCTGATAATCTGCGATCACACTTTGTCACCACAGAAATTCCTCACGAACGCAGTAACTGAAGTGTTTGTCGGGGAGAATGCTCATTTCGATATAATGCGTGTTCAGAACGAACACAACAATGCTGCCAAGATAACGCATACATTCATCCACCAGGAGCGGAACAGCTGTGCATCTTCAAATAATATAACCCTTCATGGAGGACTGGTGCGGAACAGCACTCACCATTATCTCGGCGGCGAAGGAGCGGAATGCAACTCTTACGGACTTTATCTTGCCGACAAATTCCAGCATGTGGATAACTTCGTGAATGTCGATCATGCCTTTCCAAACTGCACCAGCAACCAGCTCTTCAAGGGAGTGCTCGATGATATGGCCACCGGCGCATTCAACGGACGGATATATGTCCACAAGGATGCCCAGGGAACGATGGCCTATCAGAAAAACAACAATATCCTGCTTACCGATGATGCTAAAATGGACACAAAACCACAGCTTGAGATCTATGCTGATGATGTAAAATGCAGTCATGGCGCAACAGTCGGCCAGCTCGACGACAATGCTCTTTTCTATCTCAGATCTAGAGGCATCGAAAAAAGGCAGGCGAGGCTTATGCTTATGTTTGGCTTTGCACATGAGGTGATCCAGAACATTAAGGTTGAAGCATTACAGGAGAGAATGGATAATCTCGTTATGCAGCGGCTCAAAGGCGAATTATCACGTTGTGCAAGCTGTATGGTTAAATGCGGTTAAGCATTCGTGGAATGAAAAATATAGCCGATATACGCTCAGACTTCCCGATCCTTAGTACAAAAGTTTACGGAAAGCCGCTCATTTATTTCGATAACGGAGCAACCACCCAGAAACCCCGATGCGTTATTGATTCACTGAATGAGGTGTTTACATCATACAATGCAAACATTCACCGCGGTGTTCATTTATTAAGTGATAAGGCTTCGGAGGAATATGAAAAAGCGAGGGAGAAAGTAAGATCATTCATTAATGCCGGTAAAAGGGAAGAAATTATTTTTACTTCGGGGACGACCGGTTCGATCAATGCTGTTGCATTCTCTTTCGGGGAAAGATTCATCAAAAAGGGCGATGAAATAGTAATAAGCAATCTTGAACATCACGCTAACATTGTACCCTGGCAGATGATGTGCGAAAGAAAAGACGCAAAGCTTCGCATAATCCCTGTAAATGACAACGGAGAGATCATCCTTGAAGAGTATTATAAGCTGCTCTCTCCAAAAACAAGACTTGTAGCTGTTACACAGGTTTCAAATGCACTGGGTACTATGCTTCCGGTCAGACAAATCATCGAAACAGCTCATGGTATGAATATCCCTGTGCTTGTTGACGGAGCCCAGGGTGTCCAGCATGGAATAACCGACGTGAGGGGGTTAAATTGCGATTTTTATGTTTTCTCAGGTCATAAGATCTATGGCCCGACCGGGATAGGTGTACTGTATGGTGTTGAGAAATGGCTTGCCGAACTGCCTCCATATCAGGGCGGCGGCGATATGGTAGAAAATGTGACATTTGAAAAAACCACATACAACGAGCTTCCTTTCAGATTTGAGGCAGGAACGATGAACTTCCCTGCAGCAATAGGTCTTGGAACGGCACTCGATTATGTGCTTTCAATAGGAAGAGATAATATTCAAAAGATGGAACAGGAGCTTCTTGATTACGCAACAAAGAGATTATCAAGCATTGACAGTTTGAAAATTTACGGAAATTCAAATTCAAAAATCTCCACTATCTCCTTCCTCCTGAAGGATATTCACCAGTACGACACTGGAATGATACTTGACAAGCTTGGCATTGCCATCAGAACAGGTACACACTGCGCCCAGCCGGTGATGGACAGGTTAGGAATTTCAGGCACTGTGAGGGCATCAATGTGCTTTTATAATACAAAAGAGGAAATAGACGTTCTTGCCACGGGAATTGAAAAGGTGATCTCCATGTTTTCTTAGGATGAATGTAATTACAGTTAACCAGGTTCAGGACTCTATCGTAGATGAGTTTTCAGTTTTTGATGACTGGATGGATAAATACAATCTGCTTATCGATATGGGGAAGGATATTCCTGCTATAGATCCTAAATTCAAAACCAGGGATTTTCTTATCGAAGGATGCCAGTCAAAGGTGTGGCTTCATCCTGAGTTCAGGGGAAAAAAGATATATTTCACAGCCGACAGTGATGCTATCATCACAAAAGGCATTGTGGGGCTTCTGATAAGAGTCTTTTCCGGAAGAACCCCCGACGAGATCATTTCAGCAGAACTTTATTTCATTGACAAAATTGGCTTAAGGCAGAATTTATCACCCACAAGATCAAACGGACTATTGTCAATGGTGCGGCAGATTAAACTTTATGCCATGGCTTATAAGGCGAAAATGAGTTGAAATTTCGGATTTCGAATAATGGATTTCGGATTTGTTGATCCGCAATCGAAAATCCGCAATCCGAAATTAATTTATTTGTAGAAGTTTTAATATAATTTAATAAAATGGATGAAACGGAACAATTAGAAATCGAAACCAGAATCATCGGTGTGCTTAAGAGCATTTTCGATCCTGAGATACCTGTAAATATCTACGATCTCGGTCTCATTTACAATATAAATATCGACAACGATCATATAGCTCATATCACAATGACTCTTACGGCACCAAACTGCCCGATGGCTGAACAGCTTATTGAAGAGGTCAAATACAAGGTGGGAGGTACCAGGGGGGTGAAAGATATTGACCTGAAACTTACTTTCACTCCACGCTGGGACAAAAGCATGCTCAGCGATGAGGCAAAGCTTGAACTGGGATTTCTTTAGAGTACATTATGAAAACATCTGAAAGAATGAATCTTTCCCTGCAAATAAAAAAGAAAGCTCATGAAGTGGGATTTGATATTTGCGGAATAGCCAAGGTTCGTGCACTTACAGAAAGAGAACCTGTTCTAAGGGCATGGCTTGAAGCAGGAATGAATGACAAAATGGGATACCTTTCCAGGGAACCTGAAAAAAGATTTAATCCAGGCCTAATTTTCCCGGGTACCAAATCACTTGTCGTTACAGGCATCAGCTATTATTCTGAGAATAAGCAGAAAGGAAAAGGAGTTCCGGTTCTTTCAAGATATACTTATGGCATGGACTATCATGATGTGATTATTTCAAAGCTTGAGAAGATACTGGATTTTGTTAAAACCACTGTACCGGAAGCCGAAGGTATGGCGTTTTGCGATACAGGATTCCTTCATGAGAAATCCTGGATCAGTGAAGCGGGACTGGGCTGGCAGGGGCGCCATTCGATAATGATTAACAAAGAGATCGGATCGTTCTTTTTCATCGGGATCCTTATGCTTAATATCGAGCTGGAATACAATGAGACTTTTAAGGGTGAATACTGTGGTAATTGCAGGTTATGCATTGATTCGTGTCCAACAGGCGCCATAAATAAAAACAGAACTATTGATGCCAGGAAATGTATATCAAACAGGACAATTGAGAACAGGGGACCGATACCTGAAGAGATTATTCCAAAACTGGGCGGAAGAGTATATGGATGTGATCTGTGTCAGGAGGTCTGTCCCTGGAATAAGAATATAAAATCAAATTCTCATCCGGAATTTTCAATTAATGTAAAAGTGGCGAACATGAGCCGAAAAGAGTGGCTGTCGCTTACTGAAGATGAATTCAATGAGTTATTCAGTAACACAGCTTTGGTAAGGATTAAATACGCCGACTTCAAGCGCAACATCGACGCTGCAATCAGGTCTATGGATTTTTAGTTTTCTCCGATAATAGTTACGACCACTTCCCTCTGGTTCCTTGGTCCATCAAATTCACATAGAAATATATTCTGCCATGTTGATAATCCTGCATTACCGTCAACAACAGGAATCGTCTCTGAAGCACCTACCAATCCGGCTTTCAGATGTGCATCACCGTTGTCATCCTGGTGATCATGCTCCCAAATCCCTGATGGTATCAGCCTGTTAAGCAAATTGACCACATCATTCTGGACCGACTGATCCCAGTTTTCCTGTATCATGATAGCTGCGGTCGAACCCCTGGCATAAACAGAAGCTATGCCCGTTTTAACCTTGCTTTCCTTTATGACTTCAAGCACCATTTCAGTAATATCATATAATCCGTTCTTCCGGTCAGTTCTGAGAGTGATTAACTTTTGCATATTAATAGAATTAAAGATTAACAAAAATATGTTTTTAACCGCAAAGTTATCAATTAAGGCTTCTTTGCGGTCTTTGCGGAGAACCTTAGTTTCCTTTGCGGTTAAATGATATTCTAATATATACCATTTGTTTTTTACCTTGCTTACTGTATTACGTCTTTATAGCAGAGAACAATCAGATTTTGTCAGATACTGAATTAATAGAGGAGTGCAGAAATGGTAATCTGCAGAATTTCAGAAAGCTTATTGGGATATCTTCTCCATATGCATTCTCGGTAGCTTTCAGGATGCTTGGTGATGAAGAGGCGGCGAAGGATATCGTTCAGGAAACTATGATAACGATATGGTCAAAGCTGAAAAAGATAAAGTCGGCAGAAAGTTATAAAACATGGCTGTACAGGATTGTGGTCAATAAATGCTACGATCAGATGAGAAGAAGAAAAGCACAAAAAGAAATAAGGGCAGATGACAATACCTGGGCTCTTTTATCAAACCATATTTCTGATGAAGCTCCTTCAGCTCTTGAGAACAGGGAAACAGCAGTGATAATAGGCCAGCTGACCGAAAAGCTGAGCCCGAAGCAGAAGTCTGTATTTATCCTGAGCGATTTAGAGGAGCTGACGCCAGAGGAAATCTCTGAAATAACTGGAATGAGCAGGAGGAACATAAAGGCAAACCTTCATTATGCGAGAAAGAAAATTGGTGAAATGATTGAAAAGTATATCTGAAATGGCAACAGAAAGAAAAAAATATGACAGGGTCCTCAATATCCTTCGGAAATCAAAGCCTGAACTGACAGGGTTAGACAATATTGAGGAAGCGGTACTGAATGGAATTCAGCAGTCCGGCAATAAGAAGCAGGAAGGATTTAATCTATTCGATTACCTTTTTGGCTGGGTTTATATAGGGTGGATGAGGAATGCGCTAGTCACGGTTTCAGTCTTTTTCATTGCCCTGTTTGTTTACCAGCAGTCTCTGATCCTTAAAAGGATAAGCCTCCTCGAAAATCAAACAGTAGTAACAGGTGGCCAATTTGTCAGCAATCCTTCCATTGATGTGGATTATAAACTGCTGCAGAATAAGCTATTGCTCCGTAAGCTGAATACCGGACAGGTTACAATAACAAAAAGCCAGCTGGAGAAATTTATGGATTCTTATGACAACCTGGAGCAAAAGTATGAAGATCTGATCCGGATTATTGATGATGACCCTGAACTGAAACAGTTGCTCGAAAAGAAGCTAAATGAAAAAAACAAAAAGAAATTTAATCTTTAATATTATGAAAAGCAGATCCCTTAAACTGGCAATCTCATTTATTCTGGTTATGATAATATCCTGCGATGAACCGGAAACTGTTGTAACTGATATTGTTCATCCTGATGGATCAGTTACACGGAAAATTGAAATGAAAAACCTGGAAAACAAATTTGAAACAAATAATATCCAGGTACCCTTTGACACAACATGGATAGTGAAAGATTCACTTGAAATAAGTGACAACGGTGATACGACCTGGGTGAAACGGGCAGAAAAACTGTTCGGTAATGTCGCCGAAATCAACCAGGCATACATCGCAGACAGCGGTGGTAACAGAGGCATACCACGGAGAGCAGAATTCAGAAAAGCCTTCAAATGGTTTAATACAGAATACCGGTTTGCTGAAATAATCGATAAGAAAATTGAGAATGGTTATCCGGTTTCGGATTTTCTGAATCAGGAAGAACTAAAGTGGTTTTATTCTCCGGAAAGTGTTGTCAATGAAAAGACAGGAGGACCTGATAGTTTGAAATATAAAGCATTTGATGATACGATAAGGAAGAAAACTGACTTGTGGGGCTTTAAATGTCTTGTTTCTGAATGGTCGGCCGAATTTTTAAAGCTCACTGAAGGGAAAGGTGGCAACGATATTAATGCGATATCCTTAAAAGCACGTGAAGATGAATTAGTTAAGCTTATTGAAAAAGATGAGGACCATCTAGATTCTTTGTGGGACAACGGGATTATTCTACAACAGTTTCTTGGCGAGGAAAATGGTAAGAAATTCAGGATTGAAGCTGATTCTGCTGCTTCCGTTGCTGCAAATAATGTATTTTTCAATTTCGACAATTATACTGTTAAAATCATCATGCCCGGGGAATTGATAGGTACAAACGGTTTTGTTGATTCAACAGGCATCATGCTCTGGCCCGTAAAATCAGATTATTTTATTGCTCAACAGTATGAAATGTGGGCTGAATCAAAGACACCCAACAGATGGGCCTGGGTAGTCACAGGGGCATTCCTGTTATTTGTTCTTGGAGGAATAATATTCAGGACTGTGAAGAAAAAAAGACAGGGGCGTAATTAATGACGTCCCTGCTTCCCCTAAAAACCAAACCTGACTAAAAACGAGTTTTAATTAACATAATCCTTGAGCATCAGCATTAATTTCTGACGTGTGAAAAATATCCTGCTTTTTACTGTGCCAATCTTTAAACCAAGCTCATCGGCGATCTCTTTGTATTTGTAACCGTCGACATGCATTCTGAAGGGGATCCTGAATTCATCATGGAGTGAATTAATTGCTTTTTCAATTTCACGTTCAGCAAGACTTGACTCCGGAGAAACGAATCCTTTGTCTTGTGGCTGATTGATGTAATAAAGATCCTGCGTTCCGTCTATTATTGTATTTTCCTTTACCCCACGCCTGTAATTGTTTATGAATGTGTTTTTCATTATGGTGAATACCCAGGCTTTGAGATTTGTATATTCGGTAAATTTGTCCTTGTATGTAATAGCTTTCAGATATGTATCCTGAACCAGGTCCATTGCATCGTCGCGATCAGATGTAAGGCTCATTGCAAACCTATGTAGGTTGGTCTTCATTCCTATAAGACTGTTTGTGAATTCATATGTTGTCATAGCTTTTATCTTTTAATTGATCAAACAAAATTAAACCCATATAAAGAGATAAACAAATCTTAATATCTTAAAATACCTTTAATCTAAGCGGATTCTAAATAAGTCGATTTGTTAAAATGCATTTAATCAATTAAATACATACAAAAACAGGGAGGTTGTATAAATCTTGTATAAATTAATTCCTTCAATTTTTGTATTTTTAAAGAAAAAAACCAATGGATTACAACATTAAGCTGAGTAACGGACAGGTTCTTAAAGGAATTATCACGAGCCCGGGTGATAATCTGCATGCTCTGATAATAATGGTACACGGGATTGGAGAGCATATCAAGCGCTATGAAAACTGGGCTGAATTATTCGGCAAAAACAATATTGGATTCACAGGTGTGGATCTTCCAGGTCATGGTCGCTCCGATGGTAAAAGGGGACATGTGAGGGATGAGGCACTACTGAATGAAATGATTGATGTTATGATTACCGAATCCGGTAAAACCTTCGGTGGCCTGCCGGTCTTTTTATACGGACACAGCCTTGGCGGAGTGATTGTCCTTAATTACCTGCTGAAAAAGAATCCAAAAATCAAGGGAGCAATAGTGACATCTCCTGCCCTTAAGCTTGCATTTGAACCGGGGAAGGCAAAACTGGCGTTGGCTGCAATAATGAAAAACATAATACCAGGCCTCATTCAGCCAACTGGACTGCAGGTTGAATACCTGTCAAAAGAAAATGCTGTAGTGGAAAAATATGTAAATGATCCATTGGTTCACGGAAAAATTTCAGTCGGTCTCTTTCATACATGGATGAACTCCTCAAATTATTCATTATCACATGCTTCAGACCTGAAATTACCTCTCCTTATTTTACATGGCAGCGACGATAAAATCTGTTCACCCAAAGGCAGCATTGAGTTTGCCGGCAAAAGCGGAATGACGGAACTCAGGATATGGGATGGAGGATACCATGAACTGCATAATGAGCTATTTAAACAGGATGTTTTTGATTTTATCCTGAACTGGATTAACAGGAAGCTCGTATGATGAATCCTTGCGTAAATTATGGAACTCAGGACAATATTCAGCATCATTCCATCGGACCTAAAGATCACGTACAATGATCACGTCCTGTTCATCGGCTCCTGCTTTGCAGCATCGATGGGTAAACAACTTGAGGCAGGCAGAATGCCGGTAATGATAAATCCTTCGGGCACGGTTTATAATCCTGTCTCTGTCTGTAACACCCTCGATACAATTACATCAGTAAGGAAATACAAGGTGTCCGACCTTTACAACCATAAAGGAACATGGCTGAGCTTCAACCATTATACTGATTTCACATCGGACAACCCTGAAACTGTGCTTGAAAAGATAAATAAGAAGATTGACGAAGCCGGGGATTTTTTATTGGAAGCAAAATTCCTGTTCGTCACTTTCGGAACGGCACGAACATACAGGTGGAAACATTCAGGAAGGATTGTATCCAATTGCCACAAGATCCCTGCATCAGAATTTACTGAGGAGCTTCTTTCTGTAAAAGAGGTCGTCTCTCTCTGGAAAAGCCAGCTTGACAGACTTAAATCCATGTTCCCTGATCTTAAAGTCATTTTTACCGTCAGCCCAGTACGTCACTGGAAAGATGGCGCCCATGGCAACCAGGTAAGCAAATCTGTTCTGTTACTGGCAATAGAAGAACTGCTCAGACATCCCTCAAAACCCGGATATTTTCCTGCATATGAGATTGTTATGGATGATCTTCGTGATTACCGCTTTTATGATGACGATATGCTGCATCCTTCAGCAACCGCTGTCGAATATATCTGGAATGCTTTCTCGGAATGTTACCTTGATACTGAAACAAAAAAGCTGTGGCAGGAGGTTACAGGAATAACAAAAGCCATGTCTCATAAAATTAGGACAACCTCCGGCAGAGAAATTAACAAATTCGTAAAAAAAATTCTTGCAAAAATAGAAGCTGTTGAACTAAAGCACCCAGGAATAAATCTAGATTGTGAAAGAAATTATTTCGGGGGTCTTCTGAAAGATTAGGGCATAGCCATCATTAAGTTAAAACCGGTGAATTGTTCCCCGATCTGAGCACATTAACTACTGCTCTTAAGATTGCGGATTCAGTAACGGTACGATTAAATTAATTACCTCAGGTTGTCGGCACAGCTGATGAAGCCGGCAGGATCTTTTGTTACTGCAAGCTTATCCTGCTGTTTTCTTTCTTTTTCCTCCGGGAAGTCGGTAAGAATTATTTTTTTGATCATCAACGATTTACCGATATTGGTAAAATAACCTATCTTCTTCTTTGCAAAGTCAAATCCGCTTGAGTTTACAACAAGGAAGTCAAATGGCTTGATCTTATATATTTCAATGACTTCCGATGCCGGAAGGATTCCTCCTGTATAAATGACATCGAAACCCCGCTTTTTCAACACATATTTATAAAAAAGGAAGTTATTGTCGCTCAGATTATTAGAAGTGTTTATCATTGCAACCGAGGGTCTTGATTTTCCAGCTGATGGGTTCAGCTGGCTGTCCTCTACAATTATAATCTGCTTGATGGTACTCCTTATGAACTGCTCCTGGGCTCTTGAAAGGCTTCCGGTCTGCCAGAGTATCCTGGCTTTTTCAAGCAGAGGGTGAAGGTATTTGCAATAAGCTTCTTCGATGCCCTTGAATTTAATGAAAGGAAGGAGTGCCTCTCTGAACAGGTCTTCATTGAACCTGATTGCAGACATCAGTATTTTTCCGGGCTGAAAGTCATGGTCAAGATCATCATTGCTGCTGCTAACAGCCATTACCTTCTGTGTAAGCTCGTCATCGTCGAGCCTGGCAATCTTTGATATTTTAAGTCCATTCCTGTTAAGATATGCGACATTGAGGATTTTTTTAAGCTCAGCTTCGTTATAGGTCCTGATGTTAGAATCTGTTCTTTCCGGAACTAGTATATTATACCTCTTTTCCCATATCCTTATAGTGTGTGCTTTGATCCCTGAAAAATTTTCAAGATCCCTGATCGAGAATACATTAATTCCTTCTTCCATGGCTGGTGTTTTCTATTACTAAAACACGAAATTCTATCCAAGTAGTAAAACAAAATGTAAACGCTAATGTTTGCCATTTGCGTATTATCATTCAATAATAAAGTTTGTTTGCGGAAGATTCCCCCGAAAATCCGCGGTAATGCTGATGAAAGTCAATACTTATTCAGCCTGCTCAATCATAATTTTCTTCACTACCCTGGCCCCGTCATCCAGGTTTATCGTAACTAGATACATCCCTCTTTTGGGATTATCAAGGATAATTTTGGTAAGGATTTCAGGGTTGTTATATTTTGTTTTGAAGATATCCTGCCCAATGATGTTGGTTACCTTTATACCCGATATCCCCTTTTCACTTTTTATCGTGAAATAATTCTCCCTTATCGGTACGGGGTAAATAGAAATGCTTGTGCCTGAAGCATCTGCGAGGGCGTTTTTTTGTATCTGATTTGGCGAAACAATAACGGTATCCTTCTGTGCATGAAGGCCTGAAGTAAAAATGATAAACAGAATTAAGAGTATACTCTTCTTCATCTTATACCGTTTATATTTTCTCTATCAAAAATTGTGCTAAAGTTAACAAAAATTTATACAAAATCATCCAGATGTCGTAAAGCGCGTTCCAGATCATCAGGTGTATCTATGCTTACGCTTTCCTGATCGGTGACAGCAGTTCTTATTTTCAGTCCATTTTCCAGCCATCTGTTCTGCTCAAGAGATTCGGCAATTTCAAGCGGACTTCTGGGAAGCCTTGTTATCTTTTTCAGGGTTTCGGTTGTATAGGCATAAAGCCCCAGATGCTTGAAGAAAATATGCTTTTCGGACCATTCTGCAGCATCAAGGCCTCTGTAATACGGAATAGCCGTCCTGCTGAAATAAATCGCATTAAACTCCGAATCGAGTATAACCTTAACCTGGTTTGGATTAAAAATATCCTCCCCCCGCTCAGTCTTCCTTATGAGAGTTGCAATCTGTACATTTATATCATTAAAGCATGACTTAAGCAAATTGATCTGCTCAGGGCTTATAAATGGCTCATCGCCTTGTATATTGAGCACAATATCCACTCTTTGTCCTGTCTTGTGCATTATCTTCTCAACAGCCTCCGCACAACGGTCAGTGCCGCTGAAGTGTTCTTCTGATGTTAATACAGCCTTACCGCCGAAATCCCTGACTGCTTTGAGTATTCTCTCGTCGTCGGTAGCCACGTAAACCATGTCAACGGCTTTTCCTGCCTGCTCATAAACCCGCTGGATCATGGTCTTACTGCCGATCCTGACAAGTGGTTTCCCTGGAAACCGGGTGGAGGCATAACGTGCCGGAATAATGGCTGCAAACTGATTACCGGACTGTTTTCTCATCCTGCGAATTTACGAAAATTGAATTTCCCAATGTTTTAAAAATATCTTAAATTCGCACATTCTTTAAAGTGAGCATGAAGGATCTGCAGAATATAAAGCAAAGATTTGGTATAATAGGCAGCTTCGAAGGACTTAACAGGGCTATAGACATTGCCGTCCAGGTTGCACCTACGGACCTTTCCGTACTTATAACCGGCGAGAGTGGAACCGGAAAGGAAGTTTTCCCGCAGGTGATACACTCTTTTAGTCTGCGCAAACACGGCCCCTATATCGCTGTAAACTGCGGTGCGATACCTGAAGGAACAATCGATTCGGAACTCTTTGGACACGAAAAAGGCTCTTTCACAGGGGCTACTGACAGCAGAAAAGGATATTTTGAAGTAGCTGACGGCGGCACCATCTTCCTCGATGAAGTGGCTGAATTGCCTCTCTCGACGCAGGTCAGACTGTTAAGGGTTTTAGAGACTGGTGAATTCATCAGGGTAGGATCGTCAAAGGTACAGAAGACAAATGTAAGGGTAATCGCAGCCAGCAACGTGGATGTAACTGTCGCTATAAACCACGGCAGGTTCAGGGAGGATCTTTTTTACAGGCTGAACACCTTACCGATAAGAATACCGGCGCTGAGGGAGAGAGGAGAAGATATATTGCTGTTATTCAGAAAATTTGCAGCAGATTTTGCTGAGAAATACAGGATGCCTTCTATCAGGCTCGACAATGAAGGAAGAAATATGCTTTTAAATTATTCGTGGCCGGGCAATGTAAGGCAGCTGAAAAACATCACTGAACAGATTTCAATCATTGAAAGCGAGCGTGAGATTAGAGCCTCGGTTCTTAAGGCATATCTGCCTGATTATGAAGGAGCAAAGCTTCCTGCCGTAATCAAAAGGGATGATGATAAATCATTTTCCTCCGAACGGGAGATCCTTTACAAGATCCTTTTCGATATGAAGAATGATATGAGTGACCTGAAAAAGCTGGTTTATGATCTCATCCAGAACGAAGATACCGGTTCTTTCAACGAATCTGAAACCAGGGCAATCAAGAACCTTTTCAGGGATTCAAAGGTGGATATCCCTGAAACCAATGTTACTGAGGGACACCAGGTTGATTTTCCCGTCAGGAAAGTGCGGGAAGATATTGTGGATACGGAGGAGATTGTTGAGGAATCATTATCCCTTGCCGGCAAAGAGGTCGAAATGATCAGAAAGGCACTTGAGAAGTTCAACGGGAAAAGGAAACTGGCAGCACATGAGCTGGGAATTTCCGAAAGGACATTATACAGAAAAATCAAGGAATATGGCATTGAGATGTAATGTATTTAAATTATTCCGGGCAATCCTATTTACTGCAGGAATCCTCCTTTTCTATGGATGCAGTATAAATTACTCTCTTACCGGAGCATCCACAGAAGGCCTCAAGACTGTAAGCATCCAAAGCTTTCAGAACAGGGCCAGCCTTGTTCAGCCCGGGTTAAACCGCACAATCACTGATGCTCTCATTGATAAATGCAAGGCTCAAACGAACCTTAGTATAGTCACAGGGCTGGGTGATGCTAATTTTGAAGGAGAGATAACCGATTACAATACGAAACCTCTTACAGTAGGAGCAGATGCCCAGGCTGCAACCAACAGATTTACCATTTCGATGCATGTGAAATTTACTAACTCTGTAAAACCGGATAACAATTTTGATCAGACTTTTTCGCGGTTTGAAGATTACAGCAGCAATCTCGACCTGAGTGCGGTTGAATCAGAGCTTACCGAAAAGATAGTTGAACTGCTGATTGAAGACATATTCAACAAAGCCTTTGTGAACTGGTAATTGTCATGAACAGGAATGATTTTCTCCGTATGATCGAAAATTCGGGACCTTCCGATCGCTCGGCAATAGGTGAAGTTAATGAGCTTATCAATATCTTCCCTTATTTTCAGAGTGCATACCTGTTGCTGCTGAAAGGACTTCAGAATACTGCCGATGTAAAGTTTGAAAACCAGCTCAGGGTGTCAGCTATGAGGATTGCTGACCGCGAAGTTCTTTATTACCTGCTTAAGAAGGAAACTGTTGCAGAGGAAATCCGGGAAACTGAAGCGCCACAGAATATTAGTATTTCTATCGAAAATCCTGACAGTCAGCAGACTGTGATAGATTCAGCAAAAAACAGCGATGATTTTATCAATGAAATAGAGAAAGAATCACTCAGGAGAAATTCTGAATCGGGACAGGAAGATCAAAGAGGGATCATCTCCGACGATGTTTTTGATGAGGAATCAAACGCTTCTGTTATTTTTATCGACGATGAACCGGATTCTGTCGAAGAAAAGGTCATTTATATGGATCCTGGTTTTTCAGTGCCGGAACCTGCTGAGCTGCTGGAGCTTGAAACTGAGGAGAAGACAATTGTTGAACCGGAACCGGTGCAGGAAACTGTTTCACAGAAACAGCTTCAGTCAGAACTTATTGACAGGTTCATCATAACAAATCCCAGGATTGAACCAAGGAGAGAAAAGTCTGATGTTCCCATTGTCGATATTTCAACACCGTTTGTAGAAGAAAAAGGTGTTTTTGTATCAGAAACGCTTGCCCGGATATATGTTGATCAGGGCTACTACTCAAGGGCTATAGATATTTATGAGAAACTAAGTTTGAAATTTCCGGAAAAAAGTAGTTACTTTGCGTCTCAAATTGAAAAAGTGAAAGAGTTATTAAAAAAGTAACCTGATGGGAATATATATTTTTGTGTCGGTCCTGGTTCTTATAGCATGTGTCTTCCAGATACTTATTGTTCTTGTTCAGAATTCAAAAGGAGGTGGTCTGGCTGCCAATTTTACATCAGCGGGACAAACCATGGGAATTCGAAAAACGGCTGATTTTCTTGAAAAAGCCACCTGGACGCTTGCTGCTTCAATATTGATCCTGAGCGTTGTAGCAACAGCTACAATACCAAAGAGAACCAGGGAAGCATCACCGAGAACCAGCATTGACTCTGCAGTTAACCCCCGCGAAATTCCTACACTGCCGACAGCTGTTCCGCCTGCATCAGGTACTACTTCTTCTGGCAGCGAACAACCCGAAAAATAATTAAGATATAAAGACATCACAATAAAAGTGTCAGTTTGTCACATACTGACACTTTTTTGTTTAAAAATGTCATGTTTGCCTCTTTGGCATAGAATGTGTAAAAAACAAGACGATAATCGATTTTTAACTTTAAAACTAAATAGAAATGGCACAATTAAAAGGAAAAATTCTGGCAGGCAAGGTTCTGGTAAAACCGTTTGAAGCTGAAGCTAAAACTGCCAGCGGGATCATCATTCCCGATTCTGCAAAGGAAAAACCACGTCAGGGAAAAGTAATACTTGTCGGCGCGGCAAAAAAAGATGAAGAAATGGAAGTCAAGAAAGGCGATGAGGTTCTTTATGGAAAATATTCCGGACAGGAACTGACAATAGATGGTGAGGATTATCTGCTCATCTCTCAGTCGGACGTTCTTTTTATAGCATAATTCAGAAACCAAAAAAACAATTAAAATATGGCAAAAGAGATTAAATATAACATTGAAGCACGCGCCCTTCTCAAGGAAGGAGTTGATAAACTTGCAGATGCAGTGAAAGTGACCCTCGGACCAAGAGGCCGTAACGTTGTGCTTGAAAAGAAATTCGGTGCTCCGCAGATATCAAAGGACGGCGTTACCGTTGCCAAGGAGATCGAACTTAAGGATCCTTATCAGAACATGGGTGCCCAGATGGTTAAGGAAGTTGCTTCCAAGACAGGTGATATCGCCGGCGACGGAACAACCACCGCTACTGTACTGGCACAGTCTATAATAAACGTTGGTCTCAAGAATGTTACAGCCGGAGCAAATCCGATGGACATCAAAAGAGGGATTGACAAGGCAGTTGAAGCAGTTGTCAAGCATCTGAAAGGACAGGCAAAAGTAGTCGGAGATGATCTCGCCAAGATTGAACAGATAGCAAGGATTTCAGCAAATGATGATCAGGAAATAGGCAAACTTATTGCAGAGGCAATGGGCAAGGTGCACAAGGAAGGTGTCATTACCGTTGAGGAATCTAAAGGTACAGCAACATCAGTTGAGGTTGTCGAAGGAATGCAGTTCGACCGCGGATATATTTCAGCATACTTCGTTACAAATACTGAGAAAATGGAAGCCGAACTTGAAAATCCATATATCCTTATCTACGACAAGAAGATATCAACGATGAAGGATATGCTTCCTATTCTTGAAGCATCAGCACAAACAGGCAAGCCTCTTGTAATTGTATCTGAAGATATAGAAGGCGAAGCTCTTGCAACGCTTGTTGTAAACCGTCTGCGTGGTTCGCTGAGGGTTTGTGCAGTGAAAGCTCCGGGATTCGGCGACAGAAGGAAAGAGATGCTTGAGGATATTGCCATCCTGACAGGAGGTACAGTAATTTCCGAAGAAAAAGGACTCAAACTTGAACATGCAACACTCGATATGCTTGGAATGGCAGAGAAGGTAACCATCAGCAAGGAAAATACCACCATTGTAAACGGTTCGGGTGATAAAGAAATGATCAAGGCTCGCGTTGCCCAGATCAAGCAGCAGATGACAACAACAACGTCCGATTATGATAAGGAAAAGCTCCAGGAACGTCTTGCCAAGCTTGCAGGCGGTGTTGCAGTTCTCTATATCGGTGCTGCTTCAGAAGTTGAGATGAAAGAGAAGAAAGACCGAGTTGACGATTCACTTCATGCCACACGTGCTGCTATCGAGGAAGGTATTGTTCCTGGTGGTGGTGTAGCATATATCCGTGCAATTGCCGCTCTTGAAGGTCTTGAAGGAGACAATGAAGACCAGACAACCGGTATAGAAATCATCAAGCGCGCTATTGAGGAACCTCTGCGCCAGATTGCTGTAAATGCAGGACAGGAAGGCGCCGTCGTAGCACATAATGTAAAATCAGGTAAAGGCGATTATGGGTATAACGCCCAGACCAATACGTACGAAAAACTGATGGCAGCAGGTGTTATCGACCCTGCCAAAGTGGCACGCGTAGCTCTTGAAAATGCAGCATCCATAGCCGGAATGTTCCTTACTACCGAAGCTGTCATTGTTGAGGAGAAGGAAGACAATCCTCCGATGCCTCCGCAGGGCATGGGCGGTGGAATGCAGGGAATGATGTAAAATTATTTCAAAACAGATAATTTCGTAGGGGCGCTGCATGCAACGCCCCTACGTATTTTTATATATATTTGCACCTGATTTTTAGTCCGGATTGCTGATGAACAACATCCGAAATTTTTGTATCATAGCGCATATTGACCATGGTAAAAGCACCCTGGCCGACAGGTTGCTTGAGAAAACCAAGACCATTACGGAAAGGGAATATCAGGACCAGGTCCTTGATGATATGGATCTTGAGCGTGAACGGGGGATAACAATAAAAAGCCATGCAATCCAGATGGAATACATCCATGAAGGGAAGAAATATTTTCTTAACCTGATCGATACTCCGGGGCATGTAGATTTTTCCTACGAAGTGTCACGTTCTATTGCAGCATGCGAGGGTGCCCTGCTGGTGATAGATGCAACCCAGGGAATTCAGGCTCAGACCATCGCAAACCTTTACAAAGCTCTCGATCATAGTCTCGAAATAATACCCATCCTCAACAAGATGGATATGGCCAATGCCATGCCCGAAGAGGTCAAAGACCAGATTGTCGACCTGGTAGGGTGCAATCGGGACGACATAATAGAAACAAGCGCTAAAACAGGGATGGGTGTTGATGCCATCCTGGAAGCTATCGTCAACCGGATTCCTCCCCCGAAAGGGGATCTGGATGCTCCGCTTCAGGCTCTTATTTTTGATTCTATATTCAATTCTTTCAGGGGCATAATTGCTTATTTCAGGATCCTGAACGGTACTATCCGAAAGGGCGACAGGGTAAAGTTCGTGAGCACAGATCATGAATACAATGCTGAGGAGATCGGGGTGCTTAAGCTTAAGCAGGAACCCAGAGAAATACTTGGTGCGGGTGATGTGGGATATATTATTTCAGGAGTTAAGAACTCGGCAGAGGTAAAGGTGGGAGACACAATAACCCAGGTGAATGATCCCTGTGATAAGGCGATAGCAGGATTTGAAGACGTTAAACCAATGGTATTTGCAGGAATGTATCCGGTAGATGCTGATGAATATGAGGATCTGAGGAATTCAATTGAAAAGCTTCAGCTTAACGATGCATCATTATCTTTCATACCTGAATCTTCGGCAGCGCTTGGCTTTGGATTCAGATGTGGATTCCTGGGACTCCTGCACATGGAGATCATTCAGGAGAGGCTCGACAGAGAATTTAACATGGACGTTATCACTACGGTCCCCAACGTGTCGTTCAGGGTAATCACCACAAAAGGGGAAACGATCGATGTCCATAATCCATCGGGGCTCCCGCTCATAAATTATATCGACCATATTGAAGAGCCATATATTATAGCTCAGGTAATCACCCTTTCGGAGTATGTAGGTTCGATAATGAATCTTTGCATCGACAGGAGAGGAGTGCTGAAAAATCAGGTCTATCTGACCAGGGACAGGGTTGAACTTACTTTTGAAATGCCTCTTTCTGAAATAATATTTGATTTTTACGACAAGCTGAAAAGCATTTCGAAAGGCTATGCATCATTCGACTATTATTACACAGCATATCAGAATGCCGACCTGGTGAGGCTCGATATTCTTCTGAACAGTGAAATGGTGGATGCCCTTTCAACCTTGATATACAGAGGACATGCTTATGAGTTCGGCCGTAAAATGTGTGTTAAGCTAAAGGAGCTTATCCCGCGTCAGCAGTTCGATATTGCCATTCAGGCGGCAATAGGGGCAAAGATCATTGCACGCGAAACTGTCAAGGCAGTGAGGAAGGATGTCACGGCTAAGTGCTATGGAGGAGATATCACAAGGAAAAGGAAACTGCTTGAGAAACAGAAGAAGGGAAAGAAAAGGATGCGCCAGATAGGTAATGTTGAAGTTCCCCAGCAGGCCTTTCTTGCAGTACTAAAGCTTGATTGACATCAGTAAAAGGCTTGAAAATTTCTTCTGCAGGCTTGTTTATTCTAAAAAAATTGTATTTTAGCTGAATGAAAACCAGGAATGAAAAGATATTTCAATCCTATTATCTAACCTAAACAACCTGCCCTGGCCTGAACGCCGGGGCAATTTATTTAACATAAAAGCTTATAACCTCTTCCGTGGACATTCAGGATTTTGACTGAAGTATCCTTCTTGAGGTATTTTCTGAGCCTGGTGATATATACATCCATGCTTCTCGCATTGAAATAATTGTCATCTATCCAGATAGATTTCAGGGCAAAATTGCGTTCAAGTATCTCATTTCTGTGCCTGCAGAGGAGTTCGAGAAGTTCCGACTCCTTTGTTGTGAGCTTCACCGGCTGTTTTTCAAAAGAAAGCACTTGCTTGAGAGGATCAAATGAATAGCTTCCTATTGTATACAGTGATTCTTTTTTAGGTAGTACATAACCGGCAGTCCTTTTCAATATGGCCTGAATCCTGTATAGCAACTCTTCCATAGAAAATGGCTTGGTTATATAATCATCAGCTCCGGTCCGGAATCCTTCCAGGATATCTTCTTTCTGACTCTTTGCCGTAAGGAATATTATCGGGATAACAGGATTGATTTTCCTTATCTCTTTAGCCAGGGTCAGTCCATCCATCTCAGGCATCATAATATCGAGGATGCAGAGTTCATATTGCTGGCGTGAGAATTCTTCAAGCGCCAGCACGCCGTTTGCAAGCAATGTTGTATCATAGCTCTTGGCAGACAGATAATTCTTAAGCAGCATTCCAAGGTTGCTGTCATCTTCTGCAAGCAAAACTTTTGTGATTTTCATTTTTGAAAGATTTTTGGAATGAAAACAATGAATCTGGTACCTTTATTAAGCTGGCTGTCGGCCTTTATTCTGCCATTATGATCATCGACTACTTTTTTGACATAGCTTAAGCCAAGCCCGAATCCCTTCACATCATGAAGATTTCCTGAATGGACACGGTAGAACTTATCATAAATCCTCCTAAGGTTGTCCTTACTTATGCCTATACCTTTATCCTCAATAGTTATAATTATCCCTTTTTTGGAATTTCTGGTTGAAATGGTTATTTCAGGTTTTCCCTTTGAATATTTTATTGAATTATCAATGAGATTGGAGATTGCATTAAGAAAATGAGCTTCGTCGATCATTGTATGCGAGTCAGTAGCCTGGAAATCCGTGGCGATCACCCCCCGGGTGTTCCTTATCTGAAGAGCGAAGTTGTCAATGGCGTTGGAAAGGACCGTGTGAATATCCATGTCGGAAAAATTCAGCTTCATTCTTTTCTTTTCAAAAATGGCCATCTGAAGCACTTTCTCCACCTGGAATTTGAGACGCATGCTTTCATCGGAAATGACCTTTGCCAGGTTGTCGATGTTCTTGTTTTGATCAGGTATCGATTTGTCAGCCATCATCTGCGATGCAAGTGAGATCGTAGAGATTGGAGTTTTCAACTCGTGTGTCATATTGTTTATGAAGTCGTTCCTTATTTCTGATATCTTTTTCTGGCGGAAGATCACTATAAAAGTACTTGTCGCAAGAATAAGAAGCAGCAGCGTAAAGAGAAGAGAAAGAAACCCCAGTGAACCTATTTTTTCAAATTTGTAATGCTGTTCCTGGAGACAATACATTACAAGCTGATTTTGTCCCGGAAGAGGATCGTTAGGGAATAGCTGGATTATGAATTTGCTGGTACCGGGCATATCAGTGAAGCCCGGGGTTTTCCAGATTATTCCTGAACGGCCCGAGCGGATCGAAAATTCAAAGTCAAGAAATATCCCAACATTATTAAGCGCAGTCCTTATCGATTTTTTCAGGCTTTCCGGATCTATACGTTCTTTTATATCGGGTGTCTCGCTAAGGATCTTGTCCATGATCTTCTCAAGAAATACAATTTTATTGGTGACTCTGCCTTTCAGTTCAGCAGTTATCGATTCTGCCGAGCTTTCTGACGATTCATCAGGCAGCGCATAAGCCGACATCTCTTCTGCTGATATAACTATTTTCTGTCCTGAGCTTGTTATGGTTACAGGTTCATCCTCGTTATTGAGACCGTAAATATCGAGCAGCCTTGAATTTGGCTGGTAGCCCCTCAACTTACGGGCCAGCGGTGAGTTTGCAGGGAATATTGCTGTTACCGAATCAGTTGCGGAAACATCAATCTGCTCCATGATATTTTGTATCAGCTCCTGTTCTTCAAGGTCCAGAACCACTGACTCGAGGGCTTTGTTGGCATCGGTACGGAACTGCTGATCGGTCATATCGATGGCATTCCTTATCCAGTATAGCTGGATAAAGACTATACCGGTTATGGCAAGGAAAAAGAAAACTGCAAGTAATACAATGATTCTTTGCTTCATACTGTTGCAAAAGTACTACTATTCATAATGCGACTTTTTTCTCTTTAACTTTCTTTAACAGGGACAGAATATTCAAAAAAGATTATATCGGGTTCTTAAAAGGCAGAATATATAAAAAACTTTAACTAAATATTAAAAAAATGTTAATTTTCAGTGTTTTAAAAAGTTTTGTTTTTTTATATGGATTGACATATTTATATTTGTACAGGTTTTGGCACGAAATTTGAAATACAGGATATAGAGGTTTTTTTCATAGGTTAGGTTAGTTTTAGGGTTATTAAAAAACGAGCCGTCCCGTTCTGGGGCGGCTCTTCTTCTTTATAGAGGTTAGATTTGGTTTTAAAGTATTCTAATGGTGATGCGCCTTATGATGAGCGAGATTGATAACTTTCAGAACCGCAATGTCCTTTTCTCTGGCTCCAATATAAAGATGTTTCCTTATGAGTATAGACTTTTTTCGCTGGATATACGACAGATCAATAATCTTTGAAGTATTGTTTTTGAACATGACTTTTACTTTTCTTTCCCTGTGAGGCATTACAAGCTTCTTGATTTCAGTCCATGGGAATGAACTTTTTTTTGGTTTGAACAATCCATATCTGAATTCTATCTTGTCATTATCGACCAGAAAGAACATATCTTTTCTTTTGATTGTTGCAAAAAGAGCAGTGATTCCTATGAGAACACCTATTCCAAAAGGAGCAAGAGAAATAACGGGACTGACAGAATGTTTTCCGAAAACAGGGCTTAGCATTGCTATATATATACCACCGATAAAAAACAGGATTGTAACGATCCAGAGCAATACTTTCCTGCCGGTTGTGTACTCCTCTTCAGATAAATTGTAATAGAGCTTTTCCATGTTCTACTGAATTATATAATGCAAAAACTTGTCTTTCAAAGATTTCGGATCAATATTAAAAACAGCGGTCACTGATTCGGTTCCTCTCAGCAATGAAATAATTCTGTCAACTGCTGCTGCATTTCCGGTAATATGGATCTGAAAAATATAATCTATATTCTTAAGCTTCCTGAGGAGAAAGTTCTTTTCACTCCGGTTTGAGATCAACTCATATGAAGGTCCGTGGGCAGCTGACAAATCAGAAAACCTGCTGAATGCAATCTCAGTTCCGGGTTCATCCGGCACTATTATTGGGCTGCTATTTTTAAGGGAGATCTTTAGCTTCTTGTTGATTGAAAGTGAAAGCTTATAGTCGGGTTCTGCGGAGACAATTCCCACCAGTACAGATTCACTATTCTGATTTATCTTCAGCTGTACCCGTGTGATTTTTGGACTGCTCCTCATCATTTTCCGGCATCAGCCTATAAAGGTAGAAAAAAATGGCTGATACTATGCGTTATCCCGGGAAATATCTTTGATCTTCATCCATGCCTGGCTTGAAGCTTCCTGTTCTGCTTCCTTTTTGGAATCGCCCTGTCCTTTTCCGAATTCTTCCCTGTTGATGAAAAGGGTGGTTGAGAAAACCGATCTCCTGGAATCGAAATCATATTCCTCATTATAAGTGAATATCAGGTTTGACTTATGTTTCTGAACCCATTCGAAAACAAGGCTTTTATAGTCAGTATCAGTGTTGATTATTTGTTCCAGGTTGAGATATTTATTAAACACTTTTTTAATGAAAAGCTTTTTTGTCTTACTGAATCCCTTGTCAATGAATACTGCACCTATAAGGGCCTCCAGTGCATCGCCGTAAAGGTTCTTTGTTGAATGAACAGAGCTCACATTGCTTACAAGGATCTTGTTGATCCCCATCGAAACTGACAGATTGTTGAGAACATCCCTGTTCACTATCCTTGAACGTATTTTAGTAAGAAAGCCCTCGGAGGCATCAGGGAATTTTTCGAAAAGATAATCAGAAAGGATGGCATCCAGTATGGCATCTCCAAGGTATTCAAGTCTTTCGTTGTTAATACGCAGTCCGTCGGTAAGCTTGTAAGAAGCTGAACGGTGGATAAATGCGATCTCATATAGCCTGAGGTTTCCGGGTTTGAACCCAAGTATTTTCCTTAAACGTGATCCAAATTCACGTTTATCAAGGATATATGTACCGTTAATTTTAAGCTTGAAAAGAGACACTAAAGCCCTGTTTTTTTGAATATTACAGAAGCATTGTGGCCGCCGAAACCGAAGGTGTTGCTAAGGGCGGCATTAACCTTCCTGGTCTGTGCCTTGTTAAGAGTCAGATTCAGATTCTGGTCAATTTCAGTATCAGGAACTTTAAAATTGATTGTTGGCGGCACAATCTCATTGACGATAGACATCACTGAGGCGATTGCCTCAATAGCTCCTGCCGCACCCAGAAGATGTCCGGTCATTGATTTTGTGGAGCTGATATTGAGCTTGTATGCATGTTCGCCGAAAACATCAACGATGGCTTTTGATTCTGCTATGTCACCCAGTGGTGTAGCTGTGCCGTGAACATTTATATAATCGAGATCCTCGGGTTTCATACCGGCATCTTCAAGTGCGAGCTTCATTACATTTCGGGCACCCAGTCCATCGGGATGCGGGGCGGTTACATGATAAGCGTCGGCTGTCATGCCACCACCGGCTACCTCAGCATAGATCCTTGCCCCCCTTGCTTTGGCATGCTCATATTCTTCAAGGATCAGAGCACCGGCACCTTCGCCCAGGACGAATCCGTCCCTGGTTTTATCAAATGGTCTTGATGCCGTTTTGTACTCTTCGTTGTTTGTCGAGAGGGCCTGTAAAGCATTAAAACCACCTATACCAGGTTCATTTACACATGCTTCCGAGCCACCGGTAACGAAAATATCAGCTTTATTCCAACGGATATAATTGAATGCATCAATTAATGCGTTAGTAGAAGAAGCACATGCTGAAACAGTTGCAAAATTAGGTCCTCTTAATCCGTACTTGATTGAAATAGTTCCGGCGGCAATGTCACCGATCATTTTGGGAATAAAAAAGGGACTAAAGCGTGGCGTCCCGTCTCCAAGAACATGTTGTTTTATTGCCAGAAAAAAGGTATCAAGCCCTCCTATGCCTGATGCCCAGATTACTCCGGTCCGGTCCTTGTTTATTTTATCAAGATCCAAACCGGAATCTTTAATGGCTTCCGCAGCAGCTACCTGTGCGTACTGGGCATAAGGATCAAGCTTATTAACCTCTTTTCTGTCAAAATAATCTGCTGAGTTGTATCCCTTTATTTCACAGGCAAATTTTGTTTTGAACTTATCCGGGTTGAAGCGCGTAATGATCCCGGCTCCGCTGATTCCTTTTATAAGTCCATCCCAGTATTCATGCAAATTATTACCAATAGGAGTCAGGGCTCCAAGGCCTGTAATTACAACTCTTCTCATAAATGGATTATAAGCAATGCAAAATTACTTTGCATTTTCCTCGATGTACTTGATAGCATCACCAACAGTGCTGATGGTTTCTGCCTGATCGTCAGGAATTCCTATATTGAATTCTTTTTCAAATTCCATGATCAATTCAACAGTATCAAGAGAGTCTGCACCCAGATCATTCGTGAAGCTGGCTTCGGGAGTTACTTCTGACTCATCAACTCCAAGTTTATCGACAATAATCTCTTTTACTCTTGTGGCAATGTCAGACATAATGATAAATTTTAATTAATAATAGTAAAAACCTTGCAAAGAAATATATTTGTATGTGATTTTTCAAATGATTTAAGGTTTTTTTATTCCTTTGATATAATAATATGTTGGTTATCAGCAAAATAAACTTATTTTGGATATTCAGGCCAGGATCTTCATTAAAGCGATAATTATCACAAAATGAGAAAAATAGCAATTTTTGCTTCGGGATCAGGTACCAATGCCGAAAACATAATAAAATACTTTTCGACCCGCGAAACAGCAAAAGTTACCCTTGTTTTGTCGAACAGGCGCGAAGCATACGTATTTCAAAGGGCTGCAGCCCTGAAAGTAAAATCGGTTTTTTTCGACCGTGAGCAATTTTACAGCAGTCGCAGGGTGCTTGATTATTTGTTGGAAGAGGGAATTGACTTTATAGTTCTTGCAGGATTTCTATGGCTTGTCCCTGATAATATCCTCGGGGAGTACGAAAGCCGCATTATAAACATCCATCCAGCTCTTCTGCCTGAATATGGCGGAAAAGGAATGTATGGCGAAAAAGTGCATAAGGCAGTTATTGATAAACAAGATACTGAATCGGGAATCTCAATTCATTATGTGAACAGGAATTACGATGAGGGCAGTATAATTTTCCAGGCAAAATGCAGGGTTGAAAAGTCCGACACTCCGGAAACCCTTGCATCAAAAGTACATGCTCTCGAATATGAGCACTTCCCCAGGGTAATTGAAGATCTGGTAAAAAAGCTTCCTGATAAAGCTAGAAGGTAGCAAGAAGACTTAGAACCAGCATTTTGTTCTTTTCGAACCTTACCATATTCTCCCCGGAAACCGGTTCCACGGGAGGAGCTTCAACACTCAGCGGATCAACAGGCGATCCGTTCTTATAAAACCTGAAATCGAGGTGTGGCCCTGTTGAAAGACCACTGCTGCCCACATAGCCTATGATATCTCCCTGTTTAACGAATGCTCCTGCCTTAATCCCGCTTCCGAAACCGCTGAGATGCAAATATGCGGTGGAATAAACACTATTATGTGTGATCCTCACAATCCTTCCTGATCCGTTTTCAGTACCTGCAAACGTTACTCTTCCATCGCCGATGGCCTGAACCGGAGTGCCGATTGGTGCCGCATAATCGACGCCGTAATGCGGTCTGCGGATCCTGAGGATCGGATGAAGGCGGCTTGAAGAGTATCGTGAGCTGATTCTTGAAAACCGTAGAGGAGCTTTTAAAAATGCTTTTCTGAGGCTTTTACCGTCGGCATCGAAATAGGTTTCCTTACCATCCTGTATGAAAGGGATGGCAGTAATTGTATCGCCTGCCCATACGAACTGGGCTCCATATATTTTACCGGCACCAAGAGGTTTGTCTTCGATAAATAACTCTTCATAAAAAACCTTGTAGCTGTCTCCCTTCTGAAGTCCGAAGAAATCAACGGTCCATGCAAATATCTCCGAGAGATCTCCGGCCAGTCCCGGATGCATTCCCTTTGCAATCATTGATTCCCAGAGTGATGTCTCTATAGTTCCTGAAGAATATCTGATAATTTTTTTTATCTCTTTCCTGTATGGTGTAATGTTGAGTGAATCGTTGAAGCTGAATATGTAGCTTAATGTAGGGTCATGCTCATAGATTAAGTACCTGGCGCGTGCAACTGAATCTGTGTCACAGAAAAGAGTATAATGGTTACCTGACCTTATTTTTCTCACATCAAAGATCGAATCAGAATTTCTAACAACCTGGTCTATCTCTGCCATGGGAACTCCATTTTCAATGAGTATTTCCGAAAGGAATCCATTACGCTTTATATGTCCTGTTTTAAGGTTGTATGCGTCGGAAGGTATTCCGAAAATAAGCACCGGCTCTTTTATCTTAAGTACTGTTGTGTCCAGTGCAGATACCTGCAGATCAGGCTCTTCCTTCTGAAAATAACTGCATGAAGTGACAAGGATCATCAGAATTGCAGGGATGATGATCTTCTTCTTTAAAAACATCATCATCTGCATTAGCTTTTAATAACAATGTTAACGATCCGGTTCGGCACCACAATTATGTTGGAAAGTGTCCCGGTCGCGAGCCATTTTTTCGCTCTTTCATCGGCAAGAACTATTTTGGCAATCTCCTCTTTGTCCATGGCTACCGGCAGCTCAATCTTAAATCTAAGCTTGCCGTTGAATGATACGGGGTATTCAAATGTGTCTTCCTTCAGGTACTCTTCATTTACCGTCGGCCATGATTCATAGGCAAGCGTTTTATCATGACCCTGTTGCTGCCAGAGTTCTTCAGCAATATGGGGTGCAAAGGGTGCCAGTATCCTTGCAAAAGCAGTGACAGTTTCATTTGTGACCTTTCCTTTTTTGATCGCGAGGTTCAGAAATATCATCATTGCCGAAATGGCAGTGTTGAATCTCAGGTTTTCAATGTCGCCTTCAACCTTTTTTATCGCCTGATGCAAGCCTTTAAGTATTTCAGGATCCTCTTCGCCTTCGATAATATTTCCGGGATTTGAGAAGAATCTGAATGTTCTTCCCAGGAAATTAAAGACACCTTTCACGCCTTTGTCGTCCCAGGGCTTTGTGACATCGAGCGGACCCATGAACATCTCATAAAGCCTGAGAGAGTCGGCACCATATCTTGAAACCACATCATCGGGGTTGACGACATTCTTGAGAGATTTCGACATTTTAGCAACGATCTGCTTTACCTCGGTTCCTGTCTCACTGCTGAAAAATTTTCCGTCGCGCTCCTCGATAATATCGGCAGCTACCTTGGCACCCGTCTCATTTTCATATGCAAAAGCCAGGATCATCCCCTGGTTGAAAAGCTTTGTATATGGTTCATCGGTAGAGACAATGCCGAGGTCGAACAGCACTTTGTGCCAGAAACGGCTGTAGAGCAGATGGAGTACTGCGTGCTCGGCACCTCCGATATAGAGATCAACCGGCATCCAGTATTTTTCCTTTTGCGGGTCTATAATCTGTTTATCGTTCCCGGGATCAATAAAACGAAGATAATACCAGCATGAGCCTGCCCATTGGGGCATAGTATTGGTTTCGCGCCTCCCTTTTCTTCCTGATTTATCTGTTACATTAAGCCATTCCGAGGCATTCGAAAGCGGCGATTCTCCTGTGTCGCCGGGAAGATATTTTTCCATCACCGGCAGTTCAAGGGGAAGCTCTTTTTCATCGATCAGGCTTATTTCTCCATCTTCCCAGTGGATCACAGGAAAAGGCTCACCCCAGTATCGTTGCCTGCTGAAGAGCCAGTCGCGGAGCTTGTAATTTACTTTTTCCCTGCCAAGGTTCTTCGCCCTGAGCCATGAGATGATCTTTGCAATACCAGCCTCTTTGTTCAACCCATTGATGTCGATTCCAGTAGCTCTGTCGGAAGAGTTAATATATTTGCCATCTTCGGTCCAGCACTCTTTTCCTTCAAGAATCCTCTTTTTCTGACCGGTGTCTGTAACATCTGGATCCTGGATACAAAAGATGGGCAGGCCGAATTTCCCTGCAAATTCAAAGTCGCGGGCATCATGTGCCGGAACAGCCATGATTGCCCCTGTGCCGTATCCGGTAAGCACATAATCGGCAACCCATATGGGTATCTTCTTGTGGTTCACGGGATTAAATGCATAACGTCCGGTGAATACACCGGATTTTTCCCTGGACAGATCTGTACGGTCGAGATCGGATTTAAGCGAAGCTGCTTTTATGTAGTCATTTACAGCATTCTTTTTGTCATCAGTGGTAATGACTCCTGTCAGCGAATGTTCAGGAGCTATTACCATATATGTCGCTCCGAAAAGAGTATCGGGCCGTGTCGTAAATACAGTCAGATTTTCATTCAGACCTTCAATTTTGAATTCTACTTCAGCGCCTGTTGAACGTCCTATCCAGTTCCGCTGCATATCTTTTATACCCTCGGGCCAGTCGAGCTTGTCGATACCTTTCAGTAATCTTTCGGCATACAACGGGATACGAAGCATCCATTGCTTGAGGTTCTTCTTCTCCACACGATTGCCGCATTTTTCGTGGGAGCCGTCGAAAAGAACCTCTTCATTGGCGCATACTATGCGGCAGCTGGGGCACCACCATACCTGTGCATTATCGTAATATGCAAGCCTTTTTGAATCGGTATATTTTGTAACTTCCTTTTTGCCCTGCTTACTGATTTCCTCAGTTATTGGCAGTTCAGATACCGGTCTTCCTTTTTGAAGCTTTTCGTCGAACCAGGTATTATAGAGCCTGATGAAGATCCACTGTGTCCATCTGAAATATTCCGGATCAGTTGTATTTATCTCCCTGTCCCAGTCATAGCTGAGGCCTAGTTCTTTGATCTGGCGCCTGAAAGTATCACAATTGTTTTTTGTCGTAATTGAAGGATGTGTTCCTGTCTGGATTGCATACTGTTCAGCAGGAAGACCAAACGCATCCCATCCCATTGGATGGAGAACATTGAAACCTTTCATCCTTTTGTACCTGCTGTATATGTCAGTTGCAGTATAGCCTTCGGGATGACCAACATGCAATCCGGCTCCCGAAGGATAAGGAAACATATCGAGGATATAGCATTTTTTGGGATTGGTCAGGTCTTCCGGAGTTTTGAAAGTCTTGTTCTCCTCCCAGTATTTCTGCCATTTTTTCTCTATATCGGAAAAGTTGTAGTCCATTGTGGAAATTGTAATAAATTGATTTAAAGAAGACAGAAGACGGAAGACCGAAGACCGAAGAAAGAAAAAAGTAGATTTAAGTAGTGTATCATTTAATTTTGTTTTTAAATGCAATCATCATATTCATTAAATTGAAGGCATATTCATAAGATTCATTAAACTCAGTCTGAGATATATATTTTCTTCTCAAGGCTTTATACAAACAAGTAACGACTTCAGCCAGAGATCTGATAGCAATACCCATAAATCTTTTTTGTTCAGGATCTGACTGTCCTATCGAACCTTCTGAGATATTTAGTGAAATTGAATCTGCTGCCCGACGGATTTGTGAGGTCAGATTATATAACTCATCTTTTGGGAACTGAATGGATAATGTATAAATCATTTCACCATAATCCATTGCTTTCTGCCAGATAACAAGGTTCTCAAATTTAAATTTAGCATCCATAGTAATAACAAACTTCCGTCTTCGGTCTTCCGTCTTCTGTCCTTTTAAGCCTGCGAAAATAGGAAATCTTTGGGAAAATGTTGTAAAACCGCCCTAATGATGTTAATTTTGTTGTTGTATCCGGTCCCGTAGTTCAATGGATAGAATGACAGATTCCGGTTCTGTTGGTTGAGAGTTCGAATCTCTCCGGGATCACAAATGAAGCGACATAACAGTGATTAAATGAGTTTGTTATGCCGCTTTTATTTTTATTCAGCTATAATATTACTATAACTTCTTATTGGTTTTTATGAATATCAGTAGTAAAGAGGATGAAATCTGAATTGGCCTTTTGTGTTTATTTCAATTGCCGGGAATGGTACTTTTATCATAAACATACAATTAAACAGCTTTTTAAGATTCTTGTTTCTGACAGGTATTTTACAGAAGTCAATATCAAAAGAAAATAGGAATTGCCGGTAGCGTTTTGTCTCAGGTATTGTCACACCTCTGTATTGAGTTATATTTTCAAATTCCCCAAACATTCCTCCGGCACTATATCCAATGGCAACATTTACCCATTCAGGGATTATCTTATTTTTAATCAATCTGTTAATGCCGGCACTCAGCCAGTATGTGTGCCCATTGTAGTCGTAAAATAATTGATTAAAACCTTCTCCTAAATATCCATTTGCCTGGGGAGCATAAGACGAAGGACTAAAAGTCAGTTTATATTTCACGATTTGTTCATGAAAAGCAAGTTCCTGACCAATGAACAGTAAGGAGCCTAAAGCATTAGCCCCTACATCACTCCAGGAAAATCCCCATCCTTCATACATTCCGTCCCATATTTCAATGGGTAATTGCAGAAAAAACCCCAGGCTCCCGCCATACAAAACTGCCTTTTCCCTTGAAACACCTGCCCATAGGAATGAATGAAATCCGATATAACTTTCCATATAAGCGCCATAGATATGACCAAATTTATCAATCTGATTGTAACCGCTTAAATCATTATAAAATTCAAATGGAACCCGTTCGTGATCTTTATACCAGACATATTGCAAATATGACATTGATCCCAGGTAAACAACCGAGACTCCTGAGATCACAGTTGTTAGCCGCGATTTCTTTAATGGTATAGTATCCTGAAATATGGTTTTTCCTTCAGCAGCGGTAAAAGCTATAATACCTGAAAATGATGGATTGTTTATTATCAAAATAAACAGCAATCCGGCAATAAATTGAAATTTTTTTTTCAAATGCACCAGTCAGTTTTTTAAGCTCTTATATCAAAGTTACAACTTGTTTAAGCCAATGTCAATAATACTAATAAAAAGCCCCCGGAGTTACCCGGGGGCTTTTAGTGGTGGCCATCTTATTTAAGTTATTGTCAACGTTATTTGCGGGGACAATTTAGTTCCAGTTTCCCAGCTGTTTCCCGGTAACCTCTTCAATACTTAATTTCAGGATAAGCACCTTTTCTATTTCCTTATCCTGAAATATGTTCTTATCTGTTTTTCCATAATGGGCCATTATAATATCAAGACCTTCTCTTTTTTTGTCCTCGTCGGTCAGAAACTCTATAGTGCCATAACCAATCACTGATCTGTATTTTGTGCCCCAGTTACAGGGGATTTCATTCTTTAATATTTCTGTAAACAACTCTATCTCAAAACAAACTTTATTATTTGTTTTTAAAAGTTCAATCTTTTTACCATGCGGTGAAGAATGAAAATATATGGCATTATTCTTATAACCATAGTTTAAAGGAACAATATAAGGTCTGTCATTGTCAATCAGAGCTATTCTGCATACCTCAGATTTTGATAAGATTTCTTCAATAATTGCAGTGTTTGTAATTTCATATTGCTTTCTTCTCATATAAGCTTATTTTTCATTGACCTATTTCCCGGAATTCTCGAGTATCAGGGTAATAACATCAGGACCAACTGCATCAAACATTACTTCAATATTGTTGGTATAGTCTTCATTATGACTCATAATAGCGTCCTTTATTAAGAATGCTTTATAATCATTATTTTGAGCTCCTATCCATGTTGAAAGAACACATCCTACAGCGCTTAATCCGCATAGGAATACTGTATTAACCCCTTTTTCTTTTAAAACTTTATCAAGGTCGGTTTTATTGAAACCATCGGGATAAGTCTTGATTACTTTTGTATCGTCAGCTTTGACTAAAACTGATGATGGAAATTCAAATTGATCTGTGCCTTGTTCCGGGCCATACTGTTTACTGTAATGGTAAATCCTGATTATTGGACAGCCATGGCTTCGAAATAGCTGTATATAGTAATTGATATTCAACATAGCCACTTCTTTTTCTCTTTGAGCCATTCCGCTTAAGTATGCATTTTGAATATCAATTACCAGCAGAGCCGGTTTTATTTGGATCTTTTGCTCATTTTGAACCTGTGAGAATGAGTTACCCGAGATAATCACAAAGAGGATTATCATGCAAAGTTGTTTAATTCTGTTTTTCATCGTTTAAATGGATATATGTTTGATAATTCTTGTCGTGCAAGCTAAGAAATAGAATTATTGATAATTGCAGATTTTATTGTCAGTGTTCTGTTATTTTTTTCTGAATTTAAGATTCATTACGATTCCTTTTCAGAAGAATTCAGTAATCCCTTGAATTATTAACAATTCCAGATTTCTACAAATCTGTTATTACTTTACAAATTCATAATCTGCAAAATCTATCCAGTCAGCTACCCGCAATTGGAACGATTTTACCTGATTATTTTCAATTTTAAAGGGTAAAGCTTTAATACCAAACTCAGGGTCGTTATAAGTGCATAAGAATCGATTCCCGCCTAAGTATTCAAGAATACCTGTGAGATCTGGATGATGCTCAAACGTGATTTTTAACTGATTGTTTTTAAGACTTATATCTATATAACCATAAATGGGATGTATATAATGACCAGCGAATTTCTTTAAATCTGTTGACTCTTTACGATGCATTAAAACAGTGTCTTTCTGTGTCCTGTAGTTAGATAGTTCTCTTTCGGAGTTTCTTTTATAATATCCCATAAACAATTTACTATAATTACGATACGGTAAATTCAGGTAAGCATCCAATATTTCCCATTTCAGAGCTTCATAGAAATAATTCTGATCGGCATTGGTTAGCACAACAACTCCAAGTCTTTCTTCAGGCAGTAAAGTTACAGAAGTTACAAATCCGTTAACTCCACCTGTATGAGATACTATTTCCCGGCTTTCGTAATCAGTTAATTCCCATCCTAATCCATATAAACTATAATGGGTTCTGTTGAAAGAAGAGTAGGAATTTCCAATAATTGATTGTGGTTTGCGAGTTTCCTGAATTACCGAAAAAGGGATTACCAATTTCCCATCATATCTGCCACTATCAAGCTGGCATATTAACCAATGACTCATGTCGCTGACAGAAGAAGAAACGGAACCTGCAGGTGCAAGGTTCTCGATATTTGGATATGGTATAAGTTTTAATGTATCAAATACAAGTGTGTGAGGGGCAGCAATATTTCTTTGTTTTTCAATTTCTGTAGATACCGTAATAGTCCGGCTCATTTTCAATGGATCAAATATTCTGTCTTTGATGTTGGATTCCCAGCTTTCGCCGCTTATTTTTTGAATGCATTCCCCGGCTATTACAAATCCGGCATTTGTATATCCCCATTTAGTCCGGAAACCATACAATGGAGTCAATCCTCCGAACTTTTTTATCACTTCCGCTTTTGTTAAATCTGAGGTCCAATACATAAAATCACCCTGGAAAGTCTCCATTCCTATACGATGGCAAAGGATATCCGTTAAATTAAGTTCCCTTGAAACCCATGGATCTCGCATAGAGAAGTCTGGAAGCCATTTTACAACTTTATCATTTAGTGAACATTTTTTTTCGTATTGAAGACAGGAAAGTATTGTCGCTGTGAAGGCTTTGGTATTGGAACCAATCATAAACAAAGTATTCTCATCTACTTTATCAGTTCGCATCATGCTTTGTTTTCCAAATCCTTTGGCAAGAACCAGTTTTCCCTCTTTTACAATAGCAACGGCTATTCCAGGGATATTCCAGTCGTTTAAAGCCCTGTTTATGTATGTCTCCAGGCTATCTTTTATAAAACCCGGGGTATCTCCTTGACTGAAAAGAGAAAGCTCAACACCAATAAACAATACTGCTAAAAGCAAATAGCTCTTCATGGATGATTAAAATTTTAAGATTATTACTAAAAATGAAATTATTGATTACTTTCTGACAATTGACCGGTTTCACAATGATTTGGGTAATTTATTCTCCATAGTATACGTATCTCAACACATAACTAATTGATGAACCGTAAGGACCTTCAATTGATTCAAGAATCTTTATGTTCTTATTTACATCAAAAGTTCTTTTTATTTCCCGCCATTTTAATTCAAGGTTTTCATCTCTGTAAATTTCTGATTTTATCATTAGTCCATTTGAAAAAGTATTGATAGTCCATCGAAAGGGCATATTGTTGCTGGAATATACTATTTCCCTGACAGGCTGATCTAAAGCATCATACTCATATAACGTATAATCTGTTAACTCATTCGAATAATCATACTTTTCAATTTTCTCTAATCTCTCTTCCTTATAAATGTAAAGAGAATATTCTGAGCTATTGATTTGGGGATATTCAATATATTCTTTTTCTTTTTTACCATCATCTGAATAAAAATAGGTGTAAATCTTCAGGATTATAGAACCTGTCGGGGCAGTGCTATTAGAGTAATAATTTGTAATCTTAATCAGCTGACCTGATGAGTTGTAATCATATAAGTTGTAATATGTCGGCGTTGACACCTTACTGATCTGACCCAATTTATTGTATTCATATTCCTCGGCATACCAAATTGTTTCATTCATATTTAATGAAGAGCAGTGCAGGATTTCTTTAAGTCTGGCATTTTCAGGAAGGATCTCGTTTTCTTTTTGGCAGCAAAGTAGAAGCATGAAAATCAAACCTCCGAATATCATTAAACAGTCTTTTTTCATGATCCGTTAGTTTCGTCAGTATACCCCTTGTTATCGGGAAGCAAAAACTGTGACAAGTTTATGAGCATTGTCCGTTTTAGCTGCAGGTACTAATTTTATAAATTATTATATAGCTTTTAATCGCCATGTAGCTTGTATTTTACCTATTTTTTTGTATTTCAATATTTGTTTAAACGTTATACTTTTCATCAGATATTTGAATGAGCTCAATTCTGAGGCTTTTATTTTGGCTTCCTTATCGATTTCAAAACCCATCTCCTTTAAGAACATTTCTGCTTCATTGAAACTCTCAAAACTATTGCTTTCAGTATCATGTTGTTCATTAAAGCTTTTTATTTCATCATCGAACTGAAAACCAAACCTGGGCTGTTTGTTTTTAAGGTATATATCGGCAGTTATCCAGCAACCTCCCCGTTCCATCAGAATATCATGAATAATTGAGCAAAGTTTTTTCTGTTCCAGTCTATCAAGATACGTAAATAACCCCTCATTAACAATTGCAATCTCACCTTTTGGAAAATGATCTATTATTTCATAAAAATTATTTCTATCAAGTACATTTAGAGGCAATAATTCCAATTTTTCGTTAATAGCAGAATCGTTTTTAGTCAGATTCTTAATGAATTCTTTTTTTGTAGCTATTATACCTGGCAAATCAGTATCTATATAATGAATCCCTTCTTGCATTGCATGTTCCAGACTGCGAAAAGAATATCCTGAGGATAATTTTAAAATATTCTTAACAGTCAGATCCTTCAAAAGATGGTCAATGCTCCAGTACCTGGTTTCGAAGTGGTATGTTGCTGCCCAGAAGGTCAAATCTCGTTTTTTAAAGTCAGGAACATATTTATTGGGATATTCCAATAGCTCTGCCACTTACCTTGCAAAGGGGATATTAGTGTATCCTTTCATTAACAGCAACCACTTAGCTGAAGGGCTGATCGAAGAGAAGTCTCTGTTAATAGTTATTTGTTCCATAATACTGTCTTTTCAAATAGACTAATATAGGTTTGACCAGATCCGGGAGCAAAAAATATGATAACAGCGTCAGCTGCAGACATAGCGAAGGCTTAGTTTATATTTATTACAATCAATATCACTAAAATTTATCACTTAAACCTTATCTTAACTATAGGAAATATCAATAATTTCAAAAACAATATCTTTCTTGGCTTGTTTTAAAATAGCTTTATCACCAATTTTTTTATTTATTAATACCTTGGCTACAGGTGATATAAAGGAGATTTTACCTTTGGAAATATCTGCTTCATCAACGCCGACAATTTGAAAAGTCTGAATATTTTCAGATGCTTCTATTTTGATAGTTATCATCGCACCGAATCTTATTTCATTTTGTGATTGCTCGTTTAGATTAACTATCTTGGCTTCAGCGATTCTGTTATTCAATAATTGTAATTTTGCATTAATATAGTTTAACGCGATTCGTTTCTCATTCTCATTGGCATTAATCAGATTGTTTTTTTCATTGACAAGCATCTGTTTCTCAGCCAATAGTTGATTCATCCCAGATGGGGTAACAAAGTTTGTCACTCCATCTGGTAAATATGCTCTCTGTGGTACTATCGGAACTTCTTCTTGATCGTCTTCTTTTACAAATCCTCTGCTCATAGCTTAATAATTTTAATCACAGTATTCTTTTTAAGTAGCATAAATTTTGGGTCAACCTTTCCAGGACGGATCATTTTTGCTGCTAACAGCCCGGCGGTAAGCAGGAATAAAAGTAAAAACCAGGACAAGCTTAATAATTATCGTCCGTGTCAGCGTTTCGTTTTTAACTAATTAAAATTTAGAACTTTTTATACTTACAATTTACCTGCTAATGCAGAAATTATCAAATAAACCGTATAGATTAATTTTTGACGCAACGGACAGAAACTCCAGAGGTCTTATCGTATTCCACTTTGTAGACATCATTAACGATGTAGATCATACTGTGTAACCAGGCGTTACCCAGAGAGTTTTCCTGGGCACTCCACCAGGCACCGTGGCTGCCAATGAAGTTGAACGCTCCATAGCTAAGACGATTGCCGCCTGGAAGTGCAGTAAAGCCTGCCGAGTTGGTTGTCTCAGGAGTCGTATCGGTCCAATGCGTTTTTCCGGTTTCCTTTAGTTTGCTTGCAGCAACTTTTTCGCCTCCAGCAAAATTGATTATAGCTGTCCAATCAGCTTCGGTTGGTACATGCCATCCGGAAGGGCAGAGCTTACCGGTTTCTACAGTGTACCATTTATATAATGCACCGTAGATATTACCATAAGCTGACCGGTTGTTTTTATACCAGCAATAGCCGGGGGAGTTTTGATCACTCCATGCCGTACTATCTTCTACCAAAGGTATTATTTCGCCATCGTTGTAATGAGTCGTTTTCAGGTTTTCGGCAATCCAGATTTGCTTACCGATAGTTACGGTTTTATACACGTTACCATCATAATCCTTTACAGTTGAGGTTTGTGCCTGTAATCTCATTAGTCCCAAGCTTAACAAGAGTATAATGCTTAAAATTAAATTTTTGTGTTTCATGTTTGTCCTCCTCTATTGATTTGATATTAACTCGATTTCGATTATTGTACCTATTTTCTGTCTCGATTATGCTAACCTGGTTTGAGCCGCAATCATGGTTTCTGTAAATGTACGAAATGTTACTTGGCAAGATATAACTCTATATAAAAAGGGGAAAAACTGTAAACGCCTGCTCCGCAAAGCGGGGAGCTTATTAATTCTACTGTCCGTTTAAGCCATAGCTTTATATTCTTTTAAAAGGATGGGGTCAAATTATTAGTTTTTAACACAACGAACAGAGAATCCGATTCTTTTGTATTTCTGAGAACGAAAAATTGTATTATCTGCATACTGTAAGTCTCTGTTCCAGGCAAATTTATCTTTGTAAGAAGTGCTTGTCCAGAAAAATGCATTACAATTTAATAATCCAAAACTTTTTTCATGGAATCCATAATTCCCCGCAGGTAATGCGTTAAATCCAATATCATCATAAACCAAATTGCTTGATGAGTTCCAGCCTGTCTTTGATTTGAGTTTACCTGCAATATTATTAATGCCTCCTCTAAATCCGATCATATTTATTTCATTTTCAGGCATTCCTATTGATCGCTCAAGCATCTGCCATTCATTATCACTTGGAAGATGCCAGCCTTGAGGACAAACTTGTCTTGCAACTTCCCATGTATAAAGTCGGCCGAATGTTTTACAATTTGAGGATTGATTATCATAACAAATACTTCCAGTGTCAGTGGCAAAGTTCAGATTCTCTGCCATCCAGATCTGGGAACAAATCTGGACAGTTTTATAAACTTGACCATCTCTTATATCAACCAATTTGTCTGTTATTTGAGCAAAATTACAGAGACTACAAAATAATAAGGGCAGGATGATGGATCTGAGATTCATAAGTATAATATTTATTGATTATCAGTCTCAGGTTGGAGTGTTGAGTTATAGCTAATGGTCCGGCGGTTGAGGGAGTAAAAGTTTATTACCCCAACCGTGCCGGACCGGTCTGCGACGTAGGTAACTCGACCGGGAATTAATCCGAAAATCCTGTCGGGAACACCAAATAGTTTTCTTACGTGACTAACCGGTTCGCTTAATAAGGTGTACTTAAGTCTGTTCTTTTCTGCAAAATCTTTATGGCTTTCAACCGACTGGTTGCTTATACCAATAATAACAGCATCTGATTCTTCAAAAACATCAAACAGATCTCGGAAATAACATGCTTCCCGGGTGCAATTGAGACTTCCGTCCTGAGGATAGAAAAAGACGACAAGTTTTTTCTTGCCCAGATATGTGTTGATATCTTGCGGATTTCCATTTTGATCCATAAGTATAAACCCGGGAATAATGTCTCCGATTTTAATTGGTGCCATTTTACGGTTTTTAATTAAACTTTAATAAGAAAACCACTGACTACGCGTAAAATCTATAACAGATAAGGCAACTATAAAAAGCAAAACTGTAATTACTTTAATTATAGTTATCCTCTTATCAAAATATTTCATCATTTCAGGACCTTATAATTAAAGATCAATTGTAATAAAATTAAGTATTTATGTTGTTACATCAGAACTCTTTTCATTATATTCTTCAACTCTCAGGAAAGTCAGTTTTGAGCTGATCATTACAATTGGCAGTCCGGTTCCGGGAATTGTTGAAGCACCCACATAAAATACATTTTTGAATATCTCGTCGTAGTTTTTAGGACGAAAAGCACCTATCTGAAGCATATCGTGGGACAATCCAAGTCCGCTTCCACGGTGAAGGTTATACTGATTCTGCCAGTCCTCAGGTGTATAAACAGTTCGTGAAACTATTTCTGACTTAATATCTTTACCTATCCTTCCTGAAAAATCCTCAATAATGCTGTCAACTATCTGATCCCTGTCGCTCCAGTCTGGTTTAAATCTCAGATCAGGTACAGGGCAGACAATGAAGAGACTTTCGCAGTCAGGCGGAGCACAATCATTATTATGCTTCGATAGTACATTAACATAATAGTATGGTTTTTCCAATGAGTCGGGACTTTTAAATACCTTGTCGGCATATTCCTTGAAATTGTCTCCAAGATAATAGTTATGATGGTGTACCATCGGGAGTTTGCATTTAAGCCCCAGGTAAATTGTAAACGGGCCCATTGTCCAGGATTTCTTATCAAGCTTTTTCTGAGAAAATTCAGATCTTTTAAATACTGATCCCCTGAATACTGCTGCGTCGGAATTTATTACAAAAATATCTGAGGTCCACCTCCTGCCATTCTGATCAATAAGGGCAGTAAGCTTCTTTTTATCGCTAATAAAGTCCTTTACTTCCGTATTATAGGTAATCTTAACATTCTCTTTTTCAAGCTCATTTACAATACCTTCAATTATCTTGTACATTCCGCCTTCAACATTGAAATAGCCATCGTGTCTAAACTCAGTATAAGAAAGTAAAGTGTAAACTGCAGATGTATCAAAAGGAGTTCTTCCCAGGAAAAAAGCGACTAATGATAATATCTGTACAGCATCTTCTGATTTAAAGTAGTGCGATACCTGCTGCCAGAAATTGCGGAAAAGCACAGGCAGATGGACAGGATTTACACGAAGGAGTTTTACGAAATAATCAAAAAGAGAGTCATAGTTGTTTTTAATTGCGATATCTACAGTATCATGAAAAAGCCGTTTGCTTTTCTCAAGATATCTGGTCATTTTTTTTTCAAAATCAGGCTCCACATCATTAAACTGAGCAGCCAGTTTATGAATATCTTTATATAAAAAATAGGTTTTTGGATTTCCTCTGAAATTTACTGTATATAATGGATCAAGGCCAAAGTATTTAAAGGGAAGAGTAATATTACAATCTTTCGCCCACTCGGTAAATTCATAAGACATGCTAAAGAAACTGGGGCCTGTATCGAATGTAAAACCATCTTTTTTCAGCTGGTTTAGTCTGCCCCCTGCCTGACTATTTTTCTCGATTATCTCAACCTTATAGCCTTTTTTTACCAGCCTCATAGCAGTTGCAAGTCCGCCTAGTCCGGCTCCGACAATTAAAACACTTTTTGCCATACTCTATTTTTTCATCTTGTTTAATAACTGAGGATAAAGCTCATTTTTAACATATCCAAACTCAGGTTCGATCTTCATTATTTTTTCCATGTAAAATAATGAGGCTGTATAATCATGAAGGTATAAATAAGACTGAGCAATAACTATAAGAAGACTCAGATAGTTCCAGTTTTCTTTTTTATCACTTTCATTAATCTCCATAATATCAAGTGCTTTTAGATAATACATAACAGCTTCTTTTTTAGAGCCTCCAAATACAGCAGGCATATAAAACTGTATGTTTGCATATTGCACATATGCGAAAGCGCTGTTTTTATCAAGACTGATAGCCAGCTTTGCAGCGTCTATGCTTTTAATGCCAAGAAATGGGGCAGACAACTTATTTAATCCGATTCTGTAGCCATAAAATGAAGCCTTATATGAATTCACCAGCGAAAGATTTTTAACCTCTTTTTCAAGAACTGAAAGGTTTTTTTCAGCCATCTCAAGATAATTTCTGGCTTCATCATTCCTGTTATTGCCAATACACCAAGCAATATAGCCATACTGATAATTCACCAGTTCAAGTAACAGATTATTGTCTTTGTTCCCGGTGTTTTCGATTCTGTCAATAACACTTTTCCATTTAGTCATATTATTGCTGACATAGGCGGAATAAATATCTGCTTTGTCACTTGCAGCGATATTTAAGCTGAAAAATAAAAATAGAAATATGATTATTTTATTACGTGGACTTTCCATTGAAATGATCTGATTTTCTTATTAATAAATGTTTTAAAGATAAAGATGCCGCAAGATATCTGCTATGGTATCAAAAAGAGAAGGTTATCAATTTTGCTTTGTTCACTTATTACCGAGATAATTACCCTGGTAAGTATAAATGCAACCAGAAAAATTATGAAAAAGGATTCAATATTCTTCCTCTTTTTTGATAAATAATCAGTTATACAATTAAATACTATTACCATATCAGGTTTTAAGCCTGCCATATATATTTATGCTGCGCAACCTGTTAATCAGAAGTAAATTAAAAAGGACCAGGCTGAAGGCATAACCAATATCCTCGATCGGAACAGTTAACAGTCGAACCCCGATGATCTCAGAATTATTATACCAGACAACCTCTCCTGGGATTAGAGTACCTGTCAGAATGCCGTTTACTATTAAAAATGGAACCATGATTATCAGAAATGAGAAATAATACCTGTTCAATAACCTCGATTTATCTAAAACTGCCAGGAATAATGCTAATATCAGCAGGCTGAAATTAAACAAAGTATATATTTTGTCATAATTCAAAACAGTAAATACAAGCAGGATCACAATCAGTGTTGTTGTGAGTATTCTGACGAAGGTATCACTTAGAACTTTATTTGGATAATAGCTGATAAAAACATAATGAATGAAAATGCTGGAATAGGGTATAACAATGAAGAACAACCATTCTTCAACTGGCAGGCCAAGTAAAATGATCTTCGAATGGTAGGCAGGATTAAATCCCCATATCCCCATCTTTACAAAAAAGATATCGGCAGTAATATATATTGCACCGACTATAAAAATTGAAGTGAAAAGCCTGCTCCAGGTCTTGTAAAACTGGACTTTTTTATCGAAACTCAAAATGAGCGGGATAAAAATGGAAAAAATCAGCAGAAAGAGATATAAAGACATAACTATTCTTTAAAAAATCTTAAAGGGAAAACTAATAACCCATAATTTTTAAAATCCCTGATGTTTTTGCCATTATGATGAGCCTGATGAGCTCTGATAAGGGCTGCAATGTAACCTTTGCCGATACTTACCTTAACCGGCAAACGATGATGAATAAGTACATCATGAATGGAGAAATAGGTAAATCCATACAATGTAATTCCCGAACCAATCACTATCATCGGGATATGGGCACCGGCCAATCCGAAGATAATCAGAATTATCGCAGGCAGAGCGTAAATAAGAAAAAAAATGTCGTTCTTCTCAAAAAACGAATCACTTGCCTGTTGCCTGATATGATGGTCCCTGTGAAATTTCCAGGCAAATCCATGCATAATGTACTTATGGGAGAACCATGCAACAAATTCCATAAAAAAAAATGATGCCAGAAAAAATAGAATATTAATCATAACGAATTAAATTAATCTTTAATCAGTAGGGAATTTACAATCTTATATATATCTCTTCTGCATTATCCATTGTTATAAAGTGATATCATAACTTAAAAATGTTCTATTTGTTTCCATGTTCACTCTGTGTTATAAATATAACAATAGATTCTAAAAATTGTTCTAAGCCTTAATCTGACGTTATCTGCAGGATCTGATTTTGCTAAATGCTCTCCAAAAATATTTCGACCGTTTTCAAATAGGCTTTCTGTTTTTTCGGAATTCATTTTATCGAAGGTGCTCACCAGAATGTTAAGCCTGGGATTTTTTTTAAAAAGTCGCGGTGAACATGTAAAAACCTCTAAAATAATGAGTCCCATGTTTTTTGCCATTCCCTTTTTTAAAATCGCTCATCTTCATCAGGTAATTGCTGCCACTAATGTAGGGTTTGGTGGTCATAAGGCCACCATCGGCAAACTGACTCATGCCGTAAACATTCGGTACCATTACCCAGTCGTAAGCATCGATAAACATTTCCATGAACCAGCGGTAAACCTCATCCGGATTGAACTCGCAAAGCAGCATAAAATTTCCCATTATCATCGACCGCTCGATATGATGTGCGTATGCTGTTTTCAGCACTTTTTGAATAATCTGATCTAAAGGTTCAATACCAGTATCACCCTTCCAGAACGAATCAGGTATTTTTCGCTGATGGATATATATTAAAACAATTTAATCATAAGTATATGAAAAGGCCAACCGAAGCATAATTGAACAGAGCAAAATTGTAAACCTCATCATTATCAGCACCACCTTCAAGAATACGGTATCCGGCTTTTAATCCCAACCAGTCGGAAACCCTGTATGTTGCTGCAAGAAGAACGTCTTCTGCTCTTCCCTGAGGTGCAGCAAGGGCATCGCCCTCTAAAAGGATGCCGAATTTTTCATATGGCTTCCATAACATCCTGAAATTGATAATTGGTACAAAGCCAACATTTGCCTTCTCACTTTCTAATCCTGCGGACGCCAGCGATATCTTAGCGTCTCTGATTTTTGCAGTAAAACCGAGCCCGAATTCAAACTTAGGCTTCAGAACAATTTCGTAACGATATGTTAACCTGTACGAATTAAATTTATATGTTCCGGTAAGGTCTGTATTTGCAGGAAAAGTTACCCCTTCAAAAAATATAACATCTGACACATTACCTTTGGAAACAGTTTCGAGGGGAGCATATAATAATGATAAAGTATGACGGGATTTTATCGTATAACTGGCTCTTAGCCGGAAAAAAATCTCTGTTTTTGATATTAAATCATTTTTTAATGAAAAGCGCGTCCCCTGGTCTCCTGGAATACTGACATTATTATAGCCTGTTGCGATCGCACCCGTCTCTATTTCGAAAGAAGCCTGTCCATAAAGTGAGAAAACATTAAATGAAAGGACAAGCATTAAGCATGTCGCCGATAACAATAATTTATTCTTCATAATCTCATATTTATTTTACAATCATTAATATATCATAAAAACATCAATAGTAAAGACTTAAAATAGTCCATTTAATATAAACGAGGTTATCTTTCAATACAAAACCTTTCCATTTTAATATTCGGCTAAAAGTTAACGGGGCAATTACATTTGTTATTTTTCTTTCCAGTCAACTGCCACAATAATTTCATTCCTTCTGCCAATAAACTGGAATGGAGGGTTATACCCCAGAAATCTATAATTCCCGAAAGAGGTGATCCCATTTTCTTTCAGAAGGTTCTGAAGTTTTTCCGAATAGAATTTCAGATCTTCGTCAGAAGCATATCCACCAAATCTTATTACCGCAACATATTCATCTGCCGTTTTTTTGATTTGAACGTTGGGGTCATTTGGTTTTGGCAGGTTATCTATTGTATATACAGAAGGCATTACGAAGCTCATTGTAGAAACAGAATCATTTATATCCATGTGAACAGGTGTGGTCATTGAAATTTTTGTCTTTGACTCATTGCCGCCAAAGATATAGCCTGCAAGTTTCTGAAATCCGGGACCAGAAAGATCTCTGTAAGTTTTTGCATCCGAATTAATTGTTGCGATAGTTGCAGAGGGATAATACCTGATTTCAAAATCCTTGTACTTACGAACAAGTGAATACTTCTGTTCTTCAGTTTTATTTGTTGGCATAATAATAAAAGATTGAAATAAAACGATTAATACAATACTTACGATAACAAATATGATTATTACTTTCATTCTTTTCATGGTTTAATTTATATAATTGAATTTCAACTGTTTGTGGTCAGATGGAATCAAGTTGCTCTGCTTTTTCATATCCATATAAGACTGGGTAAGCCGGATTCCCTGACAAAGGAAGCCCGATTTTTTAAAGATATGTGTTTTACATATCACAAGGAAATATTTTAGCTATTATGGGTTTATCAAAGGATTATTGCAGATTTTCTATGAATGACGAAAGGGCCCCTGAATTGTTGATCAGCTCAATCTGTTTATAAAAAAGTTCTGCTCGTTTTTCATTGAACTTAGACTGCTCTTTCTGAAAATCGATCTCATCTGTTATCAAATCATAAGCATTTATCTGCCCTTTATCAAATCTATCCTGATTCAGTGAAAGGTTCTCCTCATAAAGTTTTATGTTCTGTTTAGATAATCCAGCCTGATATTCAATCTGTCTTATCTCTTCCTTGAGCAGAAGACTTTTATTACTGACACTGTTAATCTCATCGTCGAGTCTTGATTCAAGTCCTTTTTCCTCAAGCTTTAACTGGTTGACCCTGTTCTTTGTGCTGCTTCCGGAAAGTATCTGAAATCTAAGATTAAGACCCACGTAGCTGCTTCCATACCAGCTGTCTGAAAGGAATGGATTAAAGGTATCTGTATACTGGCTTGCTCCAAGGAATCCCTCAAAACCAATAGTTGGTGTATGTTTCATTCTTTCCGACTTCTGCTGCTGTTCCAGAAGTTCAGCCCTGAGCCGGAGGCTTTTCACTGAAGGAATAGAGTCTAACAGAGGATCTGCATTGCCCATTCTAAGCACATCTTCCGAAAAAGGTGAAAAGTCAAATGTTCCATCAAGTAGATTCTCAAGAGAAATTCCTGTTAGGAAGCCCATATAAATCTTTTCTCTCGTGAGGGATGAATAAACAGCAATATAATTTGAGAGAGCATTATTATGGTTCAGTATGGCCTTGTTGATTTCTGTTTTCAGCACTTTACCCTCTTTCGACTTTACCATGAAAAGCTCTTTTGTCCTTGACGTACGAAGTGTATCGAGTTCGGCGGAACGAAGCTGTTCCCCTTTTAGCATTATATTTGTAAAGCTCTTTATGACTTCCAGTTTCAGGTCTTTTTCTGCGACAGCAGCATCTGTATTCTTCAGTTTCTCATTAATCCTGCTTTCTGCCACCCTGCTCTTTATCGAAAAGTCGATTATAGGCTGATACAGATTTAATCCTGAATTCTGCTGCCAGTCGGTACCGAACTTTATCGGCCTTTTTTCGTCTGTAGGTATCTGACTGAACTGTCCGACAGGAATTATCTGTGTCGGAATTATAGGATTATATCTGTAATTATAGCTCAGCGAGAGGTCAGGCAGATACTTCTGATATGCCGAAGAAGTCTGAAGCTTTGCTATCTCTATATCTGTCCTGACAGCCTGTATATTTCCCTTATTTGCAAGAGCAGAATCGATGCAGGTTTTGAGTGTTATCTCCTGCCCGGATAGCCTGTTGGATAAGCTGATAAGTATAATAAATATTATTGATGGCGTTATTGATTTCATTTTTAATATTCTTTTAATTTTTCAACCGCGGAATACAGCAGCCGGTTCAACATTATTAATTGTTCGTATGGAGAAGAAGAGAGAACTGCCAACCGAGATAAACACTGTTACCAGGAAGAGGGCAGCATATTCACGGATTGAGTAACTGATTACAAGGCCGGCATTTGAAACTCCAGCCCTGAATCCTTCAAGCAGTATCATTGCGATTATAAATCCAGTAACTGCGAACAGGAAGCTCTGTGTGAGAATAAGCCTGGTAATATACTGATTTGTTGCACCAATGGCTTTCAGTGTTCCATAATCCCGTATCCTGTCAACAGCTGACGAATATAGCGTAAGGCCGATGATAAAAAATCCACTGATAACAGCAAATATTACCAGCGAACCGATACTGGTTCCAATATTTGATGATATGGTTATATAACTGACCGTTGTTTTTCTTAGTTTCTCTGCATTCCATGCTTTAATGCCATATACCGACCTGTTTATGTTATTGACAACGTCATTAACAGCATTGCCGGGTTTGACCTGGACGGCTATTGTGCTTACTTTAGATTGCGGGAATGATGTATAATAACGTGCCTTCGATAGTGTTGTATAGAAAAATGACCCGGCAAAACCCCTGGCATTCTTTGTCTGCAGCTTTATGGTGGCACTTTTGCCGTTAATCTCAACTCTTGTACCAGGTTTTACCAGGTAATCGAATACGGACTGGTCGTAAAACTCAGCTGACACTGCCTCATCATCATTAAGCGAAAGAAGATCTCCCTCGTTTATTGATTCTGGTTTCGGGCCCGCAATAAACAGCGGTGACTCACTTCCTATAATGAGGACTGGAGCAAGCTTCCCATTCTCAAATTTGACCGATGCCCCCGATACCACAATTGGATAAGTATTCATAACCCCTTCAATGCTCCGTAGTTCCCTGACAAGGGCCTCATTAAGCTTAGGAAGTTCATTTGCATTCCTTGTAATATTATCGACAACCCAGATCTGGGCAATATCCTGCCTCGAGTTGCTAACAAGCCCTCCCATTAATCCGGTAAGAAAACTCAGAATACCTATCTGTTGACCAATAAGAAAGATGCTGACAACAATACCGATTATTACACCAATGCTCTTTACCTTGTCATACCTTATAAACCTGTACGCAGTAGCGATCATAATCAGTTGTTTTTAAGTTTGATTACAGATTCAACCTTTGAGTTAAGTATAAGCCCGTTATCTCCCTCAAGCTTTATTCTTACTTCTCTTATAAGTCTGTCTTCCTGCTCATTTGCTTTTTGAGAGAATAGCGACTTCTTTTTTAGGTAGGGGGAAAGAAAGATGACTTTCCCCTTAGCAACAACCGAATCGCTGCCCACAAATCTGATATCAGCTTCGAGACCATTCTTTAGCCTGCCGGCAAAAAGCTCATCAACCTCAGTTCGCACTGTCATTGTCCCGGATGGGGCAATCTCAGCAAATGATTCAAACTGATTAACTGCGCTTCCTTTTTCAATTTGAAGCTCAAGCAAAATACCCTCGTAAGGTGTGCGCAATATCTTTTTAGCGGCTTCGGCTTCAGCATATCTGACCTGTTCAGCCAGCTCCCTTAGCCTGCTGCCAGAAAGTTTTACACTGGCACTGTCCTGTTTCACAATAAGAGAAAGGGATGTAACCTCAGTCTCAAGATCATCGAAAGTCTGCTTTGTCTCGGCCCCTTTTACGGCAAGATTTCTAATAGATTCTAAAAGCTTTTTCTTATTGGAAAGCCTTGCCTCCGACTCCCGCAGGGTAAGCTTATCAATCTCTACCTGCGATTGCTGTGTGTTGTACTGGCTTCTTAGCTGCGAAACCTTTATAAGCTCAAGCTCATCATCAAGTCTCACCAGAGGCTCATCTTTTTTGATACTGTCCCCGTCGTTCCTGTAGATCTCCTTAACAACACCACCAGTTGCAGCTGCAAGACTGATGATCTCTTTTTCAGGTTCAACCTTGCCTACTCCTACGACTTCGGATACTTCAACCAATGCACTGTTGACTGAATGCGATACGGCAGACGATTTTTCTTTATTTTCCTTACTGCCGCTGCAGGCTGTAATAATTAATGGAATTATAATCAGGTAAATTTTTTTATTCATTGGTTTAGTATTAATATTCTGTTTTATTTATTTTCTGTTTTTTAGTTATGAAATATTTCATCCGCAGAGGGAGTGTCGGAGGCAATCCCGTTGTTTACATAAATGATCCTGTCGGCAAAAGGTTTCAGCCTGAGGTCGTGAGTCACCACGATAACCGATTTTCCTGAGTCTGACAGCATCTTAAGCTCTTCCATTACTATTCCAACACTCCTGATGTCGAGTGATGCGGTAGGTTCATCACAAAGCATTATTGACGGTTCGGTAACAAGTGCTCTTGCAATTGCAACCCTTTGCTGCTCTCCACCGCTAAGGTTTTTCGGCAGGCTCTTCGCCCTGTTTTCCATATTTACCTTTTTAAGTGCTTCCTCAGCCCTGAGCTTTGCCTCCTTTTTGCTGGTTCCCGAAAGCCTGAGAGGATGCATAACATTTTCCAGTACATTGAGTGGTGAAAGGAGGTTGAAGTTCTGAAAAACAAAACCTATATTTTTAAGTCTGATCCTTGCCAGTTCGTTATCACTTAGTTTATTCACCAGAAGGTTATCTATATAAACTTCACCCGTGGTTGGGAAAATCACGCATCCAAGAAGAGATAGCAGAGTGGTTTTCCCTGAACCTGAAGGACCTATTATAAGTGTAAGCTCCTTCTTCATGAAATCGAAAGTTGTTGGCTGAAGAGCAGTAATTATAGTGTCGCCTGTTTTGTACTCTTTGCTTGCACCCTTTATGCTGGCTGCTATTTCCATATCTATTTTGCTTATTTTGGATGTTAAACAATTAATGTACAAATATGTTCAATACGACAATAAATAATACGTAATTGAACTAATATAGTTTGTTTTTGTTTTGAATGGGAAGGATGACAATTATGAAAAAGAGTGCAATACTTACAACTTTAATTGACCGATTCTTTTCGTTTGATGCTGAAAAGGGCGACCATGAGGAGTATTCAATAGATGAGTTCATTGGTTACCTGAACGTAAAATCTGGCACGAAAGAGTTGGAGATCAGAAAAATGTCAGGTAAAAACAGGAAGTGGCTCAAAGATGAATTTCGCAGTACCAGCATTGATATTTCCATTTTGATTGTTCTGATGTATCATTATGCAAAGGGGTATATTAAAAAAGCACTTAAGGGAAGCTATTTACAAACACCTGATGAGTTTTCATTTCTCATCACTCTTATGACTTACACTAGTTTGAGCAAGAGTGAACTGATCACAAAGCAGGTTATGGAAAAAACTTCCGGGTCAGAAATAATACGGCGGCTTAGTAAAAGAGGATTGATAGTTGAATCGGCAGATGAGAATGATAAGAGAAGTATAAGGGTATCTATAACCAAATATGGAAGAGAAGAGATACTAAAAATACTTCCGCTTATGAGTAAGGTCAGTAAGATTGTTGTAGGTAATCTAAATGCTGAAGAGATCAACACACTTTCATACCTGCTTAAAAAACTTGATTATTTTCACAGCGACATTTACCTGAATAAAAAAGATAAATCTTTGAGTGATATTTTCAGCGGAATTACAAATGGATAAAGCGAATCCATAAAAAGATATGTTCTTTTTGTGTGATCAGCCTGGTTTGTTTGACATTATGATAAAAGAGATATATCTTTAATTAGTTGATCCTTAAAAATTATTAACACATTGATTGTTAATATCTTATGTTCTTTGAAGTCTTGATTTTTGTTTAGGTTTTGATTAAATTTGATCAAAATCCTGTAAATCATGTTAAAGAAAATAGCACGCCAGCCGCAGTTAGAGATGTACAAAACAGTTCTTGCAAGTTTTATAAATCCGCAGCATGAATTATGTCTGTTGGCAAAAAAGATAGATTGGGATCTCCTGGAGAAAGAGTTTGCCCCGCTATATTCAGAGGTAGGGAGACCGTCGATACCAATAAGGACAATAGTCGGGCTTTTACTGCTGAAACAGATTTATGATCTGGGAGATGAGACTGTGATGGACAGGTATATAGACAGTCCCTATTTCCAGCACTTTTGCGGAGAAGTGTATTTTCAATATGATTATCCGTTTGATCCGAGTGATTTTGTTCATTTTCGCAAGCGTATCGGTGAGGAAGGGATGAGGACGATCTTTAAGCAGAGCATAGATCTGTTTGGTAAAGAGAAGGTGCGTAAGGAGGTGAAGGAAGTACGGGTAGACACTACGGTACAGGAGAAGAATATCACTTTCCCGACAGATCGCAAGCTGATCGAGAAGGTTATAGGTCATTGTAAAAGGATAGCAAGGGAAGAAGATATAAAGTTAAAACGGACCTACGGCAGAGAGATAAAGAAGCTAAGGCACCAGTTGCGATTTGCCAGAAAGCCTAAGAATATGGTAAAACTCAGGAAAGCACAGAAGAGATTACACAAGATAGCCTTCAAAATCTATCAGGATCTGGTCAGGCAACTTAATCCTATCCCAATATCATACATGAAAGAGTTTGATGTACTATACAGGGTGCTGACACAAAAAAGGGATGACAAGAACAAGGTTTACAGCGTGCATGAGCCGGAGGTTCTTTGCATATCGAAAGGGAAAGAGCATAAGCCGTATGAGTTTGGGAACAAGAGCTCATTTGCATACACCAGGGGATCGGGGATTATTGTTGGAGCGATGGCGGTAGAAGGTAACGCTTATGATGGCCACACATTAAAACCACAGCTGGACCAGGTAAGAGAGTTGACCGGAGTCAAAATCAGGAAGGCAATAGTTGACAGAGGATATAAGGTCAAGGGAGGAATCAGGGGAGTAGATATAGTGATGCCTAAGAATTTGAAGATGGAGAGTTATTACCTGAAGAAGAAGAGAGAAGAGCGATGTCGCTCGAGAGCAGGAATAGAGGGACTTATATCACACCTGAAGCACGATCACAGGATGCTGAGGAATTACCTCAGTGGTACGGCAGGTGACCAGATCAATACATTACTGGCTGCTACAGCATACAATATGAAGAAGTGGATGAGGCTGGAGAAACAAAAAATACTGGAATTAATTTTTTGCTGGATTTACCGGAGACTTATTTTGGTTCAGGTAAATATCCAACGCTACAGAATATAAGAAAAACAAGTATTAATAAGGATCAACTAAATATATAGTTCAATATTTTACATTTTAATACAGGAAGACGATTTGGCCGTCTTCCTGTAGATTCAGCTAAGTTACTTTTTAATAAAATAACCTAACGTAAAACATTTAAAGATATGAAAAAAATGTTTAATTATTGGATGTCTGTACATCCATGCCTAAAAAAACTAATCATGGAATTGAAAATTGTAATCTTTGTTGTTCTTGTCAATGTGACAAACTTATTTGCAACAAATACATATTCCCAGATTGCAAAAGTTACACTTGACATGGAGAATCAGACTCTTGAGGAGGTAATGGATGAAATAGAACGCCAGAGTGACTTTTATTTTATCTTTAATCAGAAACAGATTAATGTCAATAGAGTAGTTGATATTCAGGCAGAGAAAAAATTAATTTCAGATATTCTTGATGAATTATTCAAAGAAACAAACGTCAATTACTTGGTTGCGGACAGGAAAATATTATTAACTACTGATCCCATAGATGCTAATTTACTGGCTTTTGCAGCAGAAACTAACAGTCAGCAAATAAGAATTTCAGGTACTGTTACTGATCAGAAAGGGAATCCAATGCCAGGGATTAATGTTCAGATTGAAGGTACCACAATTGGCAGTCTGTCGGATATCAATGGCAAGTATTCTATCGATGTACAAAATAAAAATAACGTACTTGTTTTTTCTTTTATTGGATTTATTACACAAAAAGAAACCGTTGGAAATAGAACAGTTATTGATATTTCTATGGTTGAAGAAGTAACCTCACTCGAAGAAGTAATTATTGTTGGTTACGGCACACAAAGGAAGGTTAATATTACAGGAGCTGTTTCCAATATTCAGAGTGAAGCGTTGGAAAGTAGAAGTGTTGCAAAGGGCTCACTTGCTTTGGCCGGGGCTTTAAGTGGAGTGTCAGTAAGACAATTAAAAGGAAATCCAAGGTCAAATGAAGCTCAAATCCGCATTAGAGGAATTGGAACCTTTAGTGGTGCTGGTAATAATCCCTTAATTCTTGTAGATGGCATTGAGTCTACATTAGATAATATAGATCCAAATGACATTAACAGCGTATCGGTTTTAAAAGATGCAGCTTCTTCTTCAATTTATGGTTCCAAAGCAGCAAATGGTGTCATCCTAGTGGAAACAAAAAAAGGCGTAGCCGGAGCTCCAAGATTCAGTTATTATACTTATATAGGGAAACAGGAAGCTACTATGATGCCCGAAATGTTAAACTCATGGGAGTATGCTGTAGCCTATAATGAGGCATTGATGAATATGGGACTGTCAAAAAAATACAGTGAAGAAGATATCCAAAAGTATAAATCAGGGACAGATCCCAATTATCCAAATTTCGACCATATGAAATACATGTG